>Ga0207671_10001242_pt1 | contig 30125 bp, 21 predicted proteins | sample KBSC24metaG_FD_184352 | JGI IMG/M metagenome (GOLD analysis project Ga0207671, IMG submission 184352) | Corn rhizosphere microbial communities from Kellogg Biological Station, Michigan, USA - KBS C2-4 metaG (SPAdes) (version 2) | ecosystem: Host-associated > Plants > Roots > Rhizosphere > Soil...
GCGCGCGGAAACCGCCGGCGCGCCTCCCGCGCCGCTGGCCGCACCGGCGGATGGGGACGTTTCGCCCTGGACGGCAGTGGGGCTGTCGGCGGGGGTGACCGCGTTCGGCTACGGGGCGATGCTGGCGGCGACCGTGCCGTCGGGCGACGTGACCACGTCACGGCGGATCGTCGCGCTCAGCGGGCTATCGCTGGGACTGTTCGGGCCGGCCTCGGGGCATCTGTGGACGTCGGACTTCGGCCGCGCGGCCCTGTTCACCGGAGGCCGCCTGCTGCTGGCCGGCACCACCGCCTTCGCGGTCAGCGAACTGATCGCGCACGGCGATCCCTCGGACGGGGCGGGCAGATACGACCCCCACCCCTATTTCGACGAGACGCTGGCCATCGGCTCGCTGGCGGGCATCGCCGTGCTGTCGGTGTGGGAGACGGTGGACGCCTACCAGCGCGCCGCCGTGCGCATCGAGCAGGCGAAGCAGGCGCGGCCGTCCTTCACGGTGGCGCCGTTCCTGGCGCCGCCCCTCACCGGCGAGGTGAGGTCCGCCACCGTGCTGGCCGGCCTGCAGGCGTTCGCGCAGTTCTGAAGCGGCGCTTCGGTCCGCGCGCCGCGCCCGTGGTATGCCCGTCCCATCGTGCGCGTGGCGATGACGGTTCCCCTCAGCATGGCGGCCTTCGCCACCGGACTGGCAGCGGGGCCCTCCCTGGCCGCGACGGGCGAGGCCGGTGGGGCCTCCGGGGCGGCTGCGCGGCCGGCCGCCGCCTCGGGCAACGTTGCCCCGGTGGCGCCGGTTCCGCTCGCCGGTCCCTGGTCGTTCCGCCGCGTGCAGCGCCCGAACGCCCCCGCCGAGCCCTGGTTGCCCGCCACCGTGCCCGGCTGCGTGCACACCGACCTGTTCGCGAACGGCAAGATCGGCGATCCCTTCTACCGGCTGAACGAGAAGGACCAGCAGGGGATCGAGCACGAGAGCTGGGAGTACCGCACCAGCTTCCGCCTCGACGACGCCGCCCGCGCCCAGGAGCACGTCGAGCTGGTCTTCCAGGGCCTGGACACCTACGCCGAGGTGTTCCTGAACGGCGTGTCGGTGCTGTGGGCCACCAACATGTTCCGCACCTGGCGCGTCGACGTGAAGGGGCAGGTGACCGACGGCGACAACGTCCTGGTGGTGCGCTTCCGGTCGCCCATCGAGCACGTGAAGCCGCTGTACGACAGCCTGGGTTACCGGCTGCCGGCGATCAACGATCAGGCGCCCGAGATGGTGAGCATGTTCACCCGCAAGGCGCCCTATCACTACGGGTGGGACTGGGGCCCGCGCTTCGTGACCAGCGGCATCTGGCGGCCGGTGACCGTGGAGCCGTGGAGCGGGGCGCGGCTGGACGACGTGCAGATCTTCCAGGATCACCTGGACGCGAACACGGCGCGCCTGACCGTGAAGGCGCGTGTGCAGGCGGCGCGCGCCGGTCAGGCCCGCGTCGAGGTGGCGCTGCCCGAAGAGGCGGGCACCACGCCGGTCGCCGTCGAGGTGCCGGTGAAGGCCGGCACCAGCGACGTGCAGGTGGCCCTGCAGCTCGACAAGCCCGAGCGCTGGTGGCCGAACGGCCTGGGCGCGCAGCGCCGCTACACCGTCGAGACGCGCCTGACCTGGGACGGCGTGGTCCGCGGCGCGCGCCGCACCAAGATCGGCCTGCGCACCATCGAGGTGGTCCACCGCCGCGACGAGGAGAACGGCAAGCCGGGCAAGAGCTTCACCGTGCGAGTGAACGGCGCCCCCGTGTTCATGAAGGGGGCCAACTGGGTGCCCGCCGACAGCTTCTTGCCGCGGGTGACCGAGGAACGATATCGCGCCTTGCTGGGCGCGGCAGCGGCCGCGCACATGAACATGGTGCGCGTGTGGGGGGGCGGCGTCTACGAGGACGACCGCTTCTACGACCTGGCCGACGAGCTGGGGTTGCTGGTCTGGCAGGACTTCATGTTCGCCTGCAGCATGTATCCCGGTGACGCCGCGTTCGTCGAGAACGTGCGCCGCGAGGCCATCGAGAACGTGCGCCGCCTGCGCAACCACCCCAGCCTGGCGCTGTGGGCCGGCAACAACGAGATCGAGGCGGCCTGGCAGGGGTGGGGCTGGCCCTGGAAGTTCGGGCTGTCGCGCGCCGTGCAGGACAAGCTGTGGCGCGACTACCAGCAGCTGTTCCACGTGATGCTGCCCGGCATCGTCGCCGCCGAGGATCCCGGCCGCTTCTACACGCGCAGCTCGCCCAGCGCGAACGAGGATGACGTGCCGGCGAACAAGCTGAACTGGGGCGACATGCACTACTGGGGCGTGTGGCACGCCGAGGAGCCGTACACGAAGTACGCCGACAACACCTCACGCTTCATGAGCGAGTACGGCTTCCAGTCCTTCCCCGAGCTGTCGACGGTGGCGCGCTACACGGTTCCCGGCGACTGGGACATCACCGGCCCCGTCATGTCCAGCCACCAGCGCCACCCGCGCGGGAACCAGCTGATCAACACCTACCTGCGCCGCGACTTCCGCAAGCCGAAAGACTTCGCCTCGTTCCTGTACGTGGGGCAGGTGTTGCAGGCCACCGTGATCAAGTACGCGGCCGAGGCGCACCGCCGCAAGATGGGCCACAACTGGGGCAGCCTGTACTGGCAGCTGGACGACTGCTGGCCGGTCGCCTCGTGGTCGGGCATCGACTACTTCGGGCGGTGGAAGGCCCTGCACTACGCCGCGCGACGCTTCTTCGCGCCGGTGCTGGTCAGCCCCGTCGAGGAGGATGGCGTGGTGAAGGTGTACAGCGTCTCCGACCGGCGCACGCCGGTGGCTGCGCATCTGTCGCTGCGGCTGCTGGACTTCACCGGTCGCGAGGTGTGGCGGCGCGACCAGGACCTGAGGCTGCCGGCGAACGCCAGCCACCTGCTGACGAACGTTTCGCGGCGGGAGATCCTGGGAAGCGCCGACCCCCGCCGCGTGGTGCTGGTGGCGGAGCTGACCGAGGGGAATACCCGCCTCAGCCGCAACACGCTTTCGTTCGTGAAGGCCAAGGAGCTGGAGCTGCCCACGCCCGACCTTCACGTGGACGTCGAGGCGCGCGCCGACGGCGCGTTCACCGTGCGGCTGCTGGCCCGCCGCTACGCGCGCGACGTCTGGCTGTCGACGACGGACGGCACCACCGGCGTCCCCGCGATCGACGGCAGCTTCGAGGACAACGACTTCGATCTGCTGCCCGGCGAGACCACCACCGTGGTGTTCCACCCGCGCACGCCCACGAATGTGGCGGCCGTCCGGGCCGGCCTGCGCGCGATCTCCCTGGTCGACAGCTACTGAGGGATGCCGCGAAAAGCGCGGCCCCGCCGACTGCCCGGCCGTCCTGTTGCGACGCCGTGTCCCCGCCAGGTGAGGGCGACCAGCCGGCCACCCGGCGGGTCCGCAAATGTTACGGGCCCTTGTCCGCGATACCCTTCGCGAAAATCGTGGTGACACTTCGGCGGGCCGCCGGTGTCGTTGGGGTATGGAAGAGGGGAGAGCGCATTGGCTATCGACGTCGAAGGCTTCTACATGCGGTACGGGCCCATGGTGCTGAGGCGGTGCCGCAAGCTGCTGCGCAGCGAGGCGCAGGCCGAGGACGCCATGCAGGACGTCTTCGTTCAGCTGCTGCGGCACGAGGAGGCGCTGGAGGCGCAGACGCCGTCGGCGCTGCTGCTGCGCATCGCCACCAACACCTGTCTGAACCGGCTGCGCACCACCCGCCGCCGGCCCGAGACGCCCGATGACGACCTGCTGCTGCGCATCGCCGCCAGCGGCGGCGACGTCGAGGAACGGACCGTGGCCCGCGGCCTGCTGGGGCGGTTGTTCGGCACGGAGCCCGAAAGAGGTCCGTCCAGCCAGGCCATCGCCGTCATGCACCTGGTCGACGGCATGACGCTGGAGGAGGTGGCCACCGAGAGCGGACTGTCCGTCTCGGGGGTCCGCAAGCGGCTGCGCACGCTGCGCGCGCGGCTGGAGACGATCGACGCCCGCGCAGTCGAAGGAGCATGACCATGGGCGACAACAGCGAAAACAGGGTTTCCGCGAAGGTTTCAGATTGGCTGATTGAACGCCTGGCTCAGGGCGAGCTGGACCCCGCCACGGCGCAGACTGTTCGCGCCCGCATGGCGGCCGAGCTGGGTGGTGAGGAGGCGGTGCAGGCCCGGCTGGCGGCCCTGGCCGGTGACGACCGGGCGACGCTGCAGCGCCTGCCCGCGACCCTGGTGGCGCCGAAGATCCGGCTGCGCGCCGAGCAGGACGCGCCGGCTCCGCGCCAACCGGCGCCCGGCCGGCGGTTGGTGTGGCTGTCGCCGGTGGCCGTGGGCGCCATGGCCTTGCTGGTGTACGTGGGGACGAAGGGCCCCCGGGCCGGGACAGCGGACCAGACCGCCCTCGAGGAGACCAACACCAAGGGTGCCACCCACCTGCTGGCCTTCCGGGCGCCCTCGCTGGCCGGCACGAAGGTCGAACAGCTGGGCGCTGGCGCGGCGGTGCGGCCGCACGACTTGCTCCAGCTCGCTTACACCGCGGGCGAGGCCCGCTTCGGCATGGTGCTGTCGGTCGACGGCGGCGGCGGCGTCACGCAGCACCTGCCGGCGGCGCCCGGCACCGCGGCGCCGCTGTCGGCCGCCGGCGCGGTACGCCTGCCCACCTCCTACGAGCTGGACGCGTCACCCGGCTTCGAGCGGTTCTTCCTGGTCACGTCGGCGCAGCCGTTCTCGACCGAGGTGGTGATGGCGGCCGCCCAGGCGCTGGCGAAGTCGCCGGCGGCCGCCCAGAAACGCGCCCTGGCCCTGCCGGGGCAGCTCTCCCAGGAATCTCTCTTGCTGAAGAAGGTGACCCCATGACGACCGTGTCTCCGAAGGTGAAGCTGCTGGGATTGCTGGCCGCGCTGGCCCTGGTGGCGCCGGCGCGGCCCGCCGCCGCCGACTCCGCGCCGCGCATCCGCCGCTTCGCCTTCCTGGCGGGCGTCAACGACGGCGGGGCGGGTCGGGTGCGCCTGCGCTACGCGACCAGCGACGCCCAGGCGGTCTCGAAGGTGCTGACCGAGATGGGCGGCGTGAACCCGGGCGACCTGGTGTTCGCCGCCGACACGGACCGCAACCAGTTCCTGGGCGCGCTGGAACGGATGCGCCAGAGCGTCGCCGGCTCGCGCCATGGCGACCAGCGCACCGAGCTGATCTTCTACTACTCCGGCCACTCCGACGAGGAAGGCCTGCTGCTGCGGGGCGAGAAGCTGACCTACAGCGAGCTGCGCGCGCGCATCGAGAGCATCCCCGCCGACGTGCGCGTGGCGGTGCTGGACTCGTGCGCCTCGGGCGCCATGACCCGGGGGAAGGGCGGCGTCTTCCGGGCCCCGTTCATGACCGACGACTCGGTGAAGGTGAAAGGGCACGCGTTCCTGACCAGCAGCTCGGCCGACGAGGTGGCGCAGGAGTCGGATCGCATCGCGGCCTCGTTCTTCACGCACTACCTGGTGTCGGGGCTGCGCGGCGCGGCCGACGCGAACCGCGACCGGCGGGTCACCTTCTTCGAGGCGTATCAATTTGCCGCGCAGGAGACGCTGGATCGCACGGAGCGGACGCGTGGCGGGGCCCAGCACGCCGCCTACGACATCCAGCTGAACGGCTCGGGCGATCTGGTGATGACGGACGTGCGGGCCACCTCGGCCGGCCTGGTGCTGGGCGCGGACGTCCACGGCGCGGTGGCCGTGCGCGATCCCAGCGCGCAGCTGGTGGCCGAGCTGCGCAAGGTGGCCGGGCACCCGGTCGAGCTGGGCCTGGAGCCGGGGCACTACCTGGTCAGCATGACGGCGGGCGACGCGCGCTTCGAGGCCGAGGTGACGCTGGCGGCCGGCCAGCGCACCGAGGTCGATCGCCTGCAGTTCCACCTGGCCAAGCCCCTGGAGCTGGCGCGAGCGCGGGGCGACGGCGGCGACGAGACCGGCGAGCCCGGTGCCGCGACGCCCGGTCCGGCCCGCGTCGAGACGCCCGGCCCGGTGGCCACCGCCGTCGCGGCTCCGCCCGGCCCCCTGTACCGCCACGTGCCGTTCAGCCTGGGGCTGTTTCCCATGCCGGGCGCCGATTCCCCGAACGAGCGTCTGGTGAAGGGCGTCGCGATATCGCTGATCGCCGACCGCGCGGCGCGGGTGGAGGTCCTGCAGCTGTCGCTGGGGGCCAACCTGGTCGACGAAACGCTGTCGGGGGCGCAGCTGGCGGTGGGCGCGAACCTGGTGCGCGGCGACGCCCACGGCGCGCAAGCGGCCGCCGGCGCGAACCTGGTCGGGGGCGACCTGCACGGCGCGCAGCTGGCCAGCGGCGCCAACCTGGTGCTGGGCAGCGGCCGCGGTCTGCAATCGGCGGGCGGATTCAACTGGGTCACCGGCGATTTCCGGGGTGCGCAGCTGGCGGGCGGCTTCAACGGCGCGGCGGGCGTCGCCAGCGGCGCGCAGCTGGCGCCCGTGAACTACGCCGGCGAGATGCATGGCCTGCAGCTGGGCCTGGTCAACACCGCCCGGGTCAGCCATGGCGTGCAGCTGGGCCTCATCAACATCTCCGACGAGGACGATGGCGTTCCCATCGGCCTGATCAGCTATGCCCACAAGAACGGCCAGCTGCGGCTGGCGGTGTACGGGAACGAGACCATGGGGGCGAACATCGGCCTGAAGATCGGCGGACGCCGCATCTACAACCTGATCGCGATCGGGCTGCGGCCGGACGGCCTGTACGGCGCCTCCGCCACGCCGGCCACCGACATGAAGGGCACCCTGTATGCGCCAATGCTGGCGCTGGGCCTGCACACACCGTTCGAGAGGGCGCTGGGCGGCATCCTGTCGTACCTGGACGTCGACGTGGGCGCCACATCGCCCACGCACGACTTCTCGGACAACAAGGGCACCCTGGTGCTCTCCACGTTGCGCGTGATCGGCGGCTGGCAGGTGGCGCGGCACTTCTCGGTCATCGCCGGGCCCACGCTGAACGTGCTGGTGCGCGACGCCGACAAGAACGCGAACATCGCCCCCTCGTCGGTGGAGAAGGTGCTGGACTCGGGCCAGATGCGGGTCTCGATGTACCCGGGGTTCGTGGTGGGGGTGGAGATCTAGCGGGCGGCGGGCGAGGATCCTCGCCCATGCCCTGCCGGCAGCTCTACGACCAGACCTCCAGCACGTTCAGCTACCTGCTCTGGGACGCGCCGACGCGCGAGGCGGTGCTGATAGACGCCGTCTTCGAGCGGCACGGCCGCGACCGGGCCCTGATACGCGAGCTGGACCTGAAGCTGGTGGCCGTGCTGGACACGCATTGCCACGCGGACCACGTCACCGGCGCCTGGCTGATGAAGCAGGCGCTGGGCGTTCGGATCGGTGTCTCGGCGGCGTATCAGGCGTCCAACGTGGACCTGCCGCTGGCGGCCGGGGACAGCATCGCCTTCGGCGCCCAGGCCCTGGAGGTCCGGGCCACGCCCGGGCACACGGCCGGCTGCCTGTCCTTCGTGACGCGCGACCGGCGCGCGGTGTTCACGGGCGACGCGCTGCTGGTGCGCGGAGCGGGGCGCACGGACTTTCAGCAGGGGGACGCCGGTCTGCTGTTCCGTTCCATCCGCGAGCAGCTGTTCACGCTGCCCGAGGACTGCGTGGTGTATCCGGCCCACGACTACGAGGGGCGCCAGCTGAGCACCATCGGCGAGGAGCGCCGGCACAACCCGCGCATCGGGGGCGGCGCGCGCGAGGAGGACTTCGTCGGCTACATGCGCAACCTGGGCCTGCCACACCCCAAGCAGATGGCGATGGCCGTGCCGGCCAATCTGCGGGCGGGACGACCCGAGCACGAGCCCGACCAGCAACACGGCGACTGGGGGCCCGTCATCGCCACCTACGCGGGCGTGCCGCAGATCGGCGCGGAGTGGGTGGCCAGCCACCGGGGGCAGGTGCAGCTGGTCGACGTGCGCAGCCCCGCGGAGTTCGACGGCGAGCTGGGTCATCTGAAGGGCAGCGCGCTGGTCCCCTTGGATGACTTGCGGCACCGCTCGGCCGAGGTGAGCCACGACAGTCCTGTCGTCGTCATCTGTCAGACCGGCAAACGCTCGGCGCTGGGCGCGCTGATCCTGCACAAGGCCGGCTTCGCCCGGGTGGCGAACCTGGAGGGCGGAATGCTGCGCTGGCGCGAGCTGGGCCTGCCCAGCTAGCGCGCCAGCGGTTCCGAACGGCGCGAGCCCATCGAGTTCGCGCGCGGCGGCTGGCTACTTCCGGCGGCTGCGCCGGACCCGCGCCATCAGCAGCGCCAGCAGCGACGCCCCGCCCACCAGGAACGGCGCGCCGCCGCCGCCCGGGATGGCGCTGCAACCGCCCCCGCCGGAGCCCGAGGCCCCCGAGCCCGACGAACCGCCGCTGCCCGCCCCCGTCGTCCCGCCCGAGCTGGAGGAGCTGCCGCCCGAAGACGAGGAGGAGTTGCCGCCGGAGCTGGAGCTGCCGCCCGAGCCGGTCTTGCCACCGGACGCGCTCACGCCGCCCGAAGAGGAGGACGTGCCCCCCGTCGCCGTGGACCCGCCCGAGGCCGTGGCGTTCGTGCCGCCGGTCGCCGTCGTGCCACCGGTCCCTGACGTCCCGCCGGAAGCCATCGCGCCGCCCGTGCCCACCATGCCGCCCGCCCCTTTCGCGCCGCCCGCGGCCGCGCCGCCCATCGCGCTGCTGCCGCCCATCGACATGCCGCCGTCGCGCGCGTCCGGGGTGCCGCCGTCGCCGTTGCCGCCGCCGTCCGTCGTGATGTCGGCGCAGTGGTGGTAGTAGCAATCGTTGGCCGGGTGATCCGTCATCACCATGATCACCTGGATGGTGCAGGGGGCGGTCGCCGTGCAGTTCGCGTTCTGAGGAATGGTGGCGGTCAGGACCTTCGTCCCCGATTGCGACGTCTTCGCCGTCGAACCGGCGGGAAGGCCGTCGGCGATGACGGGCTGGGTCTTCGACCAGACCGGGTTCGTCATGATCGCCGGCGTGCAGTTCGTGCCCGACATCGCCATCGGATCGGGGATGGTCGTCAGCGACTGCGAGGCCGCCGCGCCCTCCATCAGGGCGACGCGGTACCAGCCGGGGTGGGCGATGGTGGCGGTGACCGTGATCTTCACGGTCTCGCCCGCCATCAGGCCGGTGACGATGTGGGTGGGCGTGCCCATCGGATCGCCGAGGCTGGCATTGGCCATGGCCGCGCACGGTCCCGTCTTCTGCGGTCCGCCGGTCGAGTCCTGCGACATCCAGCTCACGGGCTTGACGTCGTCCAGCTGGTCGAGGGTGAAGTGGGCGCGGGCGGTCGCCGGGGCGAGCACGGCCACGGTGGCGATGACGGAGAGTCCGACGAACCTGCGCATAGCTTCCTCCGAAAGTGTTGTCCGACGCCCGCGCCGTGCTGAAGCCGCCCCGCGGCCTCACCCTGGCCTTGATACCGCAAGAGCGGCCGTCGCGCATGAACCGTGAATTCCGCTCCGCGTCAGGCCCGGGTCATCGCCTGCGCCGCGTCCGTCGAGCCGACCGTCAGGAGACGGCGCCGGCCGTCGCTGGATCTCCGACGACCGGTCGCTCCGGCCGGCCATCGGGATCGACGCTGGCCAGCGACGCGCGCAGCTGCCCCTCGCGGAACACCCACAGCGTGCTGGGCGCGCCGGCGATCCAGGTCTCGTCGCAGGTCAGCGGCTCGGTGGCCACCACGGCGATGCGGTCTTGCGGTTTCGTCCGCGCGCTGAAGTCGATCTGCACCTCGGCGTCGCGCAGCGTGGCCCGCCCGAACGGCGCCTGCCGGATGATGTAGCTCAGCTTGGTGGCGCAGCGGGCGAACAGGTGCTGCCCGTCGGCCAGCAAGAAGTTGCACGTCCCCTCCGCGCCCAGCCGCCCGCCCAGCGCCGCCACGCAGGCCCACAGCTCCTCGGGCCGGTCGGCGGGATAGCCGGCAGGAAAGGCCGCGTTCAGCTCCCCCAGCATCCAGCAGAAGGCGTGCTCGCTGTCGGTGTCGCCCACCGGCGTGAACGCGCGCAGCGGCCGCGCCCGCACCTCGGGCAGCGTGCCGTTGTGGGCGAAGATCCAGTCGCGCCCCCACAGCACCCGCTTGAAGGGATGCGTGTTCTCGATGCCCGGCGCGCCCACCGTCCGCTTGCGCACGTGCGCCACCGCCAGCAGCGTGGGGATGGGGTTGTCGCGCACGTGGCGCGCCAGCGAGCTGTCACAGGCGGGCGCCGGTTCCAGCAGCAACCGCGCGAAGCGGCCGTGGTACAGCGCCAGGCCCCACCCGTCGGAGTGGGGCGCCGTCCGCCCCCCGCGCATCGACAGCGCCGTGAACGAGAAGACGATATCCGTCGGGACATTGCATTCCATTCCCAGCAGCTCGCACATCGGCAGCCCTCATTTTACGCGGCTGGCGCGCGCCCCGCGATTTTGAGTGGCGCGGGCGGGGAATGGGGCCGGGGCGGGGTCCCGCCGAGGCCGCGGCCGTGCGCCTTGACACCCCTCGCGGCCCCCGTCACGCTGGAGGGGTGAGGGGCTCCCGGCGGTACACGCTGTTGCAGAAGGTCGCGGCGCTGGCGCCGATCGCCCTGCTGCTGGTGTTTCTGCCCGGCGAGGCCTATCTGCGCTGCCGGATGGACGGCAGCGTGCGCGCCCGTTGCTGCTGCGGCGAGGCGATGGCGCCCGCCAATCCCGGGCCGGTCGCCCGCGCCCAGGACTGCTGCGATCGCGAGACGACGGCCGCGGCTCGGCCTGCCGTCGAGGCGCCCGGTGCCCGTGCCGTCGAGCCCCTGCCTGCCGGGCTCAGCGTGGCCTCCGTGGCGCCCGCCCCGCTGGCGGCGCCCGTACCCCGCTGGGTCCGGGTCCAGCCCCGGCATGGGCCGCCCGGGGGTGGCCCACCCGTCATCCTGCTGAAGCAAGCGTTCCTGATCTGAGCGCCTGAGCGCCTGAGCGCCCGCGCCGGGCAGGCTGATGCCTCGGGCCTCGTCGCCCGTCTTCCTTTGCCTCGCCCGTGCCCGCCGTCGGCGAACGCGCGCGCGTCTCCGGCGGTCTCGCCGGTGGCCCCCCCCCCCCCCCCCCCCGCTCCAGGCGCGCCTCGCGGAGGTTCGTCCCCATCACGCCGATCTGCAGCAGGAGTCACGTCCCATGAGAGCTCTCGTCCCCGCTTGCATCGTCTTCTTTTCCGTCGCCCCCAGCGTCGTGGTCCGCGGCCGGCCCGCCCGCGCCGACGTGGGCGATTCCGCAGCACCGGCGATGCCTGTCGCCGGCGAGGCCGAGCTGGCCGGCACCGCTCGCCTGGACACCATCGTGCGGCTGGCGCTGGCGCGGAACCCTGACCTCGCCGAGGCCGAGGCCCGGGCGCGTGCGTCCGAGGCGCACGGCGAGGCGGAGACCCGGTTGCCCGACTTGCAGCTGAAGTACGAGCAGTGGGGCGTGCCGCTGGCCCGGCCGGCCGCGCTGGATCAGGCGAACACGCTGATGCTGGGCGTGCGCCAGACCTTCCCCGCCTGGGGCGCCCGCGACGCCCGGCGGCGGGCGGCGGCCGAGCTGGCCGGAGGCGCCGACGACGCGGCCCGGGCGCAGCGGCAGGACGTCGTCGCCCAGGTGCGCCGCGCCTACGCGGCCTATTACCGCGCCGACCAGGAGCTGCGGATGCACGTCGAGCACGCCGGGCTGACCTCGCGCATTCTCGAGCTGGCCAAGCTGAATCAGCGCACGGGCCACGGCAGCCTGCGGGACGTGCTGCGCCTGCAGCTCGAGCTGACCCGCGTCCACACCGACCTGGCGATGCTGGAGCGCGAGCAGCGCTCGAGCCGGGCCCTGCTGAACGTGCTGATGAACCGGCCCCCCGAGGCGCCGCTGGGCCCGCCCGAGGACCTGGCCGTGGTGGCCGGCGGCGACGTCACCGCGCTGGAGCACGGGCTGGAGGGCCGGCGGCCCGAGGTGGACCGGGCGGCGCGCGCCGTGCGGCGCAGTCAGGCGCTGCTGGAGGGCGTCCGCCGTGAGGCCCGCTTCCCCGAGCTGATGGTGGGCCTCGACTACTGGTACATGCCGGCGTTCCCCGACTTCCACCAGGCGTACGGCGCCATGGTCGCCATCAATCTGCCCTGGTTCAACGGCGGGCGCCGCGCCGAGGAGCGGGAGGCGCAAGCGACGCTGACCGCGGACCGACACGCGCTCGAGTCGGCGCGCAACACCGTCCGCTATCAACTTCGCGACGCGGCGGCGCGCGTCGATTCGGCGCGCCGGTCGTTCACCATCCTGGATCAGGACCTGCTGCCCCAGGCCAGACGCAACCTGGAGGCGACCCAGGCCGAGTACGCTGCCGGCGGAGGCGACGCGGCCGGCATCCTGGACGCGCTCCGCTCGCACCTGCAGGTGCGCATCGAGCGCGTGCGCGCGCTGGCCGAGCTGGCGTCCAGTCAGACCGATCTCGAGCGCGCCGCCGGCACGCTGGCCAGCGAAGGGGGGGCGCCATGACGGCGGACCAGCCCACGTTACCGGTCGTCGAACCGCCGGAGGTCGCCACGCCGCCGGCGGCCGGACCGCCCCCCGGCGCGCGCGCCATGGCGGTGTTGCGCTGGGGGCTGGTGGTGGTGGCGGCCCTGCTGGCGGCCGGGTCGATCTGGCACTTCGCCGCCGCGGGTCACGCGGGCGGGGCCGGGGCGACGGTCCGGCAGCTGTATCACTGCCCCATGCACCCGTCGGTGGTGCAGGACCACCCCGGGCAATGCCCGATCTGCAGCATGACGTTGGTGCCGATGTCAGATGCACCCGAGGCACCGGCGCCGCCGCCGGCGGGCGCCCCGGCAGGGCTGGCGCCGGTCGAGCTGACGCCGGCGCGCATCCAGCTGATCGGCATGAAGACGGCCGTCGCCGAACGGCAGTCGCTGGGCGGCGAGCTGCGGGCCGTGGGCCTGGTCGAGGCGAACGAGCGCGGCTTGACCGAGGTGAACGTGCGCTTCAGCGGCTGGGTGCAAAAGCTGCTGGTCTCCGCCACGGGTGAGCGCGTGCATCGCGGGCAGGTCCTGGCCACCGTCTACAGTCCCGACGTGCTGCGGGCCGAGCAGGAGCTGCTGGTGGCGCACGGCTGGAAGGCCGGCGCGCCGTCGGGCGCCGGGGCAGCCCAGGATCCAGCCACCGACGTCGGCGCCCCCGGCCTGGAGGCCGACGCGCGCCGCCGCCTGCAGCTGCTGGGCATCGCCGACCGCGAGATCGACGAGGTGGTGTCGTCCGGCAAGCCGGCCGACGCGATCGCCATCCGCTCGCCCGCGGACGGCTATGTCGTGTCGAAGGCGGCGCTGGCGGGCGTGGCCGTGCAGCCGGGGACGGTGCTGTTCCAGGTCGCCGATCTCTCGACGGTCTGGGTGACGGCCGACGTGTACGAGCAGGACCTGGCGCGCATCCATGTCGGGGCGAAGGCGCGCTTCGAGCCGAACGCGTATCCGGGCGAGGCGACCGCCGGCAAGGTCCAGTTCGTGTACCCCACGCTGGATCCGGCCAGCCGCGCCCTGAAGGTCCGCATCGAGCTGCGGAATCGCCTGGATCGCGACGGGCCGCGGCTGCGGCCCGGAATGTCCGGGACGGTCCGCTTCGACCTGCCCGCCACCACGGCCTTGATGGTGCCGGCCCAGGCCATCGTCGACACCGGCGATGTCCGCTACCTGTTCGTGGCCACGCAAGGGGGCCGCTTCGAGCCGCGAATGGTGAAGCTGGGCGCCCGGGCCGGTGACCGCGTGCAGGTGCTCGAGGGGTTGTCGGAAGGCGAGGCGGTGGTGACGACGGGCAACTTCCTGATCGACTCGGAGAGCCGGCTGCGCGCCGCCATCCAGGGTCAGACCGCGCCGGGGCGCTGAGGAGGCCGCCATGGTCGAGAAGCTGATCGAGTGGAGCGCGCGCAACCGGTGGTTGGTCGTGCTGGGCGTGGCGTTCGCGCTGGCGGCGGCGCTGGTGTCGATGAAGAAGGTGAAGCTGGACGCCATCCCCGACCTGTCGGATCCGCAGGTCATCGTGTTCTCCGAGTGGATGGGGCGCAGCCCGACGCTGGTCGAGGACCAGGTCACGTACCCCATCGTCTCGAAGCTGATCGGCACGCCGCACGTGGCGGACGTGCGGGGGTTCTCGATGTTCGGGATGTCGTTCGTCTACGTCGTGTTCCAGGAGGGCACCGACATCTACTGGGCGCGCAGCCGCGTGCTCGAATATCTGAACGGCCTGCGGGGCAGCCTGCCCGAGGGGGTCAGCCCCACCCTGGGACCGGACGCCACCGGCATCGGCTGGACCTTCCAGTACACGCTGACCGACCGCTCGGGCCAGCACGGCCTGGACGAATTGCGCACGTTCCAGGACTTCACCCTGCGCTACGCGCTGGGCAGCGTGCCGGGCGTGGCCGAGGTCGCCAGCGTGGGCGGCTACCAGAAGCAGTACCAGGTGACCGTCGATCCGGACCGGCTGCGCGCCTATGGCGTGACGTTGACGGCGGTGACGGAGGCGATCCGGCAGTCCAACAACGACGTGGGGGGCCGGATCATCGAGTTCTCCGGCCGTGAGTACTACGTGCGGGGCCGCGGCTACATCCACGATCTGGGCGCCATCGAGAAGATCGCGCTGCGGGCCGCCGGCCCCGGCGGCACGCCCTTGCTGGTGAAGGACGTGGCCACCGTCCGCTTCGGCCCCGACATTCGCCGCGGTTTGCTGGAGTGGAACGGGCAGGGCGAGGCGGTGGGCGCCGTCGTGGTCACCCGCTACGGCGAGAACGCGCTGGACGTGATCCAGCGCGTGAAGAAGAAGCTGGACGAGCTGCGCCCCACGTTTCCACCCGGCGTGGAGGTGACGATCGCCTACGACCGCTCCGGTCTGATCGAGCGGGCCATCGCGACGCTGCGCCACGCGCTGACGGAGGAGGCGGTGGTGGTCAGCCTGGTGATCCTGCTGTTCCTGCTGCACTTCCGCAGCGCGCTGCTGCCCATCCTGTCGCTGCCCATCAGCGTGGCCCTGGCCTTCATCCCCATGGTGCTGCTGGACATCCCCTCGACGATCATGAGCCTGGGCGGCCTGGCCATCGCCATCGGCGCCACCGTCGATGCCCAGATCGTCATGATCGAGGCCGGGCACAAGAAGCTGGAGCAGGCGGGCCCGGGCGCGGATCGGCGCCGCGTGCTGCTGGAGGCGGCGAAGGAGGTGACGCCGGCCATCTTCTTCTCGCTGTTGATCATCGCGGTGGCCTTCCTGCCCGTGTTCACCCTGACCGGCCAGGCGGGGCGGCTGTTCAGGCCGCTCGCCTACACGAAGACCTTCGTGATGGTCATCTCGGCGCTGCTGTCGGTCACGCTGGCGCCGGCGGTGCAGGACCTGTTCATCCGCGGGAGGATCAGGCCCGAGAAGCAGCATCCGGTGTCGCGCCTGCTGATCCGCTTCTACGAGCCGTTCGTGTACGTGGCGTTGCGGCGGCCCAAGTCCACGGTAGCCATCGGCCTGTTCGCGCTGGCCTCGGCGGTGCCGCTGGCGATGCATCTGGGCAGCGAGTTCATGCCGCCGCTGAACGAGGGGGACCTGCTGTACATGCCCATCACGTTCCCCAACATCTCGATCGAGGAGGCGAAGCGGCAGCTGCAGTACCAGGATCGCATCCTGCGCAGCTTCCCGGAGGTGGAGACGGTGTTCGGCAAGGTGGGGCGCATCGACAGCGCCACCGATCCGGCGCCCATCACCATGGTGGAGACGACCGTCCAGCTGCGCCCCGCGAACACCTGGCGAAAGCGGGCCCGGCACCGCTGGTATTCGGGCTGGGCGCCGGGCTGGCTGAGGGGGGCGCTGCATCCGCTGTGGCCCGAGGAGCAGCCGCTGTCCTGGGACGAACTGACCGCCGAGATGCAGGCGCGCATGCAGTTCCCGGGGTGGACCAACGCCTGGACCATGCCCATCAAGACCCGCGTCGACATGCTGACCACGGGCGTGCGCACGCCCGTGGGCATCAAGATCTTCGGGACCGACCTGGCGGAGATCGAGAAGACGGGGGTGGCCCTGGAGCGGCTGATGGCGCCCATCGCCGGCACGCGCAGCGTCCTTTACGAGCGGAACCTGGGCGGGCTGTACCTGGACATCGTGCCCCGGCCCGACGACCTGGCCCGGTACGGTCTACACAACGGGGACCTGGAAACGATCATCGAGGGGGCGATCGGCGGCGCGCCCATCGCCACCACCGTCGAGGGGCGCAACCGGTTCTCGATCAGCGTGCGCTACCCGCAGGACGCGCGCAGCGACCTCGATTCGCTGGGCCGCCTGCTGGTGCCGGCCGGCGAGCACGCCTACGTGCCGCTGGGCCAGCTGGCCGACATCCAGGTGGTGGGCGGGCCGCCCATGGTCCGCGACGAGGGGGGCCTGCTGGTGGGGTACGTCTACGTGGACATCGACCAGTCCCAGCGCGACATCGGCGGCTACGTGAACGAGGCGAAGCAGGTGGTGGCCCAGGCCATGGCGCGGGGCGACCTGAGGATTCTGCCCGGCTACTTCCTGAAGTGGACCGGGCAGTACGAACAGCTCGCGGAGATGGAAGCGCGCATGAAGGTGGTCATCCCCGTGACCCTGGCCATCGTGGTGCTGCTGCTGTTCCTGCAGTTCCGCAGCTTCGCCGAGGCGCTGATCATCCTGCTGTCGATTCCGTTCGCGCTGATCGGCAGCGTGTGGCTGCTGTGGCTGCTGGATTACCGGCTGTCCACGGCGGTGTGGGTGGGCGTCATCGCCCTGGTGGGGCTGGCGGCGCAGACCGGCATCGTGATGATCGTCTACATCGACCACGCCTTCCTGCAGCGCAAGCGGGCGGGGCTGATCCGCAACCTGGACGACATCGTGGCGGCCCACATGGAGGGGACCGTGCAGCGGGTGCGGCCCAAGCTGATGACCGTGTCCACGATGCTGATCGGCCTGGTGCCGCTGCTGTGGGCCACCAGCTCGGGCGCGGACGTCATGAAGCGGATCGCGGCGCCCATGGTGGGGGGCCTGGTGACCTCGGCGTTCCTGACGCTGGAGATCATCCCGGTGGTCGTCACCTACTGGCGATTGGAGCAGCTGCTGTGGGAGCGGCTGGCGGGGGCCGGCCGGTGCTTGCGCCGCTTGCAGGTGGCCGCCGCCGTGGCCGGGGTGGGGGCGGCGCTGGCGGTGGCCCTGCCGGTGGCCAGCCTGTACGTGACCGTGCCCGGCCGGGGGCTGGTGGGGGGCGAGCTGCTGGCCGGGGCGATCTTTCTGGCCGGGGTGGGGGGCTATGTCCTGCGCCGGCCGGCGGCGCGCCGGCTGGCCTGGCCCGTCGCTGCCGGGGCCGCGCGTCAGGGCAGTTGACGCCGGCGCGGCCGTGATAAAGAGAGCACGCCATGAGCCAACATACCGAGCGTCACGAGTTTCAGGCGGAGGTGAAGCAGCTGCTGGACCTGATGGTCCACTCGCTCTACTCGAACAAGGAGATCTTCCTGCGCGAGCTGATCTCGAACGCGTCCGACGCGCTCGACAAGCTGCGCTTCGAGCGGCTCACGAACCCGGAGCTGGGCGGGCCGGCCGAGCTGTTGATCCGGCTGGAGCCGGACAAGCAGGCCCGCACGCTGTCCATCATCGACAACGGCATCGGCATGACCCGCGACGAGGTCATCCGCAACATCGGCACCATCGCCAAGTCGGGGACCAAGGAGTTCCTGTCGGCCGTGCAGAAGGCCAAAGGCGACGGGAAAGACGACGGCAAGGTGGCCCCCGAGCTGATCGGCCAGTTCGGCGTCGGCTTCTACGCGACCTTCATGGTGGCCGACCGGGTCACGCTGGTGACGCGCAAGGCGGGCGAGGCGACCGCCACGTCCTGGGAGTCGACGGGCGACGGGAGCTACACGCTGGGTGAGGGCGAGCGCGACCACGCCGGCACCACCGTCACGCTGCACCTGAAGCCGGTCGACGAGGAGCACGGCCTGCGCGACTTCACCAGCGAGTACGTGCTGCGCGACGTCGTGAAGCACTACTCGGACTTCGTGTCGTACCCGATCAAGATGAAGGAGTGGCGGAAGGCCGCCCAGGGCTCGTCCGAGGCGCAGGTGTTCGAGGACGCCACGCTGAACTCGATGAAGGCCATCTGGGACCGGCCGAAGGGCGAGGTGACGGAGGCCGAGTACAACGACTTCTACCGCCACCTGTCGCATGACTGGAACCCGCCCCTGCGCACCATCCCTGTGAAGATGGAGGGGACGTTCGAGGCGTACGCGCTGCTGTACATCCCCGCCAAGGCGCCCATGGACCTGTACAGCCCCGAGATGAAGCGCGGGCTGCAGCTGTACGTGAAGCGCGTGTTCGTGATGGACGAGTGCCGCGACCTGATGCCCACCTACCTGCGGTTCGTGAAGGGCGTGGTGGACGCGCACGATCTGTCGCTGAACGTGTCGCGCGAGATCTTGCAGAAGGACCGGCAGATCCAGGTCATCCGCAAGCAGCTGGTGAAGAAGGTGCTGGCCACGCTGGACGAGATGAGGCGTGACAAGCGCGAGGAGTACGCGGCGCTGTGGGACGAGGTGGGGCCGGTGATCAAGGAAGGGTTCCTGGGGCCCGACACCTCGGACAACGACAAGCTGCTGGAGCTGGTGCTGGCGGCCTCCACCGCCGACACGGCGAAGACCACGTCGCTGGCGGAGTACGTGGGGCGCATGAAGCCGGGCCAGGAGGCGATCTATTTCCTCAGCGGCGCCTCGAAGGAGGCGCTGGCGAAGTCGCCGCTGCTGGAGGCCTTCCAGGCCAAGGGCTACGAGGTGCTGCTGTTCTCGGACGCGGTCGACGAGCTGTGGCTGGAGCGGGCGCCCAAGTACAAGCACGACGGCAAGGACCTGCCGATGCAGTCGATCGGCCGCGGCGAGCTGAAGCTGGGCAGCGAGGAGGAGCGCAAGAAGGAGACGGAGGCCCTGGAGGAGAAGCAGCGCGAGTACAACGACCTGCTGACCTGCTTCCGCGTGCTGCTGGACCAGGAGCTGAAGGAGGTCCGGTTGTCGAACCGCCTGACCTCGTCGCCGGTCGTGCTGGTCAGCGACGAGGACGACATGACCCCGCGCATGCAGCGCCTGATGGAGCAGTTCGGGCAGAAGCCGGAGAAGGTGAAGCGCATCCTGGAGGTCAACGCGGACCACGCGCTGATCAAGAAGCTGCACGGGGTGTTCGCGGCCAACAACAAGGACCCGCGCCTCGAGCTGTATGCGCAGTTGCTGCTGGGGCAGGCCCACCTCGCCGAGACCGGCCAGCTGCCCGACCCCGCGGCCTTCAGCCGGGTCCTCGCCGACGTGATGACCCAGTCGCTGTAACGGCCGGCGGCCCTCACCCTTACCCTCTCCCAGCTGGCGCGGGAGAGGGCAAGACGGTTGGCTCAGGCGGACGGGTGGCGGGGGCCTGAGCGGGATCGCGGGGCCTCTATCGCATCGTTGCCTGGGTGCGTACGATGGCGTTCGTCGCCGGCGGTCCGCTGACGAGACGCTGCGTTCCAACGGCTCCTTCGCACAACCTGACCACGCCACATGACCTTCCTGAAGTCCCTGCTGCAGCTCAACCCGTGGGTCTACCTGGTGGTGGCCGGATTTTGCGAGATGGGGTTCACCGCCTTCATGAAGCTGTCGAACGGCTTCAGGCACTGGGGTTACAACATCGCCTTCGCGGTCTGCGCGCTGGCCAGCTTCGGGCTGCTGAACCTGTCCACGCGCCAGCTGTCTCTGGGCACCGCCTATGCCGTCTGGACGGGCCTGGGCGCCTTCGGCACCGCGGCGATCGGCATGATGTTTTTCGGCGACCCGACCTCCTTCTGGCGGGTGGCCTTTCTGGGCACGCTGATCGGCTCGATCATCGGGCTGAAGCTGGTCTCGTAGCGCCGGCCGCCGCTACGGCCCTGGCGCCAGCAGATCGCTCTGCATGGCGAACAGCGTGGCGGCGGCGCGGGTGGTGACGCCGGCCTTCTCGAAGATGTGCTGCACGTGATGGCCGGCGGTCTTCGCCGAGATGTCCAGGGCCGTCGCGATCTCCTTGTTCGTCAGGCCGCGCGCCAGCAGGCGCAACACCTCGATCTCTCGTTCGGTCAGGCCGGTGGCGTGGCGCAGGGGCCGGCCGGGCGTCAGGGGTTGTCCGGCGGCCGCCAGCACCGCCTCGACGATCTGGCGATCCAGGCTTCCCGCCCGCGCCGCGGCCTGCAGCTGCTCCGCCGCCTGCGAAGGGGACAGCGCGGCCCGGTGCGCGCGGGCCTCGGTCATGGCGTGGTACGCATCGGCGGTGGCCAGCACGCGCGCCGCCACGGGCACCGCGCCCGGCGGCAAGCGGCGGTGATATCCCTCGCCGTCCAGGCGCTCGTGGGCCAGCGCCGCAATCGCCGCGGCCGGCCCCAGCGACCCCAGGCGGGCCAGCACCCGTTCGGTGAAGTAGGTGTGCATTCGCACCCGCTCCCACTCGCCCTCCGTCAGCGGACCCTTCTTTTCCCACACGTCCAGGGAGATGCCGGCGCGACCGATGTCGTGCAGGTGTCCTGCCCGCCGCACCGCCGTCACGTCCGCCAGCCCCAGGCGGGCCGCCGCGCCCGCCGCCAGCGCCGCCACACCGCCGGAGTGTCCGCGCGTGTAGCGCGAGCGGATGTCCGAGAACTGCCCCATCGTCTCGATCGCCGTCTCCAGCGCCTCACCCCTCAGGAACGCCGCCGGCCCGGGCTCGCTCTTCACGAGCGCCTCGAAGGTCGAAGGGACGTCCAGCACCGCCAGCAACTGGGCGCCCCGCGCGCAGAAGATCTCCGCCAGCTGCGGGTCGTAGCCCCGCCCGGCGCGCTGTCGGACCTTCGCCACCGTCTGCTCGGTTCCGAACAGCGGTTGCATCGCCTGCGCCTCGGTGGCCAGCTGCGCCACCCGCACCGCCCGATCCACCGCCTCCCCCTTCAGGCGTGCCGGCGCGCCGCGCCCGTCCCATCGCTCGAACACCTGCTCCAGGCCGCGTACCACCGTCGGCGGCAGCCCCAGGCGCTGGCCCAGCAACCGGCCCACCTCGCAGTGGCCCCGGGACACCTCCGCCATCTTCGCGCCCGTGCCGAGGGCGCGCAGCACCTTCACCACCCGGCGGGGCGCGGGCGCGCCGCGTCCCACGTTCCGGATGACCGTGCGCACCACCTCCGCGGGCGGGGCCCCACCGGCGTGCGAGATCCAGACCCCTGCGTCGTCTCCGAACACCCGCAGGGTCAGGTCCTCGTCGCCGGTGCAGCCCACCGTTCGCAACAGCCCCAGATAGAACGCGTCACGCGCCTCGTCCTGCCCCAGACCCGCCGCTTCAGCCAGGGCGACCGCCAGCAGCGCCGCGCGCTGGCCGTTCTCCAGGCGCGACCCGACCCCGATGTCGGTGGCCAGTGACAAGCTGGCCAGCAGCTCGACAAGGCGGACGGACTCGTTGGCTCCCGTCCCCGTCACCGCGCCCTCATAACACGCGCCGCCGGGCATGGGGCATCTGCCCCATATCGCCGCCGGCCCCAGCTGCGGCATTGGATGGGCAGGAGGTATCCCGATGAACGACCTGACCCAGTCGACCCCGCAATCGATCGACGCCGCCAAGCACCCGGCCGCCGGTCCGACGGTGGACCTGTCCGGCGAGACCCCCGCGCGCGCGGTCGCCGTGTTCGAAGGGGTCTGGTTGATCGCCACCCGGCACCGGCCCGGCCTGTCGAAGGAGATGTTCGAGGTGAACAACCGCTGCTTCGTGTTCCGGCTGTTCGACCAGCGCGCCGGCCGGCCCACGCTGCTGGTGGTGAACGCGGTGGATCCAGCACAGGCCATCCCCGAGGTGCGGCGCCTGGAGCGCGAGACCGGCCTGCGCGTCTCGGCGGTCGTCTCGCCGGGCGGCGGACATCACCTGCAGTTCGCGTCGTGGCAGCGCGAGTTCACGGAGGCGCAGATGCTGCTGTGCCCGGTGCGCATCCCCCGCACCGCCAACGGGCAGCGGCTGATGGCCTTGCCGCGCGTGCAGGTGATGGACCTGGCCGATCCTTTGCCACAGTTTCGCGGCCAGCTGGACGCCGTGCTGTTCGACGGCCTGGCAGGCCCGGTCGATCACCAGTCGCCGGGCGAGGGCGGCTCGGACACGCGTCTCGCGCACGTGAAGCGCATGTTGAAGTTCATGCTGACGCCCGGTCGCATGCCCGTGGACGAGCTGTGGCTGCATCACGTCCCGTCGGGCACGGTCATCGCCGGCGAGAACCTGATGTGGATCTACCCGAAGGAGAAGCTACGTGGCGCGCCGTTCATGTTGAAGGGCATGATCAAGCCCGACCGCGTGGCCCTGTTCACGCTGCCCCGCAAGGTGGACGATCCGCAGAAGGTGTCCGCCTGCTGGCGGCGCATCCTCGGCTGGCCCAGCCGCACGCTGATGACGTATCACGATCCGGCGGGCGTGGCGTTCGTGGGGGACGGCCGCGCCGCGCTGGCGGCCGCCATCGCGCGCGCCGGTCAACTGCGGCCTTAGGACGCTGCCCCGGGCCTGCGTCCGGCCCGGTGACACTTCAGCGGCCCTCCGGTGTCCCTACCGGCGAGGAGACCACGAATGCTGAACCTGGCACGAGCACGGAGTGACGAGGAGCGGGAGATTGGGGGGGCGGCCGGACAGACGTCTCGCTTGCTGGCCGAGGCGGAGCAGGAGATCGCGCGTCTGCGCCAGCTGGTGCGCGTGCTGGGACACGAGCTGGCCAACTCGCTGGGCCCCATGAAGTCGCTGCTGGGCTCGACGCGGCTGCTGCTGGAGGGGCAAGGCGACGCCGGCCGCCTGGATCGTCTGCTGGCGACCGTCGAGGAGCGGGCTGGCCACCTGCAGTCGTTCGTCACGGACTGTGTCCGCGCCGCCCAGGTCGCGGCCCCGCGGCCGGCGCCCGTCGACTGGCAGCGTCTTGCGGCGCGCCTCGAGATCCTGTTCCCCGACCTGATCGTCGAGGGCATCCCCCTCGCCGCCGTGGCGTGCGATGCGGTGCAGATCGAGCAGGTGCTGATAAACCTGCTGAAGAACGCCTGCGAGGCGGGCGGAGACGAGCTGCGGCTGCTGTTCGAACCGGGGCTGGGAAGCCTGCGCGTGTCGATCCTGGACCGTGGCTGCGGCATGACGGACCTGCAACTGGCCGCGCTGGGGCGCAAGGCCTTCACCACCAAGGCGGGGGGCAGCGGGCTGGGCCTTGCCTTGTGCCGCGCGATCGTTGAACGCCAGGGAGGGCGGCTCACGTTGGAGCGTCGCGAAGGGGGCGGCATGAAGATCGGCTTCCTGCTGCCGGCGGCGGCCCCGCTGGCCTCGTCTTGACGTCGGGCCCGACCGCTTGGCAGGAAGGGGCATGTCGAGCCCCCAGGTCATCAACGCCCGCATCCGCGGATTCATCTGCCTGAACGCCCACCCGGTCGGTTGCGCGACCAACGTCGCCCGCCAGATCGACGTCGCGAAGGCCGGTAGCCCCGGAATGGGCATCGGCGACGCCTTGGTCCTGGGGGCCAGCACCGGGTACGGCCTGTCCAGCTTGCTGACGACCACCTTCGGCTACGGCGCGCGCTCGGTCGGCGTGTGCCTGGAACGCCCCCCTCAGGGCGACAAGCCCGCCTCGGCCGGCTGGTACAACCTGATCGCCGCCCGCCGCTTCGCCAAGGCCGAGGGCCGGACGCTGCAGATCGTGAACGGCGACGCCTACTCGAACGAGGTGAAGGCCGAGACGATCGCCACCCTGAAGCGGCTGGACATGAAGCTGAACACCATCGTGTACAGCCTGGCCAGCCCGCGGCGCACCGACCCCCTCACCGGGCAGACGTTCACGTCGGTGCTGAAGCCGCTGGGCCAGCCGTTCAGCAGCCGCAGCATCAACCTGAACAACGACCAGCTGGTCACGGTCGAGCTGTCGCCCGCCAGCCCCGCCGACGTCGACGCCACGGTGAAGGTGATGGGCGGCGAGGATTGGGCGCTGTGGATCCGCGCCCTGGCGGCCGAGGGGCTGCTGGCGCAGGGATGCCGCACCGTCGCCTACAGCTACCTGGGGCCGGCGCTGACCTATCCCATCTACCGCTCGGGCACCATCGGCCGCGCCAAGGAGCACCTGGAGCAGACCGCCACCACCTTGAGCGGCGAGCTGGCGTCGCTGGGCGGTCGGGCCCTGGTCAGCGTCAACAAGGCGCTGGTCACCCAGGCGTCCAGCGCCATCCCCATCGTGCCCCTGTACATCAGCATCCTGTACAAGGTGATGAAGGAGGCCGGCACCCACGAGGGGACGATCGAGCAGATCGTGCGCCTGTACCGCGACCATATGGCGCCCGGCGTGCAGCCGACGGTCGATGAGGCGGGGCGCGTCCGCATCGACGACTGGGAGCTGGCCCCCGAGGTGCAGGCCGCCGTCGATGACATCTGGGACCAGGTGACGACGGAGACGCTGTTCACCGCCACCGACTACGCCGGCTTCAAGCGGGAGTTCCGCCAGCTGTTCGGCTTCGAGGTCGAGGGCGTCGACTACACGCAGCCGGTCGACGTCGAGGTGGAGTAGCCGGAAAAGAAGAAGGCGGTACAGCGATGGGGGAGAGTCCCCCGGCACCGTACCGCCTCGTCTGGCGGGCGGCCTGTGGCCGCCTGGTCGATCGTCCGTCTTACTTGGCGGGCATGGGCTCGCCGGCCGGCGGCACCTTCGGCTCTGCCGCCTTGCCGGCGGGAGCCGGGGCCGGCGTGCCCGCCGCGGGCGCCGCGCCGCCCGGCGCGTTGTCCGCCTGGGTCAGCAGGCGGAACTCGATGCGGCGGTTCTGCTGCCGCCCCTTCGCGGTCTTGTTGTCGGCGATGGGCTTCTCGGAGCCGTATCCGACGGTGATGACGCGATCGTCGGCGATCCCCTGGCCGACCAGATACGCCTTCACCGAGGCGGCGCGGTCCTGGGACAGCTTCAGGTTCTTCTCGGCCTTGCCCTCGCTGGAGGTGTGACCGGAGATCTCGATGCGCAGATCCGAGTACTCCTTCATCACCTTCACCGCGTCGTTCAGCAGCTTGAACGACGACTTCTGGATGTCGGCCGAGTTCGCCTTGAAGTTGATCCCCTTGATGACGCCGGTGAACTTCTTCACCGCCGCCGGCAGCTCGTCAGGGCAGCCGTCGTCGTCCTTGTACCCGTTGTGCGTCTCCTGCTCGGTCGGGCACTTGTCCTGCGCGTCCAGCACGCCGTCGTTGTCGTTGTCCGGATCGGGGCAACCGTCCTCGTCCTGGAAGCCGTCCTTGTCCTCGGCCTCGTTGGGGCACTTGTCGGTCGCATCGGGGATGCCGTCGGCGTCGTTGTCCGGATCGGGGCAGCCGTCGTCGTCCTGGAAGCCGTCCTTGTCCTCGGCCTCGGTCGGGCACTTGTCGGTGGCATCGGGCACTCCGTCGGCGTCGTTGTCCGGATCGGGGCAGCCGTCGTCGTCCTGGAAGCCGTCCTTGTCCTCGGCCTCGTTGGGGCACTTGTCCACGTTGTCCGGGATGCCGTCGCCGTCGCTGTCCCTGACCAGCGGCGGCGGCGCCGGCGGGGCCGCGCCCTCCTCACCGCCGAAGCGGTAGGTCAGGCCGCCCAGGAACTCCCAGTCCGCCGAGTCGGTGTTCTTGCCGGTGTTGGGCGCCAGCAGGATGCGGGCGTCGACGCGCGCGTCCAGCTGCCGCGCCAGCGCGTACTTCGCGCCCACGCCGAAGTGAAACCCGAAGTCGGTGTCCTTCGCGATCTCCGTCGGGCCGGGGTTCGGCTGCGCCGAGGCGACCTGCATCCAGTCGATACCGGCCAGGACGAAGGGTCGCAGCGGCCCGTGCATCAGATGCACCAGGGCGTGGACCTTGTACGTCATCAGGTACAGCCGGTAGTTGTGAATGCTGTCGGCCGACGGAATCAGCGCCGCCTCGCCTTCCAGCGCCACCCAGGGCAGCATCACGGCCGCCACCCGCAGGCCCATCTCCGCGCCCAGCTTCGGGTGCGGGGTGTTGGGCATGTCCGCCACGCCCAGCTCCAGGTCCTTGGCGAAGATGTGAGCGCCGCCGAACAGGCCGAGCTCGAGCTGGAAGCCCTTCTGGGGCAGATCCGTTCCTGAATTCGGTGCGTCTTCTGCGTAGGCCGGGCTAGCGGTCGAGAGGACCGCCACCGGGGCCAAGAGAGGCAAAAGGAACAGCGCTACCGTACCCACGTGTCCACGTCCGCGCATAGTAGGTTCTCCGGGTAAGGGCAGAAAAACGTGGCGAGACTATAACGCCTTTTGCTGTCGACAAGAAGTACCTAGAAGTTCTTCGCCGTCGAGAGACCCGATCTCTCGACGGAAACTCGTGGCGGTTCCGCGCAAACCCCGGGGGAATCCTTGGCGAACCCGGCGTGGATTCCCGTCGGAAAATCGACCGCCGATCGAAAAAAGCGTGACGGCGAATATTTGTTTCACCCCGTACGTCCGGGATATAACGGTCGGCCGCATCGGAACCACAGAGTGGGTCCTAAGAAAAAAGGGGCAATGACATGACTCGGTTTTCTCGAATCGCGATTCTCACCGGAATTTTTGCAGTTAGTGTTGGCGGGTTCGTAGGGGGCGGTATGGCGCTGGGGGGCGACAAGTGCACCATCGCCACCTCGGGCAAAAGCGCGACCGCACAGGCCTGCGCCAAGGGCGGCCGCCCCGAGGCGAAGAAGGTCATGAAGAAGATGGTCGCCGACGCCAAGGCCAAGGGCCAGAAGTTCACCTGCGAGGGCTGCCACAAGGATCTGGACAACTACGAGCTGACGGCGAACGCCAAGGTCGATTTCCAGAAGCTCGAGGCGCTGCTGGCCAAGTAGCAGCAGGCCGGACGAACACAGCCCGTCCGGACGTTGGACCGAAAACGACCGCCCCCGTTCATCGCGGAGGCGGTCGTTGCTGTTGACGGCGGTTGCCTGCGACATATAGGAAGGGCCCCGCCACTAGGAAGGGCGCCGCAACCATGAAGACGATCACCGAATTTTCCGGCACGGTCCTGCGCGAGGCCGCGCGCATTCGCAAGCTGCACCGACCCGCACGGCCCGCCAAGCGCCCCGAGGGTGCCGAAAAGCCCGCCGCGGACGCCGACGACACGGCGCCCGATGCCGAGGCGCGGCCCCCCGAGGAAGCGGCTGGCACCGAGCCCGCTGCGACCGGGGAAGCGCCGGCGACCGTCGCGCTGTCGGAGGCCGTCGCCGGTGACGAACCGGCCGGCGCCGAGAACGCCGAGGAGCTGGAAGGCCAGGCCGAGGTTGCCGCTGCCGGTGGTGAAGCCGCCGAGGGCGCCCACGGCACCGAGGGCGGACAGCCTGCCGAGGGTGCCCAAGGCGGCGAGGGGGCTGCGGCCGCCGAGGGCGGCGAGGCCGCTGCGCCGGCCGCCGAAGCGGCGCCCGAGGTCGATCCCGAGATGCAGGCCGCTGACGAGGCAGCCCGCGCCGAGGTGGCCGAGAAGCTGGCCATCAAGGACGACCGTCTGGCGCGCCTGTTCGAGGCGCTGGATTCGGTGAAGGACCGCGTCGACAACGTGCGCCTCATCCGCGTGCTGCAGGGCGAGGATCCCTCGCCGAACGCGCGCAAGGTGGGCGAGCATTACTACATCGCCGATCTGGCCCCCACGGGCGGTCAGCGCCGCATGGACGATCGCGGCGACCGCGGCGGCCGCGGTGGCCGCGACGGTGATCGCAAGGGCGGACCTCGCGGCGGGCAAGGCCGCGGTGGCCCCGGCGGTGGTGGCGGCGGCGGTCTGCGCGGCGGCGGCGCGCCCGGTGCGCCGGGCGGCGCGGGCGGCCGTGGCGGACGCGATCGCGATTCCGGCTTCGGCGGTGGAGAGCGCGGTCCCTCGGGCCGCGACGTCCCGGCGGCCGGTCCCGGCTGGATGGTGACGCGCGCCCCGACGACCGATCGCCACGGCGAGCGGCCGGGCGCGAAGCGCGCCCCCCGCCCCCCGGGTCCCGATCGCGGCGATCGCCCCGGCTTCGGCCGTGGCCCGCGGGGTGCCGGTGGCCCTGGTGGCGGACGGGGCGCCGGTCCTGGCGGCGCTGGCGGCGGCCCCGGCGGCGGGCGCAGCTTCGGCGGCGCTGGCGGCGGCCCCGGCGGCGGTGGCCGCGGCTTCGGCGGCCCTGGCGGCGGCGGTGGTGCTGGCGGCCCTGGCCGCAGCTTCGGTGGTCCTGGCGGCGGCCCCGGCGGCGGCGGCCCCGGCGGCGGGCGCAGCTTCGGTGGTCCCGGCGGCGACCGCGGTCCTGGCGGCGGCCCGGGCGGGCGTGGCCCTGGTGGTCGCGGGCCGGGCGGCGGTGGCCGTGGTCCGGGCGGCGGGCGCGGTCCGGGCGGTGGTCCCGGCGGCGGTGGCGGCGCGGGTGGTCCCGGCGGCGCCGGTGGACCGAAGCGCGACGCCAAGGGCTGGCCGGTCGGCTGAGCGCGCTCCTGCGGTCTCACCCGGCGCGTCTCGCGCTCGGGTGAGGCTTACCGCGCGCTATTCAGCAGCAGGCAGGGCCGCCGAGGTGGCCCTCATCGCATAGGGACGCGCGCCAGCGGGCGTGATAGTCCCGTCACGCCGTCGGCTTCAGTTCAGCGGCGGCCGCGGTCACGCAAGGCCCGGAAGGCGTCCAGCGTGTCGCAGCGCAGGTAGGGGTTCTCCAGCAGCTCGCGGCCGATCGTCGAGGTGGGCGTGCTGCCGTAGTCGTGGCCCGGGTAGACGCGCGTCTCCTCCGGCAGCGCGGCCAGCCGTTGCAGGCTGTGCCACATCAGCGCGGTGTCGCCGCCCGGGAAGTCGGTGCGGCCGCAGCCGCCCACGAACAGCAGGTCGCCGCTGATCAGGTACCCGTCCGCCAGGAAACAGGTGCCGGCGACGGTGTGGCCGGGGGTGGACAGGGCGCGCACGCCGCGCTTGCCGATGGCGACGTCCTGGCGGTCGGTGACCAGCTCGATCGTCGCCCCCAGCCCGCCCAGCTCGGCGCGCACCTTGTCCAGCTCGCCCGCGCTGACCACCACCGCGGCCCCCGTCGCCTTCACAAGCGCCGGAATCCCCTCCACGTGATCGTTGTGGCCGTGCGTGATCAGCATCTTCGTGATGGTCACGCCCAGGCGCTTCGCCTCGGCCAGCAGCCGATCCACCTCCCACGCCGGGTCGACGATGGCCGCCTCCTTCGTCTCGGGGCAGCTCAGGATCTCGCAGAAGTTCTGCAGCAGCCCCACCTCCATCTGGAACACGTCGGGGGCGGGCGGCAGGTTCTGAAGGTCGGCGGGCGCGCTGCTCATGTCAGGGCACCTTTATCACGACGTCGGCGACGCCGGCGTTGTCGGCGCTGTCGGTGGCGCGCACCACCACGCTGTGCGTGCCGCGCGCCAGCCTGGGCAGCTGCACGGCGAACGGCTCGCTCAGCTCGTCGGCGATGCCGTCGCTGGGCGAGAAAGGCTGCCAGTCGCCGCCGTCGACGGCGTATTCCAGCTGGGTGATGGGGCTGGCGTCGTCCTGCGCCGTCCCCTGCAGCGCCGGGTAGCGCGCGGTCAGCCCCCGCACCAGCGGCTTGCGGTTGTCGATCAGCAGCGGCTCCGAGTCGTAGCCGGACGACAGCGCCCGCTCGGCGGGCTGCGCGCGCTCGTCGGACGCCGCCACGTGCACCACGTAAAGGCCATCGGGCACACCGTCGGTGTTCCAGTCGTACTCGGCTTTGGTCAACGGATCGCCGACCACGCCGGCCAGCGGCCGCCAGGTGGCGTCGCCGGCCGGGCGGAAATGCAGGCGGTAGACCAGATCGTCGCTGTCGGGGTTCTCCACCTTCCAGCGCAGCTTCAGCGTGGCGCTGTGGGTGGCCCGCGCGGGGGCGGCCGGCGTCGCGGTCGTCGCCGACGCGGGCGGCGCGCTGTCGGCCAGGGTCAGCTCGGTGATGCGCGCGCGCTGGTTCTGCGGCAGGTAATAGACCGTCACGCCGCGCAGCCGCGCCGTGGCGGCGCCCAGCGTCGCGCGATACTGCAGATAGCGGGCGGCGGGGCTGTCCACGGTGCCGGCGCCGCCCCCCGTCTCGCTCTGGCCGTCCTTGCTGCCGTCTTTGCTGCCGTGTTTGGCGCCCAGCGCCTTCCAGCCGTTCCAGCCCGCGTCGGGCTTCGCCGTGTTCCCCGAGCGCGTCTCGAACGTCACGCC
>Ga0207671_10001245_pt1 | contig 30022 bp, 24 predicted proteins | sample KBSC24metaG_FD_184352 | JGI IMG/M metagenome (GOLD analysis project Ga0207671, IMG submission 184352) | Corn rhizosphere microbial communities from Kellogg Biological Station, Michigan, USA - KBS C2-4 metaG (SPAdes) (version 2) | ecosystem: Host-associated > Plants > Roots > Rhizosphere > Soil...
AGTCCCGGTAACGCGGGTCGTCGGAGTTGTAGGCCGTCGTGGTGACCGGCTTCCACGTCGGCCCGACGTGCGGCATGGACTGCATCTGCTGCCACGCCGCACCATACGCACCGGGAGCAACAACACCGGGCGCGCTACGTGCGGCGAAGTACTCGTTGTCCGCCGCACTCGGATCGTCGACCCCTCCATCCGGATCGCCCGGAGGGCCGCCGGTCGCATCGGCTCGAACGTGACCCATAGAAGAGGACATATAAGAGGAGAAGGTTTCGGTCCTGTGCGGCCGGTTGTGCGGTTGGTGTCGCGGTGTATCGCCGGTGTCCGCGGCGGACGCCTGCGGGCCGGCGACGACCATCGCCAGGGCGGCGCAGGCTGCTCCGATCGGGAGCAGTCGTGGACGCGTGGCGGTACGCATGCATGGGATCCCAACTTTCGAGGACACGGTTCAACACGTTCTCAGCTGGGCGGAGGTCATCGTCGGCGCCACGCTGGCGCTTCACGCCTGCTACGCCTTTTGGCGCAATTGGACCGCGGACCAGGGGATCCTGGCGGTTCAGCACCCTGAGCTCGTCCGGCGACGGAGCCGCACCGCCGGCGCCGCCGACCCCGGTGCACGCCACGACGACGGGCAGCGGGTCGTACTGCTACAGCGGCGGGCAGTGTTACATCGACGGCGTGCCGGTCAGCGGGCACCCGTGACGACCGGCCCCGCGGCGTCGATCGTGTAGTCGCTGGTCCCCTTGGCGGTCACGACCCGCAGCTTCGTGTAGTGGCCGCCGCTCAGGCCGCTGAGCGTCACCGTCGCCTTGCTCGAGATCGGCGAGCCGGCCGCGCAGCTCGGGATGCAGCTGTTCTGGATCCGCACGCCGGTCGCGGTGGCCTGGGCCGTGCCCCAGCCGGACCAGGTCAGCTGGTCCAGGACCACGCCGCCGTCGCCGCAGGTGAGGATGTAGGACTTCGGCTGGGCCACCGGCATCCGGTCGCAGCCGTAGATGGAAGCCTGGCTTGCGGGGGCCGTGGTGTTCGCCGGGGCGGACGTCGACGAGGACCCGGCGGCCGAGGTCGATGCCGGTGCCGACTCCGACGACGACGCCGCACCCGGACTGGTCGAGGCTGTGCTGCTCGACGCCGTGCTGCTCGGCCCGGTGCCGGCCGATCCTGCGCTGGTCGGCCCTGTGGAAGCGCACCCGGCTGCGAAGAGGGCCGCGGCGGTGCCCACCATCAACTGCTTGAGTGTTCGGCGCACAGATCCAGAGTACCCGCCTGTCAAGCCGGGTCACCCTGTCGAGCGAATCAGGGCTCGGATACGGATGGGCCGGCCGGCCCGGGGAAGGGGCCCGGCGTCGGGCACCGGACGCAGGTGGGGAGGGCCGCATCATGGCCGAGCAGGATCGGGCCGGGTCGGTGGCGCGGGACGCGGTACGGCTGGTGGCGGGGCTCGCCGACCTCGGGCTGGAGGCCGCCGAGGAGGCGCTGCGCCGCGCGCGCAGCGTGCTGGGGCGCGCGGATCTGCCCGAGATGGCCTCCGACCTGCACCGCGAGGTGAAGGCGCACGGCGACGTCGTCCTGGACCGGGTCGCGCCGCCCGCCGAGGCGCACATGGAGGCGCTGGCGCGGCGGTCGGCCGCGGCTCGCGGAAAAGCCTCCGGGGCGTGAGGTGCTCTCCCAGGCCGACCTGAAGTCCCGCATAGACGCCGAGCTTCGGACCTTCGTCCGGGCCGAGGCCGACCTGCTCGAGGCCGTCGATCCGCTGCTCGCGCCGGTGGGAGCCCAGCTGCGCGCCGCGGTCGCCGACGGCAAGCGCATCCGCGCCGCGTTCTGCTACTGGGGCTGGCGGGCGGCCGGGCAGGGCGACACCCCGGCGATGGTGCGGGCCGCCGCCGCGATGGAACTCGTGCACGCCGCCGCGCTGGTGCACGACGACCTCATCGACGACAGCCTCCTGCGCCGCGGCGTCCCCACCCCGCACGTCGCCCTGCGCGACACCACCGCGAAGGCGCCCGACCCCGACGGCGCCGCGCGCTCGCTGGCGCTGCTCGTCGGCGACCTGCTGATGGCCTGGGCCGGTCAGCTGTTCACCGGATGCGGGCTGCCGGCGCTGTACCTGGCGCGCGCCAGGCCGACGTGGTCGGAGCTGGCCCGCGAGCTGATCGCGGGGGAATGCCTGGAGGTGCTGCGCACCGGCACCGAGACCGACCCGCGGGAGTCGCTGGCGATCGTGCGCTACAAGACCGCCAAGTACACCGTCGAGCACCCGCTGCAGATCGGCGGCCGGCTCGGCGGCGCCTCCCGGCGCACGCTCGGCGTCTTCACCGACTACGGAATCCCGCTGGGCGAGGCGTTCCAGCTGCGCGACGACCTGCTCGCGGTGTTCGGCGACCCGGCGGTCACCGGCAAGTCCAACCTCGACGACCTCGTCGCGGCCCGGCCGACCGCACTCGTGGCCTTCGCCCGGCAGGGCGCCGCGCCCCGCGACCGCGCGGTGCTGGACCGGGTGCTCGGCCGCGACGACCTCGGCGCCGCCGACCTCGCCGAGATCCGCGCGATCCTGCAGCGCAGCGGCGCGCGCGGCCGGGTCGAGCAGCTGATCGCGCAGCGAGTGCGCCGGGCCCGGGCCGCGCTGGCCCATGCCGCCCTGCCCCGCTCCGCCGCCGAGGCGCTGCATCAGCTGGCCGAGGCCGTCACCACCCGCACGTCCTGACTTCGCACCCTGAGTTCCCGGCCGACTTCGGACCCTGACTTCCCGCCGAGGAGAACCCCATGCCCGTCACCCCCGAAGCGATGGCCGCCCTGCGCCTGCGCGGCGACGAACTCGCCGACGCCACCGTCGAGGCCCTGTTCGCGGCCGGCGAGATCGGCCACTTCAACACCCTGATGCGGTGGTTCGAGCGCTCCGGCGATCCGCTGCCCGAGGGCCTGCCGCAGGCGGCCCACGACTACCTGGCGGCGACGTCGACCCCGCCGGACTGGGTCGACTGGGACCGGATGGAGACGGCGCGGATGTTCTTCATCGACAACAACGTCCACATCTCCACGGCGCTGTCCTTCGCCTCGATGCCGGCCTGCTACATGCTGCCGCACGTCGCCAAGCTGCTGGCCGCGACGCACGCGCTGGACTACCCGTCCCACCGGATGGCCGCCACCGGGCAGTTCACCGTGTACCTGATGCGCCCCGACGCGTTCGAGGCCGGCGGCGCCTTCGTCCCGGCGGCCCAGAAGGTCCGCCTGCTGCATGCCTCGATCCGCCACCATCTGCGCCGCGAGGGTGCGTGGGACGAGGCCGCCTGGGGCGTGCCGATCTGCCAGCAGGACATGATCGGCGGCCAGATGATGTTCTCGATCCAGGTGCTGGACGCCTTGCACCGCCTGGGCGTGCACGTCACCGAGGCCGGAGCGCGGGCCTACCTGTACGCCTGGCAGGTCGTCGGCGCGATGCTCGGCATCGACCGGGAGACGGCGCCGGCCGACCTGGCCGAGGCCCGGGACTTCTCAGACCTCTACATGGCCGGGTTCATGGGCCCCTCCGAGGAGGGGGTCCAGCTGACCCGACAGCTCATCGAGCTCTACGAGGACGTGGTCCCCGGCACTCTTCTGGACCCCGTCGTTCCAGCTCTGATCCGGTATCTCGTCGGCGACACGGCCGCCGACTGGCTGCGGGTTCCGCGCTCGGCGGTGTTCGACCGCCTGATCCCCGCGGCGCCGTTGTTGCTCGGTGTGACCGAACACCTCAAAGAACGCTCGCCGATCGCCGCGATGGTGATCGATCGGCTCGGTGCCCTCACCTCGCGCTTTGAGCTCAGCTCCCTGACGCGCGGGCGAATTATGCATTATGCGATCCCTGATCACCTCAAGCACGAATATGGCGTTCACCGGCCCGAAGATGAACGCTGGACCCCGCCCCCGGTCTCCCCATTGCTGGCCGATCCGGAAGAGGCGCGCTTGAGGTGACGCGTTCGTGAATTCCTGACCGCGCATCCGGCGCCGTTTCCGCATGGGGTTCCGTCTTTGAAGCGGCGCGGTGGCCAGATGTTTCTTCGGGCTTTGGCAACACACGGTGATCACCGTGGGTGGACGCATCTGCCCGCGTTATGCGCAATCGGGCAGAACCGGCGCCCTGTAAGGCCCGAACCGCCTGTTCACCGCCTGATTTGCGCGTTCCGTATCCGTTCCACCACCCAGGCTGTCTCAAGCCAACCCGTTTCCGCTAGCATGCATTCGCTCGAACAAAGCAGTGGTCTGTTTCGTGGCCGTCGGGTCGGCCTTTGACAGACCTTTGATCGAGTGTTGAACCACGCTCAGCAGCCACCCAGACGTCGTTCGCCCCCACCCGATGCGCCGACCAGCGCGGATCGCAAAGGCCTTCCCCGATGAGAATCACCAAGAAGCTCGGCATACTGGTCGCTGTCCCCCTGTGTGCCGTCTCCGGTTTCGGGGCGCTGGCCTTGGTGACCTCGACCTCCGGCGCGATCAGCGCCGGGCACCTCTACACCCTGATGAACTCGGCCACGGCGGCCGGCGACCTGGTCGCCGAACTGCAGGCCGAGCGCACCCAGGTCGCGTTGTTCCTCACCGCCACGCCCGGCTCGGACCAGACGGCGCTGGACAACCAGATCGCCAAGACCCAGGCGGCCACCACGGCCTATGAGAACACGCTGAAGAACATGCCGTGGCTGTCCTCGGACGGCAAGGCGCTGCTGTCCCGGATCGACGGCGAGCTGCGCTCCATCCAGACGCTGCGCGACCTGATCCGCGGCAACTCGCCGAAGACGCTCTCATCGGCCGACTTCCAGTACCACATCGTCATCGCCGACCTGCTGTCCTACCACGACCTGGTGCAGAACTCCGGGGCCTCGAACCAGGTCGCGACCATGCTCCGGGCCACCGCGGCGCTGAGCGACGCGCGGGAGGCGCTGTCCGGCGAGGAGGCCGACGTCCTGCGCACCATCGGCGAGCAGGGGCAGACCGCCTCGGCCGCCCAGGACCTGATCGGCAGCCGCTCCAGCTACGCCAGCGCGATGGAGTCCTTCGGCGCGCTGGCCCCGGCGGCCTGGCAGGACGTCCCGAACCAGGCGCTCGGCGGAGCGAACATGGCCGGCGCCGGGCAGCTGGAGGACACCGTCGCCCAGACGCCGCCGGGCTCGCGGGTCGCGGTGGACCCGCACATCTGGACCTCCACGCTGGACGCGCGCCTGCTGGCCCTGGACGGCGTCCGCCACGACATGGACCTGTCCACCCTGCACCTGATCGCCGAGGACCGGACCCGGCAGCGCGAACTGGCCGGCATCGAGGCCGCGGCGATCGCCGGCACGGTGCTGCTGGCGCTGATGGTCAGCCTGCGGCTCGGCCGGCCGATCATCAAGGGTCTGCGAGGCCTGCGCGACGGCGCGCACGCGGTCGCCTTCGAGGACCTCCCCGCCGCGGTCCAGGCGCTGCGCGGCACCGGATCGCTGACCGGCCAGACCCCCGAGGAGTTCGCCGACGAGGCCGCCGGCGGTCTGCCGGTCAAGGGCGACGACGAGATCGCCGCCGTGGCCCGCGCGTTCAACGCCGTCCGGCGCGAGGCCATCCGGACCGCCGCCGAACAGGTGCTGCTGCGCGCCGGCGTCGGCGCCGCGTTCGTCGCCCTGGCCCGCCGGGGCGAGCGCCTGACCGGCGCGCTGACCCTGGAGCTGGACAAGGCCGAGCGCGACGAGCAGGACCCGGACCGCCTGGCCCGGCTGTTCGTGCTCGACCACCTGGCCGCGCGCATGACCCGCAACAACGAGAGCCTCCTGGTCCTCGGCGGCGAGGGCACGGTGCGGGTGCGCGACGAGGGCGTGCCGCTGATCGACGTGATCCGCGGCGCCGCCGGGCGCATCGAGCGCTACTCGCGCGTGGACCTGGTGAACGTCGACATGAGCGTGGTCGTCGCCCCGCCGGTCGTGGACCACCTCGTGCACCTGTGCGCGGAGCTGCTGGACAACGCCACCGCGTTCTCCTCCCCGGACAGCCGGGTGCTGGTGGACATGCGCGTGCTGGCCGACCGGATCATCGTGCAGATCACCGACCGCGGCATCGGCATGACGCCGCGCCGGCGCTCGGAGCTCAACGCCCGGCTGACCACGCCGACCCACCTGGACGCCGCCTCGGTCAAGGCGATGGGCCTGACCGTGGCCGGGCAGCTGGCGTCCTGGTACGGCATAGCCGTGGAGCTGCGCCAGAACCCGCAGGGCGGCACCATCGCCGAGCTGGTCCTGCCGCCGACGCTGTACTGGGCGCCGGGCTCGCCGGACACCTCCTTCCCCTCGGTGCCCAGCGCCGCGATCAACTCGCTGGCCTCCGGCATGGGACAGCCTGGCCCGTACGGTGCCGGCGCACCGGCGCAGGCCGGCGGGCCCGCAAACGCTCCCGCCGCGGTCAACGGCCGGCGCCGCCGGGGCGGAGCGCAGGACCCGGATCCGGCCGAGCAGTACGGTACGCCGGCCGGCGGGTTCGAACAGCAGCGGCCCGCGCCGTTCCCCCACCAGCCGATGTCCGCCGCGGCGATGGACGTGGCCGCGCAGTACGGGATGCCGCAGGCCGGCATCGCAGAAGGCGTCAACGGCTTCCCGCCGGCCCCGATCCGGGTCAGGCCGATGAGCCGGCCGGCCGGTCCGGCGGCCCCGGCGCCGGCCCAGGCCCCGGTCGGCGCCGCGCCCCCCGGCCCCGGCGTGACCGATGGGCCGGTGAGCCCCTGGCTGGCCGGCGCGCTGCGCGGCCGCGCAGCGGCCGAGGCGGCTCAGGCCGCGCAAGCCCAGGCGGCTCAGGCCGCGCAAGCTCAAGCGGTCCAGGCCGCTCAGGCCGCGGCGGCCAAGGCGGCTCAGGCCGCGGCCGCGCAGGCGGCTCAGCCCTCGTACCAGACACAGGCCCAGGCCGACTACCAGACGCGAGCGGCGTTCGAACCGTTGGCGCAGCCCTCGTACCAGCCCCGGCCTTCGTTCCAGTCCCATCCCGCATACCCGGCTGCGCCCGCCCCCGGGGGCCAGCCGTCCTACCAGAGCCCGCCGACGGTCCAACCCCGGCCCGCGGTCCCGGCTCAGCCGTCGTACCAGGCCCAGCCCGCTCTGCCGACCGCCTCGGGGCAGGCGGTCCCGGCATCCTCGCCGGCCGCGGAGCAGGCCAAGCCGAAGACGACGCACGGCCTGCCCAAGCGGGTGCCGCTGGCCCGGCTCCCCGCCGAGGCCATGGACGAGCAGCCCGAAGCGACCAGCCCGGCCGAGCGCGACCCCTCGCGGGTCTCGGCCTCGATGGTGGCCTACGCCCGCGGCATCGGCGGCCGCGGCGCGCCTGGCAGCGCCCCCCAGACCCCCTACACGCCGCCTTCAAGCACAGGGACTTTCTAAATGTCGCTCATGCCAAGCAGTCCCCCCGACAATCTGGACTGGCTCCTCAACGATTTCGCGCTCCGCGTCCCCGGCGTCGTGCACGCCCTGGCCGTCTCGGCGGACGGCCTGGTGGTGGCGGCCAGCGCGGACCTGACCGACGAGCAGGCCGAGAACCTGGCCGCGGTGGCCTCCGGCCTGGTCGGCCTGCTGGCCGGCGCGGCCCGGCTGCTGCGCGCGGCCCCGGTCCAGAGCAACCTGACCGAGCTGTTCGGCGGCTTCCTGTTCTCCATGGCGGTCAGCGACGGCGCCTCGCTGCTGGTGTTCGCCAGGAGGGAGTGCGACATCGGCCAGGTGTCGTACACCATGGCCGAGCTGATCAACCAGGTCGGTGCCGCGCTGACGCCGATGGCGCGCTCGCGCATGCTGGCCCGCGAGGCCGCCGGACGGATGCGGTGAGCCGCGCGGACCAGGCCACCGCGGCGAAGATCGTGGTGGCCGGGGGCTTCGGGGTGGGCAAGACCACGCTGGTCGGGTCCGTCTCGGAGATCCAGCCGCTGACCACCGAGGCGGAGATGACCGTCGCGGGGGCGGGCATCGACGACGTCCGGGGCATCCCGGGCAAGACCTCGACCACCGTGGCGATGGACTTCGGCCGCATCACCCTGGCCTCGGACCTGATCCTGTACCTGTTCGGCGCGCCCGGGCAGGAGCGGTTCTGGTTCTTCTGGGACGAGCTTTCCCGCGGCGCGATCGGCGCGGTGGTGATGGCCGACGTCCGGCGTCTGGACGACGCCTTCGCCGCCATCGACTTCTTCGAGCACCGCTCGATCCCGCACGTCGTGGCGATCAACCAGTTCGACGGCGCCCCGATGCACGGCCACGAGGAGATCCGCGACGCGCTGTCGGTCCGGGAGTCGGTCCCGCTGCTGATGTGCGACGCGCGGCGCCGCGAGTCGAGCAAGCGCGTCCTGGTCACCCTGGTGGAGCACGCCGTGACCCAGCTTCGCATGAATCCGGACGCGGCGTACGCCGGCCAGTGAGCCGATCGCCGCGCCCCAGCTGAACCGCACAACCGCACGACCGCTCTTTCACCACGGGGCCTTACGCATACCCCCTAGAGGCCTCGAGGGAGACCGGGCCGCCGGCCGTCTCGGCCGGCGTGCCGGTCGGCCACACCCCTGATATCAACCGCTTAAGGAGACTGTGTTGTTCTCGTCCCGAGTTCCGGCGCGCCTGCGCGCCGTCTTGGCCGTCGGCGCGGTGACCGCGCTCGCGGCCGCCGGATGCAGCAGCAGCACCTCGAGCAAGAGTGCTGCCAAGGGCGACTCGCCCATCACCATCGGCCTGATCACCGCGCTGACCGGGAGCAACAAGGCGCTGGGCCCGGACCACCTGAACGGGTTCCAGCTCTACCTGGACACCCACGGCGACAAGCTCGGCGGCCACACCGTCAAGCTGGACGTGGGCGACGAGGCCAACGGCGGCGCGGCCGCGGTGCCGGTGGCCAAGAAGATGATCGAGCAGGACCACGTGCTGGCCATCGCCGGCATCGTGGCCACCCCGACCATCCAGGCCGTGGTGCCGATCGCCACCGCGGCGGGCGTCCCGGTGGTCAACACCGGCGGCCGGCCGACGGTCAAGGACGTCTCGCACCTGTGGACCATGAGCTTCATGTCCACCGACCCCGGCGGCGCGATGGGCCCGTACCTGGCGCAGAACGTCCAGGGCTCGGTCTACGCCTTCGGCCCGGACTACCAGGGTGGATACGACCAGCTGCGCGGCTTCACCGACTCCTACACCAAGGCCGGCGGCAAGCTGGCCAACGACGGCGGCAAGCCGACCTTCACGCCGTTCCCGACCACCGACGACTTCACGCCGTACCTGGCGAAGGTCAAGGCGTCCGGTGCCAAGGCGATCTACTGCTTCTACACCGGCACCAACGCGATCGCCTTCGTGAAGGCCTGGGCGCAGTCCGACGCCAAGGACATCCCGCTGTACGCCGCCGGCTTCATCACCGAGGGTGCCACCCTCAAGGCCGAGGGCCCGGCGGCCAACGGCATCACCACCTCGATGAACTACTCGCCGGACATCTCCAGCGCCGCCAACCGCGCGTTCGTCTCGGCGTGGGGCCAGAAGTACAACGGGGAGGCGCCGCCGGCGACCGCGATGTACAGCTGGGACGCGGCCTCCGTGCTGGACCAGGCGATCGCCAAGGCCGGCTCGAACCTGACGCCGGAGACGATCAACGCCGCGATCAAGGCGATGGGCCAGATCGACAGCCCGCGCGGCACCTGGCAGCTGTCCGCCGACACCCACGTCCCGGTGCAGAAGTGGTACCTGCGCAAGGTGGAGATGGACGGCACCGCCCTGGCGAACGTCAAGATCGGCGACCTCGCGACCATCGGCAGCTGAGCTTTACCGGGTACCGCTTTCCCGGTTGACTCAATAAGCTCAATAAGTTCCATCGGCTTGACCTGCGGTATCAGGAAGAGCTCTGCGAAAGAGGTTCCATGGGTACGCTCGACACGTACTTCGTGCCCGCGCTGGACGGGGTGGCCTGGGGGCTGCTGCTGTTCGTCGCGGCCGCGGGCCTGACCTTGTTGTTCGGGATCGGCGGCGTGCTGAACATCGCCCACGGGACCCTGTTCGCCCTCGGCGGCTACCTGGCCGCCACCGTGTCGGACGGCTCGTGGTCCACGGCCATCCTGGGGATGGTCGTGGCCACGGTCGGCGGCACGCTGGGCGGTGCGGTCCTGGCCGCCGGAACGCTGCCGCTGGCCGAACGGGGCCACCTGCCCCAGGCGCTGCTCACCTTCGGCCTGGCCCTGGTCGGCGGCGACATCCTGAGCACCATCTACGGCGGGGACCCGCATCCCGTCGTGATCCCGAGCTCGGTGAGCGGGACCATGCACATCTTCGGGCACGTCTACCCGACCTACCGCCTGATGTTCATCGTGGTGGCCTCGGTGCTGGCCCTGGCCGGGACGTACGTCCTGGGCCGGACCCGCGCCGGGGCGCTGCTGCGGGCCGCGGCCGACGACCGCGACATGGTCGGGGCGATGGGCTACGCGCCCTGGCGCGTGCACGCGGCGCTGTGCGGCGCCGCCGGGGCGCTGGCCGGGCTGGCCGGCGGGCTCGGGGCGCCGATCATCGGCCCGGCCCCGGACGCCGCCGACAAGGTGCTGATGCTCTCGATGGTGGTGATCGTGCTCGGCAGGCCGGGCTCGGTGGCCGGGGCGTTCTTCGCGGCGATCGCGGTCGGGGAGATCGAGACCGTCGGCGTGACGATCTCCTCCAACTGGGCGCCCTACCTGCTGTTCGGGCTGATGGCCCTGGCGCTGGTGGGCCGGACGTTCCGCGGTTCGGCCGACTCGGCGGGCGCGGCCGGCGTGGCGGGGGCGCACGCATGAGCACTCCGACGAGCTCCGCCACTTCGAATACTTCTCCTGCCTCTTCGCCCGCGTCGACCGATGCGGCGACCCCGGCGGCCACGGCCTCGGGGATCCCGGCGGTCCTGGCCTCGCGCCGGGTGCGCATCGGGGTGCCGAGCGCGGCTCTGGCCGTGCTGCTGCTGATCGCGCCCTCGACCTTCGACGGGTACGGGATCAGCCTGCTGTCCAAGGCCCTGGCGCTGGGGGTCCTGGCCGTCAGCGTCAGCGTCCTGGCCGGTTTCGCGGGCCTGCCGACCATGGGCCAGGCGGCGCCGTTCCTGGTCGGGGCATACACTGCCGGAGTGCTGGGGACCCACGGGCACACCATCGGCGCCGTGCAGCTTCTGTGCGGGACGCTCACCGGCGCGGGCTTCGCCGCGGCCACCGGGCTGGTGGCGGTCCGCACCCGCGGCGTGGCGTTCCTGATGACCACGCTGGCGCTCGGCGAGCTCACCGTCACCGCCGCCGGCGAGTGGCGGTCCCTGACCGGCGGCACGGACGGGCTGTACGGCATCCCGCCGATCCAGCCGCTGCCGGGCCTGGCGACGCTGAGCTCCGACCGGGACGTGTACTGGTTCGTGCTGATCTCGACGGTGGTCATCGTCGCGATCGCCTGGCGCGTGCTGCGCTCCCCGGTCGGCAAACTGCTGCTGGCCAGCCGCGACCACGAGGCCCGGCTGCGCTCGGCCGGACACCCGGTGACCCGGTACCAGTGGATCGCCTACACGGCGGCCGGCGCACTGGCCGGCTTCGGCGGCGTACTGATGTGCACGGTGAACGCCTACGTCTCGCCCGACGACGGCAGCTTCTCCAACTCGGCCCTGGTCCTGCTGGCCGTGGTGCTCGGCGGCGCGACGTCGCCGCTGGGAGCGCTGCTCGGGGCGGGGCTGATCGTGGCGACCCGGGACTGGCTGGCCGGGCCGTTCCCCGGGCACGGGCCGCTGCTGCTCGGACTGATGTTCATCGTCGCCGTGTACGCGCTGCCCGAGGGCGTGGCCGGGATCCGGTTCCGGACGCCCGCGGGGACCAGGTTCCGGATGCCGAAACGACGAGGAGACCCGGCATGACCGCTGTGAGTTCGCCTACGACGATCCCGAGCACCGCGACGAACACCATGATTGAGGTCAGCGCTCTGACGAAGGCCTTCTCCGGCGGCACCCTCGCCGTCGGCGGCCTGGACCTGACCTTCGAGGCCGGAGGGCGGCACGCGGTCATCGGGCCCAACGGGGCCGGGAAGACCACCCTGCTGAACCTGATCTCCGGCGAACTGCCCCCGACCTCCGGCCGGATCCGCTACAACGGCCGCGACGTCACCCGCATCACCCGCGCGACGCGCTCCCGCCTGGGCATCGCACGCACATTCCAGCAGCCCACGGTGTGGAGCACACTTTCGGTGGCGGACAACATCGCCCTGGCGGCATGGCCGCACTCCGACGTACGCGGCAAATGGCGGCGACGCCGCTATCGGCGCCTGTCCGAGGCCTGCGAGTCCTACCTGGAGACCGCCGGGATCACGGCCCTGGCCGACCGGCCCGCCGGCGCGCTGGCCCACGGCGAGCGCCGGATGCTGGACATCGGCATGGCGCTGGCCGCCGACCCGCGGGTCCTGCTGCTCGACGAACCCGCCGCCGGCCTGACCGACCAGGGCGTCGAGCGGCTGCTGGAGGCGATGCGGGCACTGCCCCGGGAGGTGACGGTGGTGGTGGTGGAGCACGACTTCGCCTTCGTCTCGGCGATCGCGGACACGGTGACGGTGCTGCAGGACGGGACGCTGCTGGCCACCGGGACGCCCGCGGAGATCGCCGCGGATGCGGCGGTGCGGGCCGCTTACCTGGGCGAGGCGGCGGCTGCCGCATCAGAGTTCGGGTCGGATCTCGACGTGGACGACAGCGACTTCGACACGGACTTCGGTTCTGTTCCCGGCTCCGACACCGGAACCGCCAAGGAGGCCGTCTGATGTTGAATCTCAGCTCCCTGAGCGCAGGCTACGACGGCGGTACGGTGCTGCACGGCCTGGACCTGGAGATCCCCGAGGGCTCGGTGCACGCGGTGGTCGGCCACAACGGCGCCGGCAAGACGACGCTGATCCACTCGGTGTCCGGCCTGGTGCCGACATCGTCGGGGCAGGTCGTGCTGGCCGGCGCCGACGTGACGCGGCTGCCCGCGCACCGGCGCGCGCGCTCCGGCGTCGGGCTGGTTCCGCAGGGGCGGCGCGTGTTCCCGGGCCTGACGGTCCAGGAGCACCTGATGCTGGCCTTCGGCCGCCGCACCCGCCGCGAGCGGGCCACCGCGCAGTGGACACCCGAGAACGTCAAGGCCCTGCTGCCCCGACTCGCGGAACGCGCCGGCCACCGCGGCCGTCAGCTGTCCGGCGGCGAGCAGCAGATGCTGGCAATCGCCCGCGCCCTCCTGGGCCAGCCCCGCCTGCTGCTCCTCGACGAGCCGACCGAGGGCCTGGCCCCCCTGATCGTCCAGGACATAGCGAACCTGATCAGGACCCTGCCAGACCGAGGCCTGACCATCCTGGTGGCGGCCCCCCGCCCCGCCTTCGCCGCCGAAGTGGCCGAACGCGTGACCATCCTGGTCGCCGGCCGCATCGCCGACGAATTCAGCGCGAAGGAACTCCACGACCAGCCGGACCTCGCCGCCGAAGCCATGGGCCACGCGACGGGGGAGCGGCTGGCTTCGTAGCTCGCGCTTGCGGTGGGGGTTCGGTTGCGCAACCCGCTCCGCTCCACCGAACTGCGCCACTCAGCCAGGCCATCGAACCGTGCGCGAAGCCGCAAGAAAATGCCTGTAAAACCACAGATCAACCGCACCAACCTCCGGCAGCTACCCTTCGCCCAACTCGCTCAACCTGCCGCCCCCGCCATCGCCTTCTCTTCCCTCACCCCCCGCAGCGCACCAGCCCACGCCACCACCTGATCAAGCATCCCGCGCACCGAAGCCTCCAACCCCTCCTGCGCCACGAACCCTCCGGTGGCGAATGCCGGGTGCAGGGCGATGGCCGGCTGCGTGCGGACCGTCGCGACCTGCAGTTCGGCCAGGACCAGGCGCAGCGTCTCCGCGGCGCGGACGCCCGCGGCCCAGCCGCCGTAGCTGATGATGCCTGCGGCCTTGTCGTTCCACTCGCGGTAGATGTAGTCGAGGGCGTTCTTCAGGGCACCGGGGATCGAGTGGTTGTACTCCGGCGCCAGGAAGACGTAGCCGTCGTAGGCGTCGATCAGCTCCGACCAGGTGTGGGTGTGCGGGTGCTGATACTGCTGGTGGGTGGGGTTGCCTGGTTCGTCGAGGTTGCCCAGACGGTGGTCGGCGAGGTCGATCAGGTCGTAGTCCGCGCCGCCGTGCGCGCGGGCGGTGGCGAGGGTCCAGGCGGCGATCTGGTCGCCGCGGCGGCCGGGACGGGTGCTGCCGAGGATGATGCCGATGCGGAGTGCCATGGGGAGCCTTCCGGGGAGTCGTAGCGGAGCTTGGCTCCTGAGTTGTCACGTCAACTCTAGGCCGCACCGAGTTGAAGTGACAACTCCCCAGCTCCCGCTATCCTGGACGACATGGAGGAGACCCGCACGCTGCAGCCCGAAGAGTGGGAGTTCTGGGACACCTGGATGCGCGCGCAGCGCCTGATCGCCAGGGAGCTGGAGCGCGGCCTGCAACGCGACTGCGGGATCTCGAAGGCTGAGTTCAGCGTGCTGGTGACGCTGTGGCGCGCCGGCCGCGAACTCCGCGTCGGCGAACTGTCCGAGAGCCTGGACTGGGACAAGAGCCGCGTCTCCCACCAGCTCACGCGCATGGAGAACCGCGGCTTCGTCAAGCGCACCCAGTACGGCGCCGACGGCCGCCGCGCCGGGATCTCGCTCACCGCCGAAGGCCGCCGCGCCGCCGACACCGCGATCGAGGTGCACGCCGCCAACATCCGCCGCCACGTGCTCGACTCGCTCACGCCCGACCACGCAGCGGTCATCCGCGCGTGGAGCGAGCAGACCGTCGAGCGTATCGAGCCGAGCGACGGCGCCGACGGCGACGCCACCACCCTGACCGTAGCCCGCCGACCGTAGCCACCCCGACCGTCACCGCCACAAACGACGGCGCCGCCCCCGCAAACCGCCCCGGCTCCGCCGCCCCCTAACCCCTCACCCGCAGATCATGAATCCGCGGCCTTGATCACCGCCGGTTCGACGTCCGCCAGACGCTCGCGGTACAGCGGTGAGCCTGGTACGCGCGGTACCGGGCGAGGATCTCGCGGGCGAGATCGTCCAGCTCGGGTCGGAAAACGGTGTACATACGGACCTTCCAAAACGGGTCAGCTGTTGTGATGCGGCTTGTCGGCCGGCAACATGCCGGAGCGCACCGCGTCCATCCGGTGCCCGGCCACGGCCCCGGCCGGCGACAGGCGTTCGAGCAGCTCAAGATCCTCGAAACTCAACCGCACTGAGGCAGCCTTGATGTTGTCCTCCACGTGCGAGACGCGCTCGGCCCCCGGGATCGGCACCACGTCGTCCCCCTGGTGGTGCACCCACGCCAGCGCCAGCTGCGCCAGGCTGAGCCCCATCCCGGCCGCGACGTCCTCCAGGGCCGCCACCAGGCGCATGTTGCGGTCGAAGTTCCCGGGGCGGAACCGCGGATTGATGCGGCGCTCGTCGCCCGCGCTCAGATCGCGCAGGTCCCGGATGCCGCCGGACAGCAGCCCGCGCGCCAGCGGCGAGAAGGCCACCACGCCGATGCCCAGTTCACGGCAGACCGCCAGCGCCTCGCCCTCGACGTCGCGCGAGAACAGGCTCCACTCGCTCTGCAACGCGGTGATCGGCACGACCTCGTGCGCCCGCCGGATGGTCTCCGGCTCGGCCTCCGACAGGCCCACGTACCAGATCTTGCCCTCTTCCACGAGCTCTGCCATGCCCAGCATGGACTCCTCGATCGGGGTGTCCGGATCGACGCGGTGCAGATAGAACAGGTCGATGTGGTCGACGCCGAGCCGTTTCAGCGACTGCTCGCACGACTCCTTGACGTTGCGCCGCGTCCCGCACAGCCGCCGCCCGGTGTCCCCGCGGGCCCGCATGATGCCGCACTTGGTGGCGATCACGACCTGATCCCGGCGCCCCCGCACGGCCTGTCCGACCAATCGCTCGTTGCTCCCGAGCCCGTAGATGTCGGCGGTATCGAGCATGGTGACGCCCGCGTCGAGCGCGTGGTGCACGGCCCGCAGAGCCTCTCCCGGATCGACCGGGCCCCGGAATTCGCTGAGCCCCATGCACCCCAGTCCCTGCGCCGGGATGCTCAGCTTCCCCAGCTGGCGAAGGGGCGGGCGCGAGGGTTTCGCGGAGTGCGAATAGGTGCCTTGAGCTGGTGTGACGGCATGACGCATATGGCCTCCTGTGTGCGGTGTGGCATCGCCCCCGAGGATGGTCGCGCTCAGCATAGGAAAGTTAGGGTTCTTATGTAAGGGCTAGAAATTAGTGGACTGATATGCTGCAAGCGACAGTTTGTTCGAAATCGGGCGAGCGGCTCCGCGGCCGTCTTCCATGAGTAAACCGAGCATCGTCGTGCTCGGTTCTTCTAGGGGTTCCGGAGGAGGTCCGGCGGGGTTCGGCGGCCGGAGGCCGGCTGTCCCCTGCGCGCCGGAGCGGATGCCATCACGTTGACCATGTTTGGACGGTTGCGGCGGGGTTATCGGAACATGATCAACGATCCGAACGGGTGATTCCTCCATGACCACTGCCGAATCCGTTCCCGTCCAGACCCTGACCATGGCCCCCGGAATAGAGACCGACGAACTGGTCACCCGCAAACGACTGCGCCTCGACCGCGACCCCAGCCGGGTCATCGCCAGACTCTTCCTGCCCGGTGGACAGCCCCCGGACATGAACTCCCGCGCCGGGGGCGTCGTCCGCCGCGTCCTGGCGCTGTCCGGCGAGGACGTCGAAGCGTCCTACGCGCACATCCTCGACCAGTTCGGCTCCCGCCACCGCGATCTGGAGGGGACGTTTCGCGAGAACCACCGCGCCATCGAGCACCGTGTGGGGCGCGGTGAGGAGGTCTCCGAGCTGCGCGAACTGCTGATCGGAGCCCACTTCACCCACGAGTACGCCATCGAGGGTGCCGCCCTGACCAATCCTTCGATGGTTCCGCACCCCGACCAGAGCGGCCTGCGGCCGGGCGAACTCCGATTCCTGATGAGCGCTCGCGCGATCGGTGAGGGCCACCTGTCCTGTGTCGAGTTCCGGACCGGCGTGATCGGGCCCGCGGGGGAGATGCGGGTGGACCGGCCTTCGCCGTACGCGTCGACCGGTGCGGTGTGCGCCACGCGCTACGAGCGTGCGTTGCTGAAAGCGGCGCTGGCCGGACCGGGCGAGGACGACGAAGTCGTCGCCTACCTCATGCACCACCTGCCCGAGCGCTTCACGGACGCCGAGTTGGAGGCCTGCCTGGGGCAGCTGCATCCCCAGCTGCTGGTGCAGGAGAACACTTACCGCGCCGTCTCGCGCATCCACTGGTTCCTGGCCTGCCAGTACCGGCTGGAGTTCCGCGCCGACGGGGACGTGTCCGAACACGTGCTGTGGCCTCAGTCGCCGACCGAGCGGCGCGGCATCGAGGACGCGCGGTTCGTCCGCTGCGTCGATGCGGACGGCTCGGCGGTGTACCGCGGCACGTACACCGCCTACGACGGCACCGACTCGGCGACCCAGCTCATCGAGACCCCGGACTTCCAGAGCTTCCAGATGTCCCAGCTGTTCGGGCCGGCCGTCGGCAACAAGGGCCTGGCCCTGTTTCCGCGCCTGGTCGAGGGGCGTCATCTGGCGCTGTCACGCTGGGACCGCGAGAGCAACGCGCTCGCGACGTCGGACGACGGCCGCCTGTGGCACCGCTCGCGCACTCTGGAGACCCCGCCGCGCACCTGGGAGCTCACCCAGGTCGGCAACTGCGGGTCGCCGATCGAGACCGAGGCCGGGTGGCTGGTGCTCACGCACGGCGTCGGGCCGATGCGGACCTACGCCCTCGGCGCGATCCTGCTGGATCTGAAGGATCCGACGCGGGTGGTCGGGGCGCTGCGCGATCCGCTGCTGATCGCCGCGCCCGACGAGCGCGACGGTTACGTGCCGAACGTCGTGTACTCGTGCGGCGGGCTCGTGCACGGCGACGTGCTGGTGATCCCCTACGGTTTCGGCGACATGGGGATCGAGTTCGCGACCGCCCCGGTGTCCGGTCTGCTGGAGCGTCTCGAAGGACGCTGATCGGCACAGGTCCAGGACACAGAAGCAGAGGCGCCGGCAAAAGAAGAGGACGTGAAAAACGGACCGGCCGCGGCGACGAGCCGCGGCCGGTCCGGACCGAGCTCGCCTTATTGCTGAGGCGGCTGCTGCTCCTGCTGTTGCGGCGCGAGCAGGAACCGCACCCCGCCGTCGGCGGCGACCGTCGCGTCCAGCTCCTGGTCGGTCAGGGCCTGCGCGGCCTCCGCCTCGAGGAAGACCCGGGCGGGCCCGGTCTCCACGACGGCGTCGCCGGAGTGCGGACCCTGGGTCAGGGACAGCGAAAGTTGGCCCTGCCCGCTGTTCTGGGCGGCGCCGTGCGAAACGATGCGCAGCCCCGCACTGTCGTCGGGCAGATCGGATTGCGTGGTCAGGTTGCGGACGGCCTCGGCGGCCCGGTCGGTGAGAGTCAGCACGACTTCCTCCCGGTGCTTGTCGTCGGATGGGTACGCCAGGCGGTTACCCGGTCCTGGATTCCTAAACATCAGGTGTCCCGCGGGTGCTGTTCTCCATCACCCGATCGGGTGGTTTACGGCCCCCGGATGCGGTCAATCGGTATCGACGCTGACCAGCGGGGTCGGCGCGGATCGAGGAGCCCGCAGATGAGCACGACCGACCGCCGCGACGTGATCGAGGTCCTGTCCGGGGACCACCGTGCGGTCGAGGTGCTCTTCCAACGGCTGGAGACCGCCGGCGCCGGCCCCGGCGGCGCCCGCAAGGCCCTGGTCGACGCCCTGGCCCTGGAGCTGGCCTGGCACACCGCCGCCGCCCGGCGCTACCTGCTGCCGCTGGCCCGCCGCACGCTGCCCGACGGCGACGCGCTGGCCGACCGCCACACCGCCGAACACCTCACCGTCGAGCACATGGTGCGCGACCTGGAGGCCAAGGACCCCTCCGACGCCCGGTTCGAGCCGCTGCTGGCCCAACTGGTTGCCGCCGCGCGCGGACACATCGACCATGAAGAGCAGATCACTTTCGTCGAACTGACCCGGGAGTGCGACCGCGGCGAGCTGCTCGCCGCCGGCGAGGAGCTGGCCGCGGCCCGGGCCCGGGCCGAACAGGCCGGGCAGGCCGGAGCGGCCGGCGCGGCCCCGGCCGTGCCGGTCCAGGGCGGTCCCGCCGCCTTCGAGGCCGCGGTCACGGCGAGCGTGGTCGACCGGGTCCGGGCGATGCTCGATTCCTGACCGCCGCCGCACGCGGTGGTCGGGAGCGGATTCGGAGAAGACCGGGCCGGGACGACGGTCCGGGACCGGACAGGGGGCGGAAGGAGGTAGCGGTGAACGCCTTCGAGGAATACGACATCGGCAGCGCGGTCAGCTGCCGCGGCGAGCGCTGCGGCCATCTGGTCTGCGTCGTGGTGGACCCGGTGGCCGAACGGCTCACGCACCTGATCGTGGTCGCCCGCGACGGGACCGCCGGCCGGCTGGTGCCCGTCGAGCTGGCCAAACCCGGGGCGGACGGCATCGCTCTGGACTGCAGCAAAGAGGAGTTCGCTCACCTGGAGCCCTCGGTCGCGACCCACTTCCTGAACGCCGCCGACGTCCTGAACGACCCGGACGCCGAGAAGCACTACGGAGCCGGGGCCGGCGAGGGCGAGGTCGTGTACTGGCCGTTCTACGGCCTCGCGCCGGCCGGCGGAGCGATGAGCCAGACCGGCATGGAGCCGCTGGCGACCCCGCACATGGCGATCGAGGACCGGGTCCCGGCCGGCGAGGTGCGCATCCGGCGCGGCGAGCCGGTCGCCGCCCGCGACGGCCACATCGGCCACGTCCGGGGCCTGGTGGTGGATCCGGCCGACGAGAGCGTGACCCATGTGCTGCTCGACGAGGGCCACCTGTGGGGCCACAAGCGGGTCGCCATCCCGGTCGGCGCGGTCCTGGGGATCGACGCCGAGGGCGTCAGCGTCGAGCTGACCAAACACCAGATCAAGGATTTGCCACCGGTGGAGGTCGCGGGCCTGGACTGACGACCGCTTCGCACACACCAGCACAGCAGGACAGCAGACAAGCGCCGCGCCCGGTTGGCTTCCACCGGTGCGCGGCTCTGGTAGAGGATGGGGGTAACGGGCGTGGCCCGCGCCCCGTATATGAACGGCGGACTGAATGGAATCCCCTGAGCCCCGGCCCGACCGGCCGGCCTCCACCGATCCGCGCCTGGAGCGGATCCTCGGCGCGCTGCGCGCCGTGCGCGACGGCGACTTCCGCCGGCGCATCGTCGTCAGCGGGGACGACGTGGTGGCGGAGATCTGCGTGCTGTGCAACGACATCGCCGAGGCGAACCAGGGCTACCTGGCCGAGCTGGAGCGGGTCGGCGCGGCCGTGGGCCGGGACGGGGCGCTGGGGCAGCGCCTGGCCCCCGGCGCCGGGGCCGGGGACTGGGAGCGGCAGCGCGAGACGGTGAACGTCCTGCTGGACGACCTGGCCCGGCCGCTGCTGGACACCGGCCGGGTGCTGGCCGCGATCGCCCAGGGCGACCTGTCGCAGCAGGTGGCCGTGGACGGCCGCGGCGATCTGGCCGACGTCGGCCGGACCCTGGACGACATGCGCCTGACGCTGCGCACCCTGGCCTCGGAGGTCACCAGGGTGGCCGGCGAGATCGGCAGCGACGGCCGGCTGGGCGGCCAGGCCGAGGTGCCCGGCGCGGCCGGCACCTGGAAGGACCTCACCGACTCGGTGAACCTGATGGCCGGCAACCTCACCGGCCAGGTCCGCGACATCGCGCAGGTGGCCACCGCCGTGGCCCGCGGCGACCTGACCCGGCAGATCACCGTGGACGTGCGCGGGGAGCTGCTGGAGCTGAAGACCACCCTGAACACCATGGTGGACCAGCTCTCCGGGTTCGCCGACGAGGTCACCCGGGTGGCCCGCGAGGTCGGCAGCGACGGCATCCTCGGCGGGCAGGCGAAGGTGCCGGGCGTGGCCGGCACCTGGAAGGACCTCACCGACTCGGTGAACCTGATGGCCGGCAACCTGACCACCCAGGTGCGCAGCATCGCGCGGGTGGCCACCGCGGTGGCCTCCGGCGACCTGACCCAGACCATCGACGTGGACGTGCGCGGGGAGATCCTGGAGCTCAAGGACACCTTGAACACCATGGTCGAGCAGCTGTCCGGGTTCGCCGACGAGGTGACGCGCGTGGCGCGCGAGGTCGGTACCGAGGGCAACCTGGGCGGCCAGGCCCGGGTGCGCGGCGCCTCGGGCACCTGGAAGGACCTGACCGACAACGTCAACGTCATGGCCAACAACCTCACCAACCAGGTGCGCAGCATCGCGCAGGTGACCACCGCGGTGGCGCAGGGCGACCTGGGCAAGAAGATCGACGTCGACGCGCGCGGGGAGATCCTGGAGCTGAAGACCACCATCAACACGATGGTGGACCAGCTGTCCGGGTTCGCCGACGAGGTGACGCGGGTGGCGCGCGAGGTCGGCACCGAGGGCAATCTGGGCGGCCAGGCCCGGGTGCGCGGCGCCTCGGGCACCTGGAAGGACCTGACCGACAACGTCAACGTCATGGCCAACAACCTGACCGGCCAGGTGCGCAGCATCGCCCGGGTGGCCACCGCCGTGGCCTCCGGCGATCTGACCAAGAAGATCACCGTGGAGGCCAAGGGCGAGGTCGCGGCGCTGGCCGAGACCTTCAACGGCATGGTCGACACGCTGTCGGCGTTCGCCGACGAGGTCACCCGCGTGGCCGGCGAGGTCGGCACCGAGGGCATGCTGGGCGGCCAGGCCCGCGTGCCCGGCGTGGCCGGCACCTGGAAGGAGCTCACCGACCGGGTGAACGTGATGGCCGACAACCTGACCAGCCAGGTGCGGAACATCGCGCAGGTGACCACCGCGGTGGCCAACGGCGACCTGACCCGCCGGATCGACGTGGACGCGCGCGGGGAGATCCTGGAGCTCAAGACCACCCTGAACACCATGGTGGACCGGCTGTCCGCGTTCGCCTCCGAGGTGACCCGAGTCGCCCGAGAGGTCGGCACCGAAGGCAAGCTCGGCGGCCAGGCCACGGTCGAGGACGTCTCGGGAACCTGGCAGCGCCTCACCGAGTCGGTGAACCAGCTGGCCTCGAACCTGACCACCCAGGTGCGCGCCATCGCCGAGGTCGCCACCGCGGTGACCGAGGGCGACCTGACCCGCGCGATCACCGTCGACGCCTCCGGGGAGGTGGCCGACCTCAAGGACAACATCAACCAGATGATCGCCAACCTGCGCGCCACCACCATGGCCAACCAGGAGCAGGACTGGCTGAACACCAACCTGGCGCGCATCGCCGGCCTGCTGCCGGGCCGGCGCGACCTGGCCAGCGTCGCGGCCATGGTGCTGGAGGAGCTGGCGCCGCTGGTCTCCGCGCACAGCGCCGCGTTCTTCCTGGCCGAGTCCGAGGAGGACGGTCCGCTGGGCGTCGCCGAGGAGGCCGCGGACGTGCGGCTGCGGATGATCGCGGGCTTCGGCTACGCCGCCGCCCCCGGCGAGGGCCCGGTCTTCGCCCCCGGGCAGGGGCTGGTCGGGCAGGTCGCGGTGAGCAAGAAGACGGTCGCGCTGACCGGCGCGCCGGCCGGCTACGTGCCGATCCGCTCGGGCCTGGGGCAGACCGACGCCACCAACGTCATAGTGCTGCCGGTCCTGTTCGAGCGGCAGACGCTCGGCGTGATCGAGCTGGCCTCGGTCAACGAGTTCACCCAGACCCACCGCGACTTCCTGGAGACGCTCAAGGAGACGATCGGCACCGCGGTCAACACCATCACCACCAACGTCCGCACCGACGCGCTGCTGCGCGAGTCCCAGCGCCTGACCACCGAGCTCCAGAAGCGCCAGAGCGATCTGCAGGAGTCGAACAACGAGCTCGAGGACAAGGCGGCCCAGCTCGCGCGGCAGAACAAGGACATCGAGATCAAGAACACGGAGATCGAGCAGGCGCGCCTGACCCTGGAGGACCGCGCGCAGCAGCTCGCGCTGGCCTCCAAGGTCAAGTCCGAGTTCATGGCCAACATGTCGCACGAGCTGCGCACCCCGCTGAACAGCATGCTGATCCTGGCCCGGCTGCTGGCCGACAACGTCGACGCCAACCTGACCCCGCGCCAGGTGGACTTCGCCCAGACCATCCACTCGGCCGGCTCGGACCTGCTGGAGCTGATCAACGACATCCTGGACCTGTCCAAGATCGAGGCCGGCCGGATGGAGGTGCAGAACGAGTCCTGGCCGATCGCCGACCTGGCCGAGGGGCTGGCCGCGACCTTCCAGCCGCTGGCCGCCGAGAAGGGGCTGCGGCTGCGCGTGGACGTCACCGCCAACGCCCCGGCCACCGTCACCGCCGACAGCCAGCGCGTCCAGCAGATCCTGCGCAACCTGCTGTCCAACGCGGTGAAGTTCACCGACACCGGCGAGGTGACGCTGCGGGTCACCGCGGCGCGCGGCGCGCACGGCGAGCCGGCGGTCGCCTTCGCGGTCGTGGACACCGGCATCGGCATCGCCGAGGACAAGCTGGAGCTCATCTTCGAGGCCTTCCAGCAGGCCGACGGCACCACCAGCCGCCAGTACGGCGGCACGGGCCTGGGCCTGTCGATCAGCCGCGAGCTGACCCGGCTGCTCGGCGCCGAGCTGCGCGTCTCCAGCGCGCCGGGCCGGGGGAGCACCTTCACCCTGCAGCTGCCGACCGAGCCGCCGGCCGCCGACGCCAGGACCGAGCCCGCCGGCGCCGACCGCCCGGCCGGCGCCGAGGGCGGCGAGGCCCAGGCCCCGGCCGCCGTCCTGGTCATGGAGCCGGCCGGGTCCTCCACCCTGGCCGACGCGGTCGAGTCGGTCCTGGACGAGCTGACCGGCATAAAGGGCCGGGTCGCGGTGACCCGGTTGTCGTCGGCGGCGGACCTGAACGGCGTGCTGGCCGGCGGCGCGCGGCCGGTCTGCGCGGTGGTGGACGTCGGCTGCCCCGAGGCGCAGGTGCGGGCCGTCCTGGACGCCGTCACCAGCACCGCCTCCAGCACCCCGGTGATGCTCTACGAGTCGGTGGCCGACGACGGCGCCGCCGACGCCCTGCGCCGCTCGGTCCGCGACGCCGCCCGCTGGGAGGTCGCGCACTCGGTCCCGCAGGTCGCCGAACGGGTGACGCTGCACGTCCTGACCGGCGCCCCGCGCCTGTCCGGCCCCGGCGCCGAGCCGGACCGCCCGGGGCGGGAGCTGCCGCGCTTCGACGGCCAGAAGGTCCTGGTCATCGACGACGACATCCGCAACGTCTTCGCCCTCACCAGCGCGCTGGAGCTGCAGGGCCTGACCGTCGTCTACGCCGGCAACGGCCGCGAGGGCATCGAGCTGCTCAAGCAGAACGAGGACGTGGCGCTGGCGCTGATGGACATCATGATGCCCGGCATGGACGGCTACGCCACGACCGCCCGCATCCGCGCCCTGGACGGCTTCCGCGACCTGCCGATCGTCGCGGTCAGTGCCAAGGCGATGAAGGGAGACCGGGAGAAGAGCCTGGCCGCCGGTGCGAACGAGCACGTCACCAAGCCGGTGGACATGGACCTGCTGCTCCGGTTGATCAAGGATCTCATTCAGGCCGAGTGACCAGCGCGCCGCCGACCGGCCGCCCGAGGCGCAGCCGGTCCCACCTGGCGGGTTCCGCGGGTGTGGGGCCGGCAGGCGTGGAATTATTGGAGGCGGCACGCCGGGAACCGCCCAGAGCGCGCAGTCGTCTTAAAGAGCGGCATCACAGGCATCAGGGCGGAGAAACGTAAAGGGCTGACCGCGCATGACTCAGGACTTTGCGTCGGATGATCCCGCCGCGCGCACCCCGGTGCGCGCGGCAGCGTCGGCCTTCGCCGACGAGCGGCGGCACCTGCTCCAGGACCAGCGTGAACACCGCCGCGACGCCCTGGTCGACCAGGCCGTCGGCGTGGTCATCGCGCGCTCGGGCTGCGGCTCGGCCGAGGCCGTCGCGCAGCTGTCGGCGATCGCCGAGCGGACCCGGCGGCCGCTGGCCGACGTCGCCTCCGACGTGGTGGCCGAGGCGTCCGGCCGTCCGGGGGTACCCGCGGAGCGGTCGGACGCCCTGCGGCTGCGGCCCGAGATCGCCGGGCTGGACCGCGCGGCCGACGGCGACGACTTGGCACGCGTCCTGGTCGCCGAGGCGCTGGGCTTCGCGCATCCCGCCGGCGCGGCCATCGCCCTGCTCGACGACGACGGGACCGTCGGCATCGTCGGGGCGCACGGCTTCCCGGCGCGCGGCATCCGGCGGTGGCGGCGGATCCCGCCGGCGGTGGATTGCCTGATCAACCGCGCGCTGCGGGCCGGCAAGCCGATCTGGACCGACGCCGGGACCGCCGACCCGCCCCCGCCGCTCGGCGAGCCGGCCGGGGCCGAACGGGCCCAGACCCGGGTGGCGGTGCCGGTGCGCTTCGGGCGCGCGCTGATCGGGGCGGTGGAGCTGGCGTGGCCGCCGGAGGCGGAGATCGACCAGCGGGCCCGGCGGCAGGCCGAGGCGGTCGTGCGGTCGGTCGGGCCGTCGTTGCTGCGGACGCTCGGGCCCGACGGGTCCTCGGGGTCCTCGGGGTCCCCGACTTCCTCGGCGTCCTCGGCGTCCTCGCGCCTGTCGGGTCCGGCCGGGTCCGCCGGAACCGCGGTGGGCGATTCGGTCTGGCAGGACCTGCTGGACCTGATGGAGCAGCCGACGCTGGCGCTGCGCGAGGACCCCGGCTCGCCCGGCGAGGTCCGCCGGTTCCGGGTGGTCGCGCGCAACCAGCAGGCCGACGCCTTGGTCAGCCCGGCGGCCACCGGCGGCAGCCTCGCCGAGGAGGCGCCCTGGCTGCTCGCCGCGGATCTGCCCGAGCGCTTGGCCGCCGTGCTGCACACCGGCGCGCCGTATCGGCTAAGCGTCCAGACCGGGCCGCTCGGCGTGGATTCCCTCACCGCGGTGCGCGTCGGCCTCGGCACCGTGATCGTGGTCTGTCACAGCGCCTCGCTGGAGCCGACCGCCACCCACAGCGCGCTGGAGCGTCTCGCGCGCTTCGGCACCTGGCGCTGGGACGTCGACGGCGACCGCGTGGCGTGGTCCGCCGAGGCGCTGCGGATCGTCGACGCGCCGGGCCTGGGCGACTCGGCCGGCATCGACCGGCCGCCGTACACCGTGCACCCGGACGACACCGAGGCCGAGCGCCGGTTCGTCAAGACGCTCACGGTCGAGCGCCGTCCGGCCGAGGCCGAGTTCCGGATCCTGCACTACAACAGCGAGCCGACCCGAATCCGGGTGGCGGCCGAGCCGGTCGGCGGGGAGGCCGAGGACTCTCCGGCCGGCCTGTACGGCAGTCTCAGCGGCCTGGCCCCCGACGAGGCCGTCCCGGCCGCACCGGGCGCGGTGATCGGCGTCATCCAGGACGTGACCGAGTGGCGCCGGGCCGAGACCGCCCTGGAAGTGGCCCGGGTCCAACTCGCCGCGCAGCGGTCCCGCGCCGACGCCGAACGGCAGCTGGCCTCCGCGCTCCAGCTGGCCGTCATCCCCAGCGCGGCCCGCAACCAGCCGCCGCGCAGCGGGGTGCAGATCGCCGCCCGCTACCGGCCGGCCAGCGCCTCGGCCGGCGTCGGCGGGGACTGGTACTCGGTGTTCCCGCTGCGCGACGACAAGATGCTGCTGGCGATCGGCGACGTCGCCGGGCACGGCCTGCCCGCGGCCTCGGCGATGGCCGACCTGCACCACGGCCTGCGCGGGATGGCCCTGGCCGAAACCCGGCCCGGCCGGCTGCTCACCCTGCTCAACGAGCTGGTCGAGAGCATGCCGCAGTTCACCATCGCCAGCGCCTGCGTGCTGCTGTGGGATCCCGCGAACCGCCGCCTGACCTGGGGGAACGCCGGACACCCGGCGCCGCTGCGGATCCGGGCCGGGATGGGCACGGCGCTGTACGACGCAGTCGGGCCGATGCTCGGCGCCGATCCGTACGCGGTGTACGAGGACTCCGAGGCCGGCGTCGAAAGCGGCGACGTCCTGCTGCTGTACACCGACGGGCTGGTCGAGCGGCGCCGCGTCGGCGACGACGAGACCATCGCGCACCTGCTGTACCGGACGCGGTACCCGGACGCGGATCTGGACCGCTACGCCGACCGGATCCTGGACGGCGCGCGCTCGGACACCGACGACGACGTCTGCGTGCTGGCCGTCCGCTTCGAATAGGCGCACGCCTCAGGCACACATGTTTGATCCGGCGCAGACAGGTCAACCGGAGGAGGTCGGGCCGCCAGGAGCTGGACAGCGGGAGCACTTGGGGCCGTGGGGGACGGTCGAAGGAGAGGAACCATGGCGCAGCGCGTCGAGGTGGCACCACCACTGCACCACCGGATCAGGGCGCCGCGGGGTGCGTCGGTCGTGCTGAGCGTGCCGGCCCACAAGGATTACGTCGTCATCATCCGCTCCGCCGTGGCCCAGCTCGCGGGGTGCTTCGGGTACACGGTCCGGGACATCACCGATCTTCGGCTGGCCGTGAACGAGGCCTGCGCGCTGCTGGTCGCCGGGAGCCCCGGGACCCTCGCGGGCGCCGGCACCATCGAGTGCCGGGCCGAGGTGCGCGGCGAGGTGCTGCGCGTGACCGTGTCCGCCGCCGCCGGGACGCTCGCCCCGGACATCGACGGCATCGGCTGGACCATCCTCACCGCGCTCGTGGACCGGCTCACCTGGGCCCAGGACGGGGTCTCGGCGCGCGTCGACCTGGAGAAACGGCCCGCCGCTGCCCATGCGGGACCCGCCCTGCGTGCCGCAGACTGGGAGGGGAGCCCGCGAGCCTGAAGGGCCGGGCCGGCTCGGCGCAGCAGAGGAGGCTGGTCAGGATGACCGCCACCGTGAACCGTGTGATCGGACGCAAGTATGTGATCGGGAGCCGCGTCTACTGTGCGGAGTGTCCGTGCGGCTACCTGGCCTCGGCGGTCGTGGATCCCACGACGCGGAGGTTGGCGCACCTGGTCGTGACGCCCGACCACGGCATCGATTCGCGCCTGGTTCCCATCGCCACCGCCCGCTGCGAGGGCGAGGCGGTGCGCCTTTCCTGCACGCTGGACGACTTCAACGCGATGGAGCCGGCGGTGGACGTGCACATCACTCCGATGGATCCCGCGCGGCCGCCGCGGCACGTGCCGGAGGAGGAGAGTTCGGCGTGGCCGTTCTTCGACCAGGGGCCGAGCGAGCCGAATCTGGGGCTGGCAGCTCCCGAGCCGGTGCTCATGCCGCGGATCGCCTATGACGACCACGTGCCGGCCGGCGAGGCGCGCATCTACCCCGGGGACCACGTGCACGCCAGCGACGGCGCGATCGGGCACGTGCGCGGGCTCGTGGTGGCGGCCGACGGCGACGTGGTGACGCACATCCTGGTCGACGAGGGGCTGCTGCGCGGGCACAAGCGGATCGCGATCCCGATGGACCTGGTCGGCGGCGTCGGCGAGGACGGCGTGCGGGTCCTGATGACGCGGGCGGACGTGAAGGGGATGGCGCCCTGTGAAGTGGTGGCGCCGTGATCGTCCCTCCATTTTCAAGGTATACCCGACCCCCGATCTTGCGGCAAGGCCCCGGGGATGGCGCACAATCATCGGCTGAAGCTGTGAGCAGGGCCGATGGGAGACGCCGTGAGCAGGGCAACGTCCGGTGAAGTATCCGAACTCATCAATCCGTCAGAGCCTGACGAGCTGTCAGGGTTCGACGACCGAAAGCCGACCCCGCCGGTGGTGATCGCCGGCGCGGGGCCGACCGGGCTGATGCTGGCCGCCGAACTGGCGCTCGCGGGGGTCGAGGTGGCGCTGCTGGAGCGGCGTCCGGACCAGGAGCTGATCGGCCAGCGGGCGCTGGGCTTCTTCGCCCGCACGATCGAGGTCCTCGATCAGCGCGGGATCGCAGAACGCTTCCTCGAGCTCGAGCAGACAAAGACCGGTCAGTTCGGCGGCTTCGCGTGGATCCGGCTGGACGTCAGCGACTTCCCGACCCGGCACAACTACGGCGTCGGGCTGGCGCAGCGGCACGTCGAGCGGGTGCTGGCCGACCGGGTGGCCGAGCTCGGCGTGACGATTCAGTACGGGACCGAGGTCGCGGCGTTCGCGCAGGACGAGGGCGGCGTGACCGTGGAGCTGTCCGACGGCCGCACGCTGCGGACGCGGTACCTGGTCGGCTGCGACGGCGGCGGCAGTCGGATCCGCAAGGGCGCGGGCATCGACTTCCCCGGCTGGGAGGCCTCGATCAGCAGCCTGATCGGCGAGGTCGAGCTGGCGGAGGAGCCCGAGTACGGACTGCACCGCGTCAACGGCGGGCTGCACTCGTTCGCCGCGCCGAACGAGCAGGGCCTGACCGGCATCATGATCTCCGAGCCGGAAGCCGGACGCACCGCCCCGCCGACGCTCCGCGACCTGGGCGAGGCGATGACCGCGGCGTTCGGCACGGACTACGGCCTGCGCGGCGCCGCGTGGATCTCGCGCTTCAGCGACATGGCGCGGCAGGCGGCGGCCTACCGCGACCGGCGCGTGCTGCTGGCCGGCGACTCAGCACACGTGCATTCCCCGATGGGAGGCCAGGGACTCGGCGTCGGCGTGCAGGACGCGGTGAACCTGGGCTGGAAGCTGGCCCAGGTGGTGCACGGCACGTCGCCGGACACGCTGCTCGACACCTACGAGGCCGAGCGCCATCCGGTCGCCGCGCGCGTCCTGCACAACACGCTGGCGCAGGTGGCGCTGACCGGTACGGGAGCGCGGACGGAGGCGCTGCGGGACATCGTGACGGAGCTGCTGAGGATGGATGAGCCGCGCAGGAGGATCGCCGGGATGATGACGGGCTTGGATATCTGCTACGCCGCAGCAGCTCCAGCTCCAGCTCCAGCTCCAGCTCCAGCGCCGGCTTCAGGCCCAGCTCCAGGCCCAGCTTCAGGTCCAGGCTCAGCTTCAGCTCCAGGCCCAGCTTCAGGTCCAGGCTCAGCTTCAGCTCCAGGCCCAGCTTCAGGTCCAGCCACCGGCACCGCAGCCGGCACCTCGACCGCCGCCGGCCCCCACCC
>Ga0207671_10001248_pt1 | contig 29996 bp, 25 predicted proteins | sample KBSC24metaG_FD_184352 | JGI IMG/M metagenome (GOLD analysis project Ga0207671, IMG submission 184352) | Corn rhizosphere microbial communities from Kellogg Biological Station, Michigan, USA - KBS C2-4 metaG (SPAdes) (version 2) | ecosystem: Host-associated > Plants > Roots > Rhizosphere > Soil...
CGGGTCAAGCCCGGCCATGACGGCGGTGATCGCAGTGCGTCACTCCAGCGTCGCCAATAGCCCCGCCATCAGGCGACCGCGTTCGACCAGACTCTCGACCTCGATATACTCCTCAAGCGTGTGGCCGTTACCGCCGCGCACGCCCAGGCCGTCGAGGGTCGGAATGCCCATCGCACCGGTGAAGTTGCCGTCGGAACCGCCGCCGGAGCTGGCGTGCGGCAATTCCGCGCCGAGAGATTTGGCGATGCCGCGCGCCTTTTCGTACAGCGCCATGGTGCCGGCGTCCGGCTCCCACACGGGCCGCGTTACGCCGCGCGTGACCTTGAAAGTGACGTCATTGGCTGTGCCTGAGAGTGCCAGCATCCGCTCGACGCCACGATCGAGATCGGCCTGACGCTTGGCCATGGAGAGCGCCTCGCCGGTGGCGGTCGTGGCAACACAATTGACCCATTGGCCACCGTGCACGACGCCGACCGAGAAGGTGCAGTCCTCGGTCGTCATCGCGTCGATCGCGAGAATCTGCCGTGCCATCTCGCGGATTGCCGAGCGTCCCGCCGACAATGTCGCACCGGCGTGGCTTGGCCGTCCCTTCGCTTCAAGATTGAAACGCGCGATGGCGTAACGTCCGGTAGTGACGCCGTTGTCGGCACGACCGGGTTCGGGAACCAAGACATACTTGTTGCGGGCGGCCTCCGCCTCGATGATGTCGCGCGTCGAGGGCGTGCCGACTTCCTCGTCCGGCGTAAAAAGGATGGTGATCGGCAGCGGTGTGGTGAAGGAGGCGCGCGCCAGCTGCCGGATCGCTTCCAGCGAGAGGTAATTGCCGCCCTTCATGTCGTAGATGCCGGGGCCGTAGCATCTGTTGCCCTCGCGACGCCATTTCAGCTTCTCGATGGTGCCGACCGGGTGGACGGTGTCCATGTGTCCGGCGATCAAAATGCCCGGCTCGCCTTGCTTGGGATGCGGAAAGCGCGCGCGGATGACGCCGCCGAAGCCCTGACGGCCGCCGATGCGTTCGATCGTCGCACCCATGATCGCCATATCCCGCGCTGCGATATCGAGCATGCGGTTCACCGCGCCCGCATCCCAGGTCGGGCTTTCGCATTCCACCCAGATGCGCAGGCCTTCGAGCATGGCCTCGGAATCGAAGGGGAGATTGGCTGGATTCATCTCAATGTCTCACAAGCTGCGAAAGATGGAACGCGCATTGCATTAGTCAAGGCAGGACTAGAGTCCAGACAGGACAAGCGGGCAGGACAAGCGGAGAGAGTTGTAGAGCCAAACCGATCTTTGTGGAGCCCTTGGGTTCGCTGCAAGGGCTTGCACTGAAAGCGGATTGACGCGCTCAAGTCTGTCTGCAAGTCTCGAAAAGACAAAGGCATTGCATGAGGTTAGTTCGCCTAAAGAACGATCCTCATGCTCAACCAATGACCCGCCTTTGAGCAGTTTCACGTCAGGAGACTTCTATGTTGAGCTTGATGCGCCGGGGGCGTCGCGCGTTCGCCTCCAAACTTGCGCTATCGGTCGTCGCGCTTGCAACGGCGATGGCCTCGCCGGTGTTTGCGGCCGGCAAGACCATCACCGCGGTGATGCATTCGGATCTGCGCATCATCGATCCGATCTTCACCACCGCCTACATTACGCGTGACCATGGCTACATGGTCTATGACACGCTGATCGCGACGGATTCGAACTTCAAGATCCAGCCTCAGATGGCGGATTGGAAGATCTCGGACGATAAGCTCACCTACACCTTCACGCTGCGCGACGGCCTGAAGTGGCACGACGGCGCGCCGGTGACGGCGGAAGACTGTGTCGCCTCGCTGAAGCGCTGGGCCGCCGTCGACGGTATGGGCCAGCAGATGATGCAGTTCACGGCGAGCATCGAGGCGACCGATCCGAAGACGATCACGCTGAAGCTCAAGGAGCCCTACGGCCTGGTGCTGGACTCCATTGGAAAACCCTCGTCACGCGTGGCCTTCATGATGCCGAAGCGTCTTGCCGAGACGCCGCCCGACAAACAGATCCCCGAACAGATCGGCTCGGGTCCGTTCAAGTTCGTGCAGGGCGAATTCCAGCCCGGCGTGAAGGCGGTCTACGAGAAGAACACCGACTACGTGCCGCGCAAGGAACCGTCGAGCTGGACCGCCGGCGGCAAGGTCGTGAAGGTCGACCGCGTCGAGTGGATCACCATGCCGGACGCGCAGACCGCGGTGAATTCGCTGCAATCGGGCGACATCGACTTCATGGAAGTGCCGCCGTGGGATCTGCTTCCGGTGCTTGAAGGCAATTCGGATCTCAAGGTCGAGACGCTCAACAAGTTCGGCTACCAGACCCTCGGTCGCATGAACTTCCTCTATCCGCCCTTCGACAATCCCAAGATCCGCCGCGCCGCTCTTCTGGCGATGAACCAGAAGGACGTTCTCGACGCACTCGTCGGTAACCCGAAGTACTACAAGATCTGCGGCGCCTTCTTCATCTGCGACACGCCGTTTGCGACCGATGTCGGTTCCGAATCGCTGGTCAAGGGTAACGGCATGGCGGAAGCCAAGAAGCTGCTCGCCGAGTCCGGCTACGACGGCACGCCCGTCGTCGTCATGGTGCCCGGCGATGTCGTGACGTTGAAGGCGCAGCCGACGGTCGCGGTGCAGTTGCTCCGCGAAGCCGGCTTCAAGGTCGACGCGCAGGCGACCGACTGGCAGACGGTGGTGAGCCGTCGTGCCAGCCAGAAGCCCCCGAAGGAGGGCGGCTGGAACATGTTCTTCACCAACTGGGTCAGCGCCGACGTGTCCAATCCGATCTCGAATCTCTCGATCGGCGGCCAGGGCAAGAAGGGCGGCTGGTTCGGCTGGGCGGAAGACGCCAAGATCGAGAAGCTCAAGGACGATTTCGTCCGCGCGGGCTCGCTCGACGATCAGAAGAAGATCGCGACCGAGATCCAGAAGGAAGCCTATGATCAGGTGATCTACATCCCGCTCGGCCAGTATCTGGCGCCGAGCGCATGGCGGAAGTCGCTCACCGGCGTGATCGACGGCCCGGCGACCCCGGTGTTCTGGAACATCGACAAGTCGGAGTAAGGTCAGAGCTAAGGGACGGCGCTTCTCGCGCCTCTCGTTTCGAACGTTACGCGGCGCCGCTGTCATCAGCGGCGCCGCTCGTCAGCCAGCCGCTCGCCAGGAGAACTTCAATGTTCCATCTCATGCGTCGGGGGCGTCGGTCGTTCGCCTCTACACTTGCGCTTTCAGTCGCGACGATTGCAGCACTGGTCTCGCCGGTTCTTGCCGCAGACAAGACCGTGACCGCCGTGATGCATTCGGATCTGCGCATCCTCGATCCGATCTTCACCAGCGCCTATATCGCGCGTGACCATGGCTACATGGTCTTCGACACGCTGCTCGCGACGGATTCCAACTTCAAGATTCAGCCGCAGATGGCGGACTGGAAGATCTCCGACGACAAGCTCACCTACACCTTCACGCTGCGCGACGGGCTGAAGTGGCATGACGGCACGCCTGTTACCGCGGACGACTGCGTTGCCTCGCTGAAGCGATGGGCTGCGGTCGACAGCATGGGGCAGCAGATGATGCAGTTCACCGCGAGCATCGAGGCGACCGACCCCAAGACCATCACGCTGAAGCTGAAGGAGCCGTACGCGCTGGTGCTGGACGCGATCGGCAAGCCGTCCTCGCGCGTCGCTTTCATGATGCCGAAGCGTCTGGCCGATACGCCGGTGGACAAGCAGATCGCCGAGCAGATCGGCTCCGGCCCCTTCAAGTTCGTGCAGAGCGAATTCCAGCCGGGCGTGAAGTCGGTCTATGTCAAGAACACCGACTATGTGCCGCGCAAGGAGCCGCCGAGTTGGACCGCCGGCGGCAAGGTGGTGAAGGTCGACCGCGTCGAATGGATCACCATGCCGGACGCGCAGACGGCGCTGAACGCGCTGCAGTCGGGCGACATCGATTTCATGGAAAATCCTGCGATCGAAATGTTACCGACCATTGAGGCCGACAAGGATCTCAAGGTCGATATCCTGAACAAGTTCGGATTCCAGACTGGCGCGCGGATGAATTTCCTTCATCCGCCGTTCGACAACGTCAAGGTTCGCAGCGCAGCATTCCTGGCGGTCAACCAGAAGGACGTGCTCGATGCGCTGATCGGCAATCCCAAATACTACAAGACCTGCGCCGCGGCCTTCATCTGCGACACGCCGTTTGCGACGGAAGTTGGCGGTGAGACTCTCGCCAAGGGTGGCGACATCGCGGCCGCGAAAAAGGCGCTCGCCGAATCCGGTTACGACGGGACACCCGTCGTGCTGATGGCGCCGGGCGACGTGCTGACGCTGAAGGCCCAACCGATCGTGGTGGCCCAGCAACTGCGCGAGGCGGGCTTCAAGGTCGATTTGCAGGCGACCGACTGGCAGACGGTGGTCAGCCGGCGCGCCAGCCAGAAGCCTCCCAAGGAGGGCGGCTGGAACATGTTCATCACCAACTGGGTCAGTGCCGACGTGTCCAACCCGATCTCCAACATCGCCGTCGGCGGGCAGGGCAAGAAGGGCGGCTGGTTCGGCTGGGCTGAGGATGCCAAGATCGAGCAGCTCAAGGACGCCTTCGTTCGCGCAGGCACGCTCGACGATCAGAAGAAGATCGCGACCGAGATCCAGAAGGAAGCCTACGACCAAGTGCTTTACATGCCGCTCGGTCAATATCAGGCGCCGAGCGCATGGCGGAAGTCGCTCACCGGCGTGATCGACGGCCCGGCAACCCCGGTGTTCTGGAACATCGACAAGTCGGAGTAAGGTAAACCGGGGTGAGGGAAGGGCGCGTCCTGCACCCTTCGCCTCGATATCGCGCGGCGCTGCTGTCATCAGCGGCGCCGTTGTCTCTTGCAGGCTTGTGGCGAAAGGCGGGGGGCTTTTAACTGTTCCAGTTTCCAATCATTGCTATTTGTTTCTGATCTGAACTAGATGGTTCGTCTCTCAACATTACTTTCCCTCCCATCGATTTGAATTTGTTGATCTGAGTCCTTGCCCATCGATTTTGCATTCCAGGCGATGGCCGAACGGTCCGATCGCGCGCCGGCTTGCTGGCGAGGTCCGGTGCTGCGCTGGCTCGACGGCGTGGAGGCGGGCTGGGCGGTGCCGCTTCTCATTGCGTGTTTCATTGCGATCTGGACGCTGTATCTCGCCATCGCCTATGCCGGCGGCGGCCTGCACCCTGACACCCTCGAGGCCTGGACGCTGGGGCGGAATTTCGCGTTCGGCTATCACAAGCATCCGCCGCTGATGGGCTGGGTCGCGGCAAGCTGGACCTCGGTGTTTCCGCTTAGCGACTGGTCGCTGCAACTGATGGCGATGGTGAACGCGGGACTCGCGCTGCTTTTCGTCGATTGCGTTGCACGGCAATTCGTGACCGGGCACAAGCGCATCCTGGTTCTGCTGCTGTTGATGCTGACGCCGGCCTACCAATTCCACGCCCAGCGTTTCAACGCCAACTCGGTGTTGCTGGCGATTTGGCCGCTCGCCACATGGTGTTTCCTGCGCGCGTTCGAAACCCGCGCCGTCGTCTGGGCGATTGCGGCCGGATGCACCACGGCGCTCGCGATGGTCGGCAAATATTATTCGATCTTTCTGGTCGCGAGCTTTGTGTTTGCCGCGCTGGCGCACCCGGCGCGCCGCGCCTATTTCACTTCAGCCTCGCCATGGATCTCGGCGGCAACAGGACTTGCGGTGCTGTCGCCGCATATCTATTGGCTCGCGACCACGGGCGCGTCGACCTTCACCTACGCACTGACCCATGCCAACGGCAGTCCCATCAGCTCACTGGGAGAAGTGAAGGACTTTCTGCTGGGCATCGTCGCCGCCATCAGCGTTGCGGCCGTCATCTGGGTGCTGATATCAGGCACGCGGCTCAAGCAGTTTCCGGCCGACTTCGCTGCGATGAGCTCGGGCCTTCGGCTCCTCTTCCATGTCGCCATCGGCACGATTGTCCTGCCGGTCCTGACATCGCTCGCACTGGGCACGGATTTACCCTCGCTGTGGGCATTGCAGGGTGTGTTCTTGTTCGTCGTGCTGATCGTCTGTGGCGCGCGCTACCCGCTCGAACGATTCTACACCGTCAATGTCGCTGTTATCGTCGCCGGTGTTGCGCTTGTTGCCGTGCTGGTTGCAGCGCCGATCCATGCGATCTATCGCAATATCAACGGTTATGAAGAGGGACGGAATTTTTACGCGCAAGCCGCGGGCGAGCTCACGCGGCAATGGGGCGAGCTGACCGACGAGCCGCTCGGCTCGGTCAGCGGCGACGATTCACTCGCCTTCGCCGCGGCCTTCTACAGCCCGGATCATCCGCAATATGCGCGGCCGTTTGAGCACCAATACAATTGGGGGCTGCCGCGCAAGACGACGCTCGATCGCGGCTGGGCTGCGCTGTGTTTCGAGGGCCAGAACTCTTGTATCAGCTGGATGGAGTTTGTGTCCTCGCGCGCCGGCAGCTTTGTCAGGCGAGAGTTCACCGTGCAGGCCTCGCTCTGGGGCCGACCCGGCTTGACGCGCAATGTGGTCGTCCTGATGGTGCCGCCACGCACGAACGGCACGCTGCCCGAAAGTGCGGCGCAGGATTTCAGCGCCAGCAAGCGAAGTTTGGACTAGAGTCTGTCTCTCAGCAGTGACTGTCGCGAACTTGCTCCAGCCCCTCGCTCGCAAAAGGCGGATTGACGACCGCGTGCTCGGCTGATGACGCCGGCCGTTCGGGCTGCGGACGGTCCGACTTGTGAGCTTCGTTGCGGTGTTCCAGTTCCATGTGAGTCCGGCCTTTCGAATTGCTGCAGGACAACATCGAGACGCCAGCGAAGTTCCTCACACGATCGGGCGATGATGCGGCTTGAACAGCCGACCCTTCTCCACGACGAGCACGATTGCGAGCGCGGCGAGCGTCGACAGGAAGAAGCCTGTCGAGAACGGCAGCAGCGTGCCGTCAAAGTTCTGACCGATCGCCGTGCCGACCACGATGCCGATCAGCGTCGTGATCGAGCCGTAGAGCGACGACGCCGTGCCGGCGATATGGCCCTGGGGCTCCATCGCCAATGCAGTGAAATTGGCGACCATCATGCCGAACGAGAACATCATCAGCGCCGACAGCACCATGAACAGGGGCAGCGGCAGCGCGCCGAGGATCTCGGCCAGCAGCATCACGCCTGATACCGCAGCATAGAGCGAGAGCGCGCCGTGCGAGATCACGCGCATGCCGAGCCGGCCGACCAGCTTCGCGTTGAGGAAGCCGGCGACGGCCGTGCCGGCCGCAATCGCGGCGAAGGCGAGCGGGAAATAATGGCCGAGATGATAGATGCCGGTGAACACCTGCTGTGCCGAAAACACAAAGGCGAACAGCGCGCCCATGACGGCGCCGGCGGCCGTCGCATAGCCGATGGTCTGGCGGTTGGTGACAGTCTGACGGAAGGCCGAGAGTACGTCGGCGGGCGCAAGCGACCTGCGCTCGGTCTCGGGCAGCGTCTCAGGAAGCCGCCATACGCTCCATGCCAGCGCGACGATGCCGTAGAGCATCAGCACGACGAAGATGCCGCGCCATTGCGTGACCAGCAACACCGCCTGTCCGAACGACGGCGCGATCACGGGGACGGCGATGAAGATCATCATCGCAAGCGACATCACGCTGGCCATGCGGCGGCCGGCATAACAGTCGCGCACGATCGAGGTCGCGATCACGCGCGTGGCTGAGGTGCCGAGCCCTTGCAGCGCGCGGGCAAGCAGCAGCGTCTCGAACGAGGGCGCCGCGACCGCGAGCACGCTCGCCACCGCATAGACCGCCATGCCGCCGAGCAGCACCGGCCGGCGTCCGAAGCGATCAGACAACGGACCCATGATGAACTGGCCGGCGCCGAAGCCGATCAGGAAGGTCGACAGCACGAGCTGGAGATGGTTGGCGTTGGGGATGCCGAACGCCGCGCCGATATTGGGCAGCGCCGGCAGCATCATGTCCATCGCAAGCGGGTTCAGCGCCATGATGGACGCGATCACCACAACGAATTCGGGAAAACCCATCGGACGGTGTCCCGAGGACACCCAGTCGTCGGCATTGACGTCGGACAAGAAAATTCACCTCTGATTTCAGAGGCCATATCTAACGCTGATGCTGCATCGCACAACCCATGTTTTGGGATGGCTGTCCGGCGGGGCCTCAGCGTCTCAACCAGGAATTCACCATACCGACGGGGGCGACCGATCGGGGAGATGAATCCGCAACCCATCCTGTCCAGTGTGGCCGGACCGTGCGCCAGTCAGGCGCCGAGGGAACTCGAGGCGCAGGCAGGATCAGACGTGTCTGATATCACCGGGACAGCACGTTGGACGGGACCGCTCGGCGGCGTCGCCGGCAAGCGGAGCCTTTGGCTCGACTGCCTGATCGCGCTTGTGGCGCTGCTGGTGCTCGGAAATCTCCTCAGTGATCTGACGCTCGATGTGAAATACGGCTGGGACGTGCGCGTCAATTGCGCGGCGGTCGATGCGCATGTCGGCGGGCTCGATCCCTATTACGTGAAAAACCTGAAAGGCACGCAGCTCTCTTATCCCTATCTTCCCATGACGCTCGATGCCTTTCGTCCGCTCTGCGCCGGCGGCTGGCTCGTCGATCATTACCGCGGCGTTTTTCTCCTGCTCGCCATGCTGTGCAGCCTGCTGCTGCCGGGTGTGGGCCGCGATCGCGGCGGCTTGCGCGATATTGCGCTCAGGGGTCTCTGGGCGTTCGGTGCGTTCGTGGGCTTCGAATGGGTTTCGGCGTCGGGCAATTTCGCCATCGTCAGCGGCACGTTGAGCGCAGCTGCACTGGCACTGCTGCTTCGCTTCGATTCGCAGGACGCGGAGGAGGGTCAACGCTTAGGCCTGCGCATCCTCGGCGCCGTGCTGCTCGGCCTCGTCGCCTCGTTCAAGCTGGTGTACTGCCCGGTGCTGGCAGCGCTCTATTTCCTGCCGCTGCCGCGTCGGCAAAAGATCGGCTTGATCGCGGCCGCAGCCGCAGGCCTGGCACTGCCGATCCTGCTCTCGATGCTGCTCTATCCCGATCTGTTTTCGAGCTGGCTGCTCGCGATCAGGGGACAGATCCCTGATCAACACACGGTCTACATGGTCGACACCACGCCCTCGCTGCTGCTGATGGCGCAGAGTGCGCTGGACCATCTCGGGCTTGGCGGCAACAAGCCGGTCGCGTTCGCAGCCTACGCGCTTTCAGCCATCGTGCTGCTGCTTGGACCCTTTGCGCTGGTCGTGCTGCGCATGGTGGACGGACAAGCCCACAGTGACGGCACGTTTCCGGCGCGGCTGGATCGCTGGCTGGTTAATAACAGGCGCGAAGCGCTGCGCATCACTGCATTGGCGATGGTCGCGCTCTATCTCTGCGCCCCGCGCCTGAAGGAATATGCCTTCTTCGAGTTGGCGCTCTATGGCGCCGTGCTCATCGTCGATCTTCCGGCGGCAGCCCTAGCAGCCGTCCTGATCACAGGCGTTGCCATTCCAACGCTCGTCTCGCTCTCGGGCGTGCCGATCGAAGGCAGCTTCGTCCAGCTCGCGGCCGCGCTGGTGTGCTTCTGGATCATGCTGTGGGCGCTCGACCGCAGGTCTCCGACTTAGGGGCTGCCCTAGCCCCCTGATCACATCTCTGTAAGACACCAGTTTCGGCACCGAGAGCCACTGCCGGTCAGCAACCTCTCGTGGTATCAAGAGGGTGGTCGTGGCTCTTTGACATCGTGAATGGGCAAGGCAAACTGGAAGGGTCTCTCTTCCGGAACATAGCTGCGCGCATTTCGTGCAGCTTCATTTGCCCCGTGTCTTCAAGGCACGGGTAACAAGGTTACAAACTAATGTCTCAAACCCTGAATCCGACCACATCTTTCTCGGTCCAAATTCGAGTAGACATCTCCGGCCCTGCCAAGAAGCCCCAGGCCAAAGGCAAGCCGTCCTTCAAGCTCATCCTTTTCTCGCTGGTGGTCTTCGCGGCGTTGATTGCGCTCGGAACGGCTGCCGTCGTCAAGGACCCCGCGTCCCTCGCGCTCGTCGCAATCGTTTGGAACGAAATCAAACCGGTCCTCGTCTTACTGCTTCAGTTCTTTCTGAAGTAGTGCGCTCATAACCCGGCGCGCACTGCCGTAAGGCGGAAGCGCAGCTTCTCTCCGTTGCCACGACGGCACCGCCTTTCCCTTCACGATGTCTCTGCTTTCAATTGCGGGACTGCCGTGCGCGTTTGACTGCGCGCTCAATCGAGTCGGGCGCGGCCACCATTGCGCCGTGAGGCCTCGCTGGACAAATCGACAAGGTATGATCACCGACAGCGTTGCCTGGCATCTTGCTGCGTCTGTCCCCGCAGCGCTGGGGCGTCTCATGCGTTGGTGCGGGCAGCCGGGGTCGAACCGGCACAGCTCTCACGAGCCGAGGGATTTTAAGTCCCTTGCGTCTACCAATTTCGCCATGCCCGCTTGATCCAACGAGATCAAACACTTAAGTCCCGTCCGGCGGTCTGGAACTGGCGCTCTCGCGCCGGACAGGGGTTCTTCCTTAAGCGAGCCGGCGGCACAAGGCAAAGCCTCAATCCGGACATCTGGCCCTGCTTTAGGCATTCTCAATTCACGGGGACTATTTTTCGGCCCATGTCTGCTTCGCATTCCCTTTCCTTCCGCGCCTGTTGCGCGATGGCTGCGCTGGTCGCGGCTGGCTTTGCGCTGTCCGGCTGCGCCGGCGTGAGCGAGACGATCGCTCCGGCCTTTGCCGACCCCGCCAAATACGAATTGTACGACTGCAAGCAGCTCGAGGCGGAGCGCAAATCGCTCGCCAAACGGACCGCTGATTTGCAGAAGCTGATGGACAAGGCGGAGACGGGGGCCGGCGGCGCTGTCGTGTCGGAGCTCGCTTATCGCAACGATTACGTCGCCGTCCGCGGTCAGGCGCAGATGGCCGAAGACGCCTGGCGCCGCAACAGGTGCCGGGAAACGCCGCCTGATGCGGTGTCGGTGCCCACGACGCCGCAGCGGCCGATCATCCAGCCTGCGCCAAAGCGCTAGGGTCGCCAGCCGTAGATCCAGTCCTGTCGCGCCAGCATGCGCTCAGGGCCAAGCGCGCGGATTGCAAGATCGCGCGCCATCGCGAACGGACCGCCCAGATGATAGATGCGGCCCTGCTGCCGCGCGGTGCGCTGGACTTTCCTGACACGAGCCTGACGTTTCAGGCCGTACTGCTTCAGCGCCGCGGCGACGCTGCCTGCGTCCTCGGCGGACTCGAGGCTCAGATGCTGCGCCAGCACGGCGGCATCCTCGATCGCCATGCCGGCGCCTTGTGCGGCAAACGGCAGCATCGCATGCACGGCGTCGCCGAGCAGCGCGACCGAGCCCTTGCTCCACGGGCAGTCGTCGGGCACGCCGAACAGCGCCCATTTGCGCCAGCTGTCGACGGTGGCGAGCATCATCCGCGCGGTCGGTGGCCAGCGGGGCGCCGCGAAGGCGTCCATCACCTCGAAGGGATCGCCCGGCGTGCTCCAGCCCGGCCTGTTCCAGGTGCCCGGCAGCACCGCCACCACGTTGATCTGGCGGCCGCCTGCGATCGGATAGGCGACGAGATGGGCGTTTGCGCCCATCCAGAGCTGCACCCGCCGCGCTGTATAGTCCTTCGGCAGCTGCGTGGCATCGAGCGTGCCGCGCCAGGCGATCAGGCCGGAAAAGCGCGGCTGCACCTCGGGGAACAGATGTTGGCGCACCGTCGACCAGATACCGTCGGCGCCGATCAGCGCGCTGGCGAGATCGCTGCGACGGATGGTGCCGCTGCGATGGACCACCGTCAGTCCCTTGGCATGCGGTGCGACATCCTCGAACGTCGCGCCCAGTTTCAGATCGATATCGGGATGGTCTGCGACCGCGCCTGATAGCGCCGCCTGCAGGTCGGCGCGGTGCACGACCCAATAGGGCGCGCCGGCACGCGCGGATGCGGCCTCGCCAAGCGGCATGCGCAAAAGTTCGCCGCCGGCGCGCGCGCTCATGATGGAGACGGCTTCAGGGACGACGGCGCGCAGCTTCAGCCGTTCGGAGAGGCCAAGCTCGACCAGCACGCGGCTGGCATTGGGGGAGAGTTGCAGGCCGGCGCCGATGTCCTCGAGCCGCTCGGCCTTTTCCAGGACGACGATGCGGAAACCGCGCTGCGCGAGCGCAAGCGCCGCTGTCAGGCCTCCGATACCGGCACCGGCAATGACTAATGTTCGCGGGAGGGCCACCCCTGACCGAACGAAGCGGTCAGGCCACCTTGTCCTTCAGCACGCATTCGGGCGGACGGGCTTCGCCCGCCTTCAGGTCCGCGGCGAAGCGATACAGCGTCGAGCAGTACGGGCAGATGATCTCGTTGTCGTTGCCGAGGTCCAGGAACACGTGCGGATGATCGAACGGAGGATTGGCGCCGACGCACATGAACTCTTGCGAGCCGATTTCGATGACGGGGACACCGGCATCGTTATGGAAGTGCGGGACGACATGGTCGGACATCGTAGTTCATCCTGGAGTGGCAATGGCGGCAGACACAATCAGCAGTGACGCGGCATATTTTTGACGCCGCGGACCATACTGAGGGGTGCATGTGATTGCTAGCCCGGCGGAACCGAAAGGTTCGCAATTGCCCCATGCTCATTTGCTCATGCAAATTCGACACAATCTTGTCGCCTCAGAGAAGCCCTTCTTTCGTCGGGGACGTTGCGTCGTAATTTTGGCATACTATCTCTGTGGGCACGCGAAATTGCGTCGAAAGACCAACCATCAGGCAAATGGTCTCGCGAAATGATTCTCCTGAGGCCCAGGCTTTCAGCATGAAGTGGCTGCGAATCAGCTCAGCTTTGGCAGGAATTGCTGCATGCAGCCTTGTGCTCGCGCAGGTAGCACCGCATGCCCGCGACGCCGGCGCGATCCTCGCAGCCCAGGACGATCCGGCGGCCCTGTCCGAGCTCAAGCTCGATGCGGCGCTGGCGAACAACGATCGCCTGGTCCAGGACAATATCGAGGCTGCGCTCGCCGCCGGTGACGCCGATCTCGCCGACAGCTTCGTTGCGCTCGCGCGTGACCGCAACATCGCGCTGCCTGATGACCTGCTCAGCCGGGTCAGCGATGCCGTCAAAACAGAAAATTCCACGTCGCATTTTGCCAGGCGCTTTGCCACCGGTCTCGTCACCGGCAATGCCGACGATGTCGCGAGCCTGTCCGGAACGGTGGCCGGCGATCTCTTCGTGATCGGCGACATCAGGGATGTCGTCCGCGAGGGCAAGCATCTCGCCATGGGCGAGGACACCGATCGCCTCATACTCGGTCTCGCGACTGCCGGCCTTGCGGTGACGGCCGTGACCTATGTGTCCGCCGGTGGTGCCGCGCCGGTTCGCGCCGGACTGACGCTGGTGAAGGATGCGCGCAAGGTCGGGCGGCTCGGCGAAGGTCTCGCCGAATGGGCCGGCCGCTCGGCGCGCGAAGTGGTCGACACGCCGATGCTGCAGAATGCGGTCGCCTCCGGCTCGGTGCTGCGTCCGGGCGAGACCGTGAGCGCGATCAAGGCCGCGTTCCGCGTCGAGAAGGCCGGCGCGCTGGTCCGGCTCGGCAAGGACGTCACGCGCGTGGCCGAGAAGACCGGCACGCGCGGCGCCATGGACAGCTTACGCATCGCCGAAGGCCCGAAGGATGTCGCGCGCGCGGCGCGGCTTGCGGAGGCGCAAGGCGGCAAGACGCGCGCGATCATGAAGGTGCTCGGCCGCGGCGCGTTGCTGCTGGTCGGCGGCGCGTTCGATCTCACGCTGTGGCTGTTCGGCGCAGCGCTGACGCTGTTCGGCCTGTTGTCCTCGATCAAGGCGACCACGGAGCGCCTGACCCAGGCCTGGTGCGATCGCAGACGGGCGCGGCGGCTCCGCCGTGCCCAAGCCGCGGCTGAAGCGGCTCTGGCAAGTCGCGCCGCAACGGCCTAAGATCAATCTCTCCCCACAACATTCCGGAACTGCTGATGCCGAGCTTTCACAACGGCGCCGTTGAAATTGCCTATCTCGACGAAGGCGAGGGCGATCCCATCATCCTGGTGCACGGCTTTGCCTCCAGCAAGAACGTGAATTGGGTCTATCCGACCTGGGTCTCGGAGTTGCGGAAGAACGGTCGCCGCGTCATTGCGCTGGATAATCGCGGCCATGGCGAGAGCTCAAAGCTCCACGATCCCGCGCAATACTCGATCCCGATCATGGCCGGCGATGTGCTGGCTCTGATGGACCATCTCGCGATCCCGCAGGCCGACATCATGGGCTATTCGATGGGAGGGCGGATGACGGCCTGGCTTGGCCTCAACGAGCCGCAGCGCCTGCGCTCGGCGATCCTCGGCGGCATCGGCATTGGCGGCCTGATCGAGGGCACCGGGCCCGGCGAGAACGTCGCCAAGGCGCTGGAGGCGCCCTCGCTCGACGACGTCACCGATCCCGTCGGCCGCACGTTTCGTGCGTTCGCCGACCAAACCCGCTCCGACCGCGTGGCGCTGGCCGCCTGCCTGCGTGGCACGCGCGAGCTCATGACCCGGGAGGAGGCCGCACGCATCGCGGTGCCCGTGCTGATCGCAGTCGGCTCGACCGATGATGTCGCAGGCTCCGCCAGCGCGTTAGGCGCGATCGTCCCCCGTTCGGAGGTGCTCGATATTCCCGGCCGCGATCACATGCGCGCGGTCGGCGACAAGGTCTACAAATCAGGCGTTCTGGATTTCCTGTCACGCCGCGGCTGAGGTCTCGTCGCCACTAAACGCGCGCGACAACGCCATCAGCACCACGAAGGTCGCGACCCACACCATGCGCGCGCCGTAACGGTCGTGCGGTCCCGAGATCACGCCGCAAATGAAGGCGTTGCCGAGCAGCGCCACCGTCACGGTTGCCGCCAGCAGTGTCAGATCGTCGAGCCTTCGGTTGGCCAGCGCATGCCCGAGCAGGGCGAGCAGCCCCAGCATCGAGAGCAGCGCCACCGGCACGTGCAGCCAATTGACGTAGTCGAAATTGAGGCCCCAATTCTGCTGGCGCGCCGCGCGCATCGGCGCGACCTGCGCCGGAATGTAGCGTTCGATGATGCCGTAGGTGTGCGGGATCCAGACGCTGGCGCCTTCGCCGGTCGCCACATGCAGCAATTGCTGGCCCGTCGCCCGCAGCGCCGCGCCCGCCTGCCAGGCCGGATAGTCGGCGAGCGACCGCTCGACGATGGTGCCCATTTCGTCGTTCATGCCGTCGAAGCGGCCGAGCGTGTTGAACATGCTGTGGCCCCACAGGAACTCGTCGGCGGTCGCAGGCAATTCATTGCGATAGGGACAAAGCTTGAAGTTCTCCCGCGGGCAGTGATCGCTAAGGAAACGCGCGACGATGCCGTCCTGCATCATGCGGCCGAAGGCGACGCCGGTGCCGCCGGGGGTCCACGCCCATTTGCCTGATAGCGCGTGGTTGGCCGAGATCAGCATCAGGGCACCCCCAACGATCGTCAGGCTTGCCTGCGCCAGTCCGGCGATCGGCAGGCGACTCCTGAGGAACGGCCGCACCATCCAGCCGACGGCGCAGAGCCCGAACAGCACGCCGAGCGTGGCGCTATGGGTTGCGGCCGCAAAGGCTGTGAAGGCGAACAGCGCGGCCTTCTCGAGCCCGGAGACGCGGTCGCCCCCAACGATCAGCAGGAACAGCGACAGGATCGAGAGGCCTGCGAAGATGTCGGTGAGCAGCATGCTGGCGAGCCAGGGCAGCGCGGTCGACAGGATCAGCAGCAGGTTGATCGCGACGAAGCGGGAGGTCTGCATCATCGCGAGCACGCGCAGCGTCAGCTGCAACAACCACAGCGTCGCCAGCGACTGGACCGCGAGGTTGATCCAGAAGCCGAAGTTCTCGCCATAGTGCAGATAGAGGCCGAACACGGTCGAGCGGCTGGGGACGAGATAGCCCTCGTACCAGCGCGCCAGATAGCCGCCGGTATCCCATTGCAACAGCGGGTAGCCGTTCCAGAATGCCGGCGCGATCATGAGGAGGGGCAAAGCCACCGCCGCCAGCCGCAGCCAAAACGTACCCGCGGCGCGCGCGCGCAAACTATCGATGGTGATGGTCAAATCCGCTCCGTCCTCATCCGGACCATGCCCGTAATCAGCGTTGAGGCGAAATTCACCAATAGTTTGACGCCGCCCGGCTTGAATTTGGCAAGACTCTGACCATTTCAAGCCGACCTTGCCGCCCGGGGGCGTCCTGAGAACCTGTTGTGTTTCAAAGCGTTGGTATGCCTACGCGGTGCAATTCACTGTTCACTCTCAGGCAAGCCCGTCAGGACTTTGTCGCCTAGACTGTGCTATAGAACCCGCCAAACGACATTCGAAAGAGCAGATCCCAGAGAGAAAATCCATGGCAGTGCATCAGGTCAATCCGGGAGGAAAGATTGCAACGCTCGATCCGATCTGGGACCGGATCCGGGGCGAGGCGGAGGACATTGTCCACCGTGAGCCCGAGCTTGCGACCTTCATCTATTCGACGGTGCTGCATCACAGCCGGCTCGAAGATTCAGTTGTCCATCGTGTCGCCGACCGGCTCGATCACTCCGCGCTGTCGGGCGACCTCGTGCGTCAGACCTTCGATGAGGCCCTGCGCGAAGATCCCGATCTCGGCAACGCCTTCCGCGCCGATCTCGTCGCCGTCTATGACCGCGACCCCGCCACCTCGCGCTTCATCGATCCCTTGCTCTACTTCAAGGGCTTTCACGCGCTGCAGACCCATCGCCTCGCGCACTGGCTCTATTTGAAGGGCCGCAAGGACTTTGCCTATTACCTGCAGAGCCGCGCGTCGGCGGTGTTCCAGACTGACATCAATCCGGCCGCGCGCATCGGCCGTGGCGTGTTCCTCGACCATGCCACCGGCTTCGTCTGCGGCGAGACGGCCGTGATCGAAGACGACGTCTCGATCCTGCACGGCGTCACGCTCGGTGGTACCGGCAAGGAGAACGAGGACCGTCATCCCAAGATCCGCCACGGTGTCCTCATCGGCGCCGGCGCGAAGATCCTCGGCAACATCGAGATCGGCCATTGCGCGCGCATCGCCGCTGGCTCGGTCGTGGTGAAGCCGGTGCCGCATAACGTCACGGTTGCGGGCGTGCCCGCCAAGATCGTGGGCGAGGCCGGCTGTGCCGAGCCGTCGCGCACCATGGATCAGATGATCAACGCGATGGGTCTTTGAGCGCGTGAGTAAGGGCCGGATTCTCCGGCCCTTTTCGTCCCCAAATTCTTTGGCAATTCGTGCTGGCGGTTCGTCGCGTCTCGTCCTAAAACCCGCCGACCAATTTTGATCGGAGACTTGCCGTGGACGTCAAAGAAGTCAGAAAGCTCGATGCGTATCTGAAGCGCGTATTCGGCAATCCCAAGATCCGCGTCGTGCCGCGGCCGAAGAAGGATGACTCGGCCGAGGTCTATATCGGCGAGGAGTTCATCGGCGTGCTCTTCGTCGACGACGAGGATGACGATCGCTCGTTCCAGTTCCAGATGGCGATCCTCGAGGACGACCTCGTCGACCAGGAATAGTTCGACGCCCCGGCGTCCTCTCGTGTCCCGGATGCACTGCATCGCCTAAAGCGTTGAAGTGCAGAGCCGGGACCCAGAAGCTGCGCAGCGCACTCCGCAACATGGGTCCCGGCTCAGCAGCGCACCGTCGAAGGGACGCTGCGCTGCGTCCGGGGCACGAGATCGCGTTTTGGGCACAAGTGCATCAACGAACGCTATTGGTGCGGTCCCATAACTCCTATTTCTTCGCCAAAATCCGCAGCCGCGCCGTGGCATCGGCGACCGTGACGTCCGCCGCATCGATGAGCTCAGCTTGCACGACCATGTCGCGCTCTGTCTGCTCCATCACCCGCGCCCGCGCCGTGATGACACCCGCTGCCGCCGGTTTCAGGAAGCGCGTGTCGAGGCTCTTCGTGACCACCGTCAGGTCGTGCGAGAGTTTTGCGAGCGCGCAAACCCCGGTCGCGGAGTCCAGCATCGCCGCGAGAAATCCACCCTGCACAGTCCCGTGCCTGTTGGTGAACGCGACCTGAGCCTGGAAGCGGATGACCGCATCTCCGCTCTCGTTAAAGCCAATCCATTCGCGTCCAAGGAGCTGGGCGCCCGGTGGCAGGTTTGCTGCCGCGTCATTCATACCGATCACCACGCAGTCCTCTTGACGGGAAGGGTATCAAGCAGTCGGTCCGACGCAAGTCCTGACCGGCGCTGTGGCCGTCGGCAACAATCTGTGAGTAGGGGGGGCGGGATCGCATGCATTTAGAATGATGGCCGAAGAAGAGATTGTTCATTGGTGTAAGCCGTACGTCGAGTCTCCTGCGTTCGGTCACCGCATCGGGGGGACTCGTCTCCGCCGCCGGTCAGTCGCAGACTTCCGCTTGTCCTCCTCCAACCATGGAGATTGCGGAGCCAAACTTTTGGGTTGTGATTCGACAGCCGGGCCTCACCGGCCGACAGCCCGTGGTGCTGCAAATGATTTGACCTGATGCAGACGGCTTTGTGGGCGCAGCTTCGGTTTGCTTGCGCTCCGTGTCTCGCTTCTTGGCGTCCTCGCGGGTCGCAACCGGCTTCTTGTCCTGGACTTTCTCGCATTCATTGTCGTCATTGACGCGATAACCGGCGCGGCATGTGATCTTGACGCAAGCATCGCCATCAGCCTTGAAGCCGTGTTCGCACACCAGCGGGCAAACCCGGCCCGGCTTGGCCTTGATGGCATCGAGCGTGTCGAAGCTCGCTTGCTTGGCGTCGAACGTCGTCCCCGCATATTTGTTGAACAGCGTCAGCGAGCGCTGCGACGTTGCGTTCCAGTCGCCATCGGCGGCGGCCGCCAGACAGCCGACGCGGCGCAGTTCGGATTGAACCAGCTTCGTCGTCTCCTGGGGAGAGAGGCCCGACGGTGAAGAGGTCGGGGGAACGGCGGCAACTTTCTGTTCGCTCTCTCGTGCTTTCGCGTCCGTCGCCTGCTTTGCAGCCAATTCGGCAGCGGCCTTGTCACTTGCAATCTTGTCGGCGAGCGCCTTCTCGGCAGCTTGCTTCTCGGCCTGCGCCTTGGCGACGGCGGCCTCGGCATCCTTCCTGCGCTGCTCTGCCGCGGTAGCTTTGGCCTCCTCGATCTGCTTGGCTTTCTCGGCCGCAAGCCGGGCGTCCTCGGCAGCCTTTGCGGCGGCTGCAGCCTTGTCCTGTTCGGCTTTCTTGGCCCGTTCGGATACGAGCCGCGCCTTCTCATCCTCGGCCTGCTTCGCCTTTTCTGCAGCCGCAGTGCGAGCTTCCTCGGCGACGATCTTGCTCAATTGCCCCTTGGCAAGGTCGGTGTAGAAGCCGCTTGGGTAGCGGTTGATGAACGAGGACCACACGTCCCGGGTTCCGATCTGGAGCGCCAATTCGTAGTCGCGCCGGATTTCGCTGTCAGGGTTGGCTTGTGGGCCCGATGCTGCCGCCGGCTTCGCTGGGACCAGCGAAACGTCATCGCCACCGAGCGAGCCGTAGACGTACGGCTCCTGCTTGTAGCCAGTGCTCTTGAGCACATCGTCACGAACGAAGCGAAAGGCCTTGCCGAGGTCGAGACCCGGCGTCGGCAGACGTTCGACCAGAGCCGTGGCAAACGGGCTGTTCTTCGCGTCTCCGTCGGAGGCGGTTGAGCCGGCCTTGGCCGCGAAGGCGATTATGGTGTTCGGGCTGGCCGGCTCGATCTTGGCGAGGCCGCGGCCGATAGCGCGGGACGCGACGGTGCGTTTCATCGTCTTGGCGAAGGGATTGTCGCGACAGGCATCCAGGATGACGAGCCTGAGCTGCTTGGCCGGCTCCACCGCAAACAGCGCGCGGTCGAGCGCGACGGTTTCGTCGAGCACGTCGCCGTCCGTCTCCAGCGCGGCATCCGTAGGGATCAGGTAGTTGGTGCCGTCCAGCTCGATGCCGTGCCCCGCATAGTAGATAACGGCAATTTCGGCATCGCGGGTCCGGCCCGCGAACTCGCGCAACGATCTGCGCATGTCGGCGGCGTTGAGGTCGAGCCTGATATCGACATTGTCGAAGCCGGCCGTCTTGAACATGCCGCCGACCAAAGTGGCATCGTTCACCGGGTTGGTGAGCCGCGGGGCACTCTTGTAGGCGGAATTGCCGATCACCAGCGCAACGCGCTTTTCGGCCTGCGCCGAGCCGCAGCCGAGCCAGAGTGCGAATATCAACAAGACAATTGGCCGAAGCCCGCCCATTTTCAACCTCATCAGAATACGACGAGAATAATTCGGGGGGTCTGCCAGCAAGATGATTAACGGACCCGAAGGCTTGTTCCTCGCCTATCACTTCCCCTCAGTTGCAGATTTCGTAGTTGGTCGCAGCCGCGCCGCCTCCCCCCGTACCACGCACAAATTCAAGTCGACACCCCGGCCGAACCGGACGGCAGATGCCACTGCTGCAAATGATCTGGCCGGTCGCCTGCGGCTTCGAGGGCGCGGCCTCGCTCTTCTTTCTTTCGCTGTCGTGCGGCTTGGCATCCTCGCGCGTCGCAACCGGCTTCTTGTCCTGGACCTTCTCGCACTCATTGTCGTCATTGACGCGATAGCCGGCGCGGCAGGCGATCTTCGCGCAAGCATCGCCATCGGCCTTGAAGCCGTGGTCGCACACCAGCGGGCAGACCCGGCCGGGCTTGGCCTTGATCGCATCGAGCGCGTCGAAGCTCGCTTGCTTGGCGTCGAACTTCGTCCCCGCATATTTGTTGAACAGCGTCAGCGAGCGCTGCGATGGCGCATTCCAGTCGCCGTCGGCCGCGGCCGCCAGACAGCCGACACGGCGCAGCTCGGACTGAACCAGCTTTGCCGTTTCTTGCGGAGACAGGCTCGTCGGTGATGAGGTTGGTGCGACGGCCGCAACTTGCTGCTTCTCGATGGCTTGCGTGTCGGCAGCCGCCTTGTCGCTCGCGATCTTGTCGGCGAGGGCCTTCTCTGCGGCTTGCTTGTCGGCTTGGGCTCTCGCGACAGCGGCCTCGGCGTCCTTCCGACGCTGCTCGGCGGCGACCGCCTTGGCCTCCTCGAGTTGCTTGGTCTTCTCCGCCGCTGCCTTGGCGTTCTCGGCGGCCTTGGCGGCGGCCGCTGCCTTCTCCTGCTCGGCCTTGTTGGCACGCTCGGCGGCAAGCCTTGCCTTTTCGTCTTCGGCTTGGCGGGCCTTCGCGGTCGCAGCCGTGCGGGCCTCTTCGGCGGCAACGTTCTTCAGTTGTGCGCGGGCGAGGCCTGCATAGAACCCGTCGGGATAGGCCTGCAAAAACGCTTCCCACGCGTCGCGGTTGCCCGCCTGGAGTGCGAGCTCGTAGTCCCGGCGGATGCTGTCCTGAGGGTTGGCTTGCGGGCCTTGCGGCGCGGTCACCACTGGCTTCGCCGGGACCAGCGAAACATCGTCGCCGCCGAGCGAGCCATAGACATAGGGCTCCTGCTTGTAGCCGGTGGTCTTGAGCACGTCGTCGCGCACGAAGCGAAACGCCTTGCCAAGGTCGAGCCCCGGGGTGGGCAGGCGTTCGACCAGAGCGGTGGCGAACGGGCTGTTCTTCGTATCGCCATCCGATGCTGTCGACCCTGCCTTGGCCGCAAAGGCAATCATCGTGTTCGGGCTGGTCGGCTCGACCTTGGCGAGCCCGCGACCGATGGCACGCGAGGCAATCGTCCGCTTCATGGTCTTGGCAAAGGGATTGTCGCGGCAGGCATCCAGGATGACGAGGCGCAGCTGCTTGGCGGGCTCGACGGCGAACAGGGCGCGATCCAGCGCAATCGTCTCGTCGAGCACATCGCTGTCGGTCTCGAGCGTCGCGTCCGTCGGGATCAGATAGTTGGTGCCGTCGAGCTCAATTCCGTGACCGGCATAATAGACGACCGCGACATCAGCGTCGCGGACCTTGGCTCCGAATTCGCGTAGCGTCTTGCGCATCTCGGCAACGTTCAGGTCGAGCTTGACGTCGACTGTATCGAACCCGGCCTTTTTGAACATGCCGCCAACCAGGGCGGCATCATTCGCAGGGTTCGCAAGCCTCGCCACGTTCTTGTAGGCCGAGTTGCCCATGACGAGCGCGACGCGCCGCTCGGCGTGCGCTGAGCAGGTCCCAAACAAAAGCCAAGTCGTACAAATTGATAAAACAAACAGCCGAAGCCGCATTCCAGCCCCCGAATGCATCTGCGTCAGATTATTCACAGAATGACGAAACGCAATTTGTCAACAGTGATGTCAAGCACATTCCGGGTGCGACCGTTCGAAGCAGCGGAACCTTGGGAATGTCGAACCCAGCAGCTGGGCGCCCGGTGGCAGGTTTGACACTGCATCGCTCATGTCGATTGCCGCTTAGCCGTCATCGACGTCGCCACCTTTTGAAGCTCGCTGACGAACGCAGCGATCGCCGGATTGCGCCGTTCACCGGTTCGAAACGCTGCGAATATCCGTCGTGTGATGATCGGCTTGATCTCCTTGAGGCGCAAGCTGCCGATATGATCGCGTCCCCGCAGTCCCGGATTGATCGACACCGAGCAGCCGGCCTCGACCATGGCGCGGACCACTTCGAAACTGTGGCAGCGGGCATTGACGATGGGATCGAAGCCGGCACTGCGGCAGGCGCCGACGATCACATCGGAATAGGTGGCTGACGTCGTGTCGAGAACCCATCGCTCCGTTGCAAGCTCTGGCAAGGTGAGGTGAGGCCGCTCAGCCAGGGGATGGTCATGCGGCAGCAGGACGTGGAGGTGATCGTCCAGCAGGTGCCGCATCTCGACCTGCGTCTCCGAGAGGCTCGCCGATGTGGTGAGGTCGTCGACAATGGCGACGTCCGTCTGCCAGGCGCGTAGCGCGGCCAGGCTGTCGTCGGGCTCCATCTCCTCGAAGATCGTCGCGAGATCCGGGAAGCGCGCCGACATCGCACGGATCGTTGGCGGAATGAGAGATGCGGCGACTGAGGGAAAGGCCGAGACACGGAGTTCGCCGGCGACGGTCTTCTTCAACTCCGCAAGATCGGTCTTGGCTTCCTCCAGAATGCCAATGACCCGCCCGGCATGATCCGCCAGTCGCTGCCCTGCCGGCGTCAGCCTCACGCCGCGGCCTCTGCGTTCGACCAGTTCAACACCGGTCTCGTCCTCCAGCTGTGCGATTTGCTGCGAAACCGCCGACGGCGAGATCAACAAGGCTTCGGCCACGGCTGCCATAGTTTTTCGCAGCGAAAGCTCGCGAAGTGTGCGGAGTCGGGCGAAATCCATCCGTTAGCTCCAACTGATGCCCAGTCGACAATCATGCATGTTTTCTAATGTATATCGCAAGTTTAATTAAGTAGACTAGGATTGTTTTGCGGCAGTAGCCTCTTTCCCAGACAGGCAGAGGGGATTTCAGTATGGCTCGTTCCAAGTTTTTGGTCGCTGCGTTTGCCGCGACAACCCTGTGGGCGTCTGGCGCTTCCGCGTCTGTCCTGGACAACGTCAAGCAGCGCGGCGTGCTGAACTGCGGCACCGACAACACGGCGCCTGGCTTTGGCTATCTCAACACCAAGACCGGCAAGATCGAAGGCTTGGACGCCGATTTCTGCCGCGCCATGGCGGCGGCGGTTCTTGGCGACGCCGGCAAGGTCAACTTCGTCATCGTCACCGACAAGAGCCGCTTCAACGCCCTGCAGACGGGGCAAGCCGACGTCGTCTTCGCACATACGACCGTCAAGCCTGTGCGCGAATCCGCTGTTGGCATCGATTTCCTGCCGATCAATTTCTACGACGGCACCGGCATGATGGTGAAGTCGGCGTCCGGCGTGAAGTCCGTCGCGGAATTGGATGGCGCGACGATCTGCACGACGCAGGGCTCCGGCACCGAAGCCACGCTCGCCAGCTTCATCCGCGTGCGCGGTTTCAAGACCACCAAGGTTCTCACCTTCGAGAATCTCGAGAAGCTGTTTGGTGCGCTCCAGAGTGATCGCTGCAACGCGATGTCCACGGATAAATCTGCGCTCGCGGCCTGGCGCGGCAACTCGCCCAAGCCGGACGATTACACGATCCTGCCCGAGACGCTGAACAAGTCGCCGTTCGCCGGCTTCGTCATCGCCAACGATTCCAGATGGCGCAATGTGCTGCGCTGGGCGACCTTTGCGCTGTTCCAGGCGGAGGAGTGGGACATCACGACAGCCAATCTAGCCGACAGGATGAAGGACGAGAGCGCCTTCGTGCAGAAATTCCTCGGCGCGAAGGACGGCTTCGGCAAGGATTTCGGCGTCGCCGACGATTTCGTCGCCAGCATGATCAAGTCCGTCGGCAATTACGGCGAGATTTACGATCGCAATCTCGGGCCCAAGACGCCTTACTTCATCGATCGCGCCAGCACGCCCAACGCGATGTGGACCAAGGGTGGTGCCGAATATTCGCCTCCGTGGAACTGAGCACGCGATGCGGGCCGAGGCTCGCCTCGATCTCGGGAGAGCGTCGTGAGCACAGAGATCGCGGAATACCACAGCATCCCGCCGGCACGCCGCGGCCTGCTGATCGCGTCCAAATGGCTCTTGCAGGCGGCGATCGTCATCGCGGTGGCGGGGCTCGTCATCTGGCTCGGCCTTGCGGTTCGTGAGGCGCTTGCCCGCAAGGGCATCCAGTTTTCATTTGGCTATCTCGGCCATGTCGCGAATTTCTCGCTCAGCGAAGGCCTTGTCCCTTCATTCGCAGTCGGCTGGCCTGCGCTGGAGTCTTTCTCTCCATCCCATAGCAATCTGCAGGCACTGTTTGCCGGCCTTTGGAATTCGCTCAAGGTCGCGCTTTCGGCGATTGTCCTCTGTACGATGTTTGGGACGCTGGTCGGCATCGGCCGGCTCTCGACAAACTGGCTGGTGCGCAACCTCTGCTTTGGGCTGGTTGAAGCCATACGCAACACGCCGCTGTTGATCCAGATCGTGTTCTGGTACTTCGCGGTGGTCCTGCGGTTTCCGCCTGCCAACGTTGCTTCGAACTGGTTCGGCGGACTGCTTGCAAGTCGCTCGGGTGTGTTCTTTCCCGGCCTTGCGATCTCCGAGCGCGCCGGCGCCGCGTCCTGGGGATTGCTCGCCCTTGCCTTCGTCTTGCTCGTCGCCGGTGTCGCTCTGCGCGGACTGCGACTCCGGTTGATCCTGCTGGCCGCCGCGTTCTCGGCGCTGGCCGCGGCCGCTGTCGTCGGGTTTCCCCTCGGCCTCGACCTGCCGGTTGCGACGCGCTTCGGCGCGCGCGGCGGCTTCTCTGTTTCACCGGAAATGACGGCGCTTCTCATTGCGATCGTGGTCAACAGCTCCGCCTATGTCGCCGAGATTGTCCGCGGCGCGATCGAGGCGCTGCCGAAGGGACAATGGGAGGCGTCTGCCTCGCTCGGACTGTCGCGCTCTCACACGCTGCGCGACATCATCCTTCCGCAAGTCTTCCGGATCGTCCTGCCGTCGCTCGCCAACCGCTACATCAGCCTGACCAAGGATACCTCACTCGGGATCGCAATCGGCTTCCCTGATTTGTTCAACGTCTACGGCACGGTCTCGAACCAGACCGGGCGAAACCTCGAGGGCGTTGTGATCGTGATGCTGACCTACCTCGCGCTGAGCTGGGTCATCAGCGCCTGCGTCAACGGCATCAATGCGCGCGTCAATGGACGGAGGGCGCGATGACCACGCTCGCAGCGCGATGGGTTCACCGCAATCTCTTCGCCAAGCCGTTCGATGCCGCGCTGTCGCTCGTCATCATTCCGCTGCTGGCCTGGGCGGTTTATGCCTTTGGCCACTGGGCGCTGGTCGAAGCGCATTGGCAAGTGGTCGGCGGCAGCTTCAAGGTGCTGCTGACCGGCATCTATCCCGCTGACCAACTATGGCGGGCATGGTTCTCCGTCGCGACGCTCTGCGCGATGTTCGGTGCGGGCCTCGGCCTTTCGGTCCGCCCGGCGCGTGCGGCGATGGTGGCCGTCGCATCTGTCGCGATCCTGATCGCTGCGGGAGTGGCAGCCGCGATCGATGTGCGTTCCGGCCTACTGACGGCGGGTAGCGCCGCGCTCGGCATCGCTGCGTGGGTCGGCGCCCATCGTTCGGGCGTTGACCAGCGCATTGTCCTGTCGGGGCTTCTCGCTGGCGTCGTGGCAATCTTCGTCGTGCTTTCGCCGCCGGGCTTTGAGGTCTGGGGTGGTCTCTTGCTGAGCGTCGTCCTGACGATTGCGGTTTCGATCCTGACCCTGCCTTTCGGAATCCTGCTCGCGCTCGGCCGGCAAAGCCGCATCACCAGCCTGCGGGTGATCTCGACCGCCTATATCGAGACGATGCGGTCGGTGCCGCTGATCCTCGTCGTCTACTGGATCTGGATCATCGTGCCGCTGCTGGCGCCGGATACGTCGGTGCCGGGCCTGTTGCGTGGCATGGCCGGCTTTGCGCTCTTCTTTGCGGCCTATGTCGCTGAATATGTTCGCAGCGGACTTCAGGCGGTGCCGCGAGGCCAGATCGAGGCGGCACGCTCGCTCGCGATGAGCACCTGGACGCTGAATGTCGATATCGTCCTGCCGCAGGCGCTGCGGGTTGTCGTGCCCTCGCTGGTCGGACAGATCCTCGACATTTTCAACGGCGCGACGCTGGTCTTCATCATCGGGCTCACTGATTTCCTGCGTGCGGGACAGATGATCCTGGCCGATCCCCAAAACAGCGGGCGGGCCTACGAGGTCTACGTTTTCCTGTTCGCCGTCTATCTCGCCATCGGCGGGGCGATTACCTACGCCTCGCGCCGCCTCGAAGCCCATCTCGCAAGGGGATCATGATGAACGCCATCCAGATTCCGGAATCCACTGCCTCGCGCGAAGTTATCGTCAGTATCGGCCACCTCAACAAATCGTTTGGCGCGTTTCACGTGTTGAAGGATGTCGATCTCGACGTCGGGCGTGGCGAAGTGGTCGTCATCATCGGTGCCAGCGGCTCCGGAAAGTCGACCTTGATCCGCTGCGTTAATGGTCTGGAGATGTACCAGAGCGGTCGGCTGACGGTCGACGGCTTCAGCATGCCGACGGAAGCCGATCGCGCTATCGGCGGCGAGAAGGAGCTGGCCATGATCCGCAAGGGCGTTGGCATGGTGTTCCAGCAGTTCAATCTGTTCCCGCATATGAGCGCGATCGACAATGTTGCGATTGCGCCAATCCGCGTTCGCGGCCGCAAGCCCGACGAGGCGAGGGCGAACGCGTTGCGCCTGCTCGAGCGGGTGGGCTTGCGCGATCACGCGCACAAGCTTCCGGCCCAGCTCTCGGGTGGTCAGCAGCAGCGCGTCGCCATCGCGCGGTCGTTGGCAATGGAGCCACATATCATGCTGTTCGATGAGCCGACTTCTGCGCTTGATCCCGAGATGGTCGGCGAAGTCCTCGACGTCATGCGCGAGCTCGCGCGCGAAGGCATGACAATGATGATCGTGACCCACGAGATGGGGTTCGCCCGCGAGGTCGCCGACCGCGTCGTCTACATCGACCACGGACGCATTCTGGAGATTGGCACGCCGGCCGAGATCTTCGACCGGCCGACCCACGAACGAACCAAAACCTTTCTCTCGCGGGTGCTTCGTCACTGACGGTGCGCTCGCCCAAGTAGGCGCGGACCACGCGTATTCCGATCACTTTGAAAGATCACCCGGCAAAAGGATCACACATGTCAGTTTCGACGGCTGTTCAGGCCTATTCAAATGACGCCAACTGGCCCCATCTCTTCGGCGCCGATGCCCAACAGATCGGCGCCGACGTGGTCGCGCTGATCGACCAGGACCGCAAGCGCGAGACTTCGTCCCTCAACATGATCGCGTCGGCGTCCTACGCGCCGCTTGGCCTCAGGCAGATCGAAGGCACCCATCTCGTCAACCGGGCGCCGATGGGCCTGCCGGGCCGCCGCAGCGTTGCAAATTGTGAAGAACTCGACGCGATCGAGAACCTCGCGATCAACAGGGCGAAGGCGATCTTCGGCGCCGAATACGTCAACGTACAGGCGCTCTCTTCGACGATCGCCAACGTCGCCGTCCTGCGCGCGATCCTGCCTGCGGATGGCGCGCGGTTGCTGACCTTCGACGAGCTCGCCGGCGGCCATGTCAGCCACGGCGCCATACGCCATATCACCGGCGCGAACCGCGAGGTCGTCTCCTTCGGTGTCACTGCCACTGGCGCGGTCGATCTGGATCAGGCCCGCGATCTCGCGCGCAAGGTGATGCCACAGGTTCTGCTCGCCGGCCCGTCTTCGTACCCGCGTGAGATCGACTTCGCCGGATTGAAGACCATCGCCGATGAAGTCGGTGCGCTCTTCTTTACCGACATTGCCCACGTGTCAGGGCTGATCGCGGTGGGCCTTCACGCCAATCCCGTTCCGTTCTCCGACGTGTCCACAACATCGACGCAAAAGACTCTGTGCGGGCCGCGCAACGGCGCCTTCGTCTTTGCCAGGGAGCGGTTCGGCGCCGCCATTGATGCCGCCGTCTATCCCGGCCTTCAGGGCCCGGCGGCCTCGAACATGATCGCTGCGCGGGCCGTGCAGATGGAGATGATTACGCGTCCAGCCTTCGCACGGCTTATGCGCGAGGTCGTCGCCAATGCAAAGGCTTTCGGTGCGGGCTTGGAAGCTGGTGGGATCGAGCTCTACACCGGCGGCACCGACTCGCACATGATTATGGCCTATACCGGCGAGAACTGGACGCAGTCGGAATTGGTCGCCGGCCTTGGCGCCCACGGCGTCATTGGTAACGCGATGCGCGCGCCGGGGCGCGCCGGCGAGCCACGGACCGCTTTCCGGTTTGGCAGCATCGCGCTGACAATCCGTGGCTTCGATATAGCCGACTCGACCAATCTTGGTCGCGAGGTCGCGGACATCCTGCGTGCTGGTCCGACCGCTCAAGCGGATCCGGCGCGGCTTCGCAGGTTGAAAGACCTCGCCATCGCCCACCCGATTCCGTCCTTTGTCGATTGAAGCCAGAGCCTTTCATCATGAGCCGCCACTACGACGTCGCTGCGGTCCGCAGCCAATTCCCTGTGACCGATCGCTTCCTTTATCTCGACTCCGCGCACCAGACGCCGCTTGCCACCAGCGTTCGCGAGGCACTGCTTGGCTTCTACCGGGAAGGCCATGACATGGCGGGCCCCAAGCCCGTCTGGCTCGATCGGGTCGAACAGGTCCGGGCCCGAATGGCGAAGCTCCTCAATGCTGCACCGGACGAGATAGCCTTCACCAAGAACACCTCCGAGGGGATGAACATTGCCGCGAACGCGCTGCCGCTAACGGCGGGAGACAATGTGCTTCTCGTCGAAGGTGACCATCCCAACAACGCCTATGCGTTCCTCAACCTTCGACGCAGAGGCGTCGAGGTCCGCTTCGTGCCGATGGCGGGCGAAACCGCACGCGCCGAGATGTTCGCACCCCACATCGACGCTCGTACACGCGCGATCTCGCTGTCGCATGTCACCTTTCACGCCGGCCATCGTTTCGATATCGACGGCATTGGAACGCTCTGCGCCGAGAGGCGGCTCTATTTCGTCATCGACGCGATGCAGTCGACCGGGGTCACCCCGCTTGATGCAGGGGCCAGTGGCGCAAGCCTGATCGGTTCGGGCTGCCACAAGGGCCTCTTGGTGCCGCAAGGGCTGGGCATCCTCTATTGCAGGCAGGGGCTCGACGAACTGCAGCCGGCCTATCTGGCCATGTCGAGCCTGGCGCATCCGCCCGGCGATTACATCGCGCGCGCAGACAACATGGCGACGAAGGCGGGGGCTGGGCGGTTCGAGATCGGCAATTTCAACCTGCCTGATATCCACGCGCTGGACGCCTCGCTTACGCTGATCGAGAGCGTCGGACTGTCTGCCATCGAGGCGCATCTCTACGATCTCGGCGACCGCCTGATCGAACGCATCGATGATCTCGGTATCCGCCTCGTAGGGCCGCGCAATCGCGCCGATCGCTCGCCGCACATCTACGTGCTGGATTTGCTGGCGGAGGAGTGGG
>Ga0207671_10001250_pt1 | contig 29955 bp, 32 predicted proteins | sample KBSC24metaG_FD_184352 | JGI IMG/M metagenome (GOLD analysis project Ga0207671, IMG submission 184352) | Corn rhizosphere microbial communities from Kellogg Biological Station, Michigan, USA - KBS C2-4 metaG (SPAdes) (version 2) | ecosystem: Host-associated > Plants > Roots > Rhizosphere > Soil...
GCCGGCGCTATGCCGATCTCGTCGAGCTGGCCCGCCGGCTGGCCGACGCCGACCCCGAGCGCATGGACGACTTCTTCCGTCACGGCATGGCCTTCAACGTCGCCGCCGCGCTGGGCGTCGAGGACCTGTCCGTCGGCTGCGCGTGGGTCGCCGACGAGCTGCGCGGCGCCGGGCAGTAGCCAGGGCGACGCGAGTCACAGGGTCACGCTCTGTTGCCGTGGTCGCCAGGCAGTAGCATCGAGCGAAGCGATGTCCACTTCCGCGCAGACACCGGGGCCGGGCCAGCCGAGCGGTCACGCAAAACCCGACAAGCGCACGCAGCGCGAGATCGCGCGTACGGCCGCGCTCGTCATCCTGGCGATCCTCGTCACGCTGTTCGCCGTCTTCAACCTCAAAGACGTGAAGGTCAGCTACGTCTTTGGCTCTGGCAAAGCGCCGCTGATCGTCGTCATCGTCATCTCCGTGCTGTTCGGCGTCGTGCTGACCTATTTCGCCGAACGGCTGCCGCGCAAACGGCGCCGCTGACCGTCGCCCGCGCCGCGCGTCCTCTACCGCGCTCTGCGCGTTGGCCTCAGGCCTGCTCGATCACCAGCGACGCCGCCTCTTCGGCGCCGAGCAGCGGCGTCAGCACGATGTAGGTGAGGTAGTCCGAGAGCACCGACAGCAGCTGGATCTGCCCGCTGGCCACCTGGCAGCGGACCGTGTGCGACAGCGCTCCCGCGACGCCCTGCAGGACGAGCTTGCTGCGGGCCTGCTCCGGCGCGCCCTCCGTCAGGCGCGCGGCGATGCCGTGGGCCAGGCGCACGTTTCGCTCGATCGCCTGCGGGCCGGCGGAGAACGCGCCGCCGGCGATCGTCTGCGCGTAGATCGGGCGCTCGGCGAGATAGCGCATGAGCTCGCCGATCGTCCGACGCACGGCGTAGGGCCACTCGGCCGAGCGCAGGTCGGGGTCCGCGGCGAGGGCCAGCAGCTGGTCGCCGAGCATGTCCAACGCCGCCAGGAAGCACTCCTGCTTGCCGTCGAAGAGCTCGAAGAAGGCATCGATCGACACGCCTGCCGCGTCGGCGATCTGCGGTGCGCTCAACTCGTGGTAATCCTCGATCACCGCCAGGCGCAGCGCGTGCTCGAGCAGGCGCTCGCGGTCGCTCGCTCGCGCGGCCGTGGCGGCCTGCTGACGTGCGTCGCTCGGCGCCTTGCGTCCCTGCGCAAGAGCCGCGCGCGCTCGCTCGGCCAGCCGCTCGGCCAGCCGCTCGGCGGCGGGCGTCTGAAACAGCAGCGTCCAGCGGAACATCTCCTCGGTGACCGCCGGCGCCGTTTCGGCCGTGCCCTCGCGCAGGCAGTTCGACAGCGCCGCGTGCAGACCCCCGGCGATTCCGCGGATCACCGGGCCGGGCAGCGGGCTGGGCGCCGAGCTGTGCTCGAAGCAGCTCGCGAGCATCTGCTCGAAGCTCGCCGACGCGCGCCGCAGGCGCAGCATCGCGGGTGCGCCGGCCTTGGGAGCCTCGACGATCACCAGGTTGGCGCTGTTCCAGTTGTCGGCGATCGCCTGGCCGAGCGCGCCGAACCCCGCCTGCATACGCTGCTCGGCGTCGCCGCGCGCGTCGCGATAGGCGGCGCTCACGCGATCTGCGCCGCGCCTGGCGATCACGTCATATGTCGCCAGGAAGCACTCCTGCTTGTTGGCGAACTGCTCGTAGAACGAGCGCCGCGAGACGCCGGCGAGACCGACGACCTGCTTTACGCTCGTACGCTCATAGCCATTGATCGCCACAGCCTCGATCATCGCCCCGTGCATGCGCGTGCGCTGGTTGCGCACGACCTCCTCGGGGGCCAGACGGTGCGGTCCGTGCGGTAGGCGTTGATAGAGCGGAGCCGGCGCTTCGCGGCTGCGTCTGTCGGTCTGCGTCCTTGACATTCGGTCCCCCAGAATCGGTCAGTGGGTTGGATCATGGCATAGAATCCGGTTGTCAGGATCGTTTCATGGCTGCAGCGCTTTGTCTACAGTGGCCACGTCGCCTGCCACGCCGAAGCGCTGCGTGGGACCGGCGAGCCTGCTTGCATCGCGTGCGCCGAGGCGCACGGCCTTCAGCGAAGGATTCCCTTCAAGGCGAGAATCGCCAGGCCCATCGTCACGCCGACGACGCCCTTGAGCACCAATTCGCCGGCGGTCGACTTCGCGCGCACGCCGGCGATCAGCTCGAACAGCACGACGGCCACGACGGCCGTGCGCAGGGCGGCCGTCACGCCCGCTTCCTGACTGGCGCCGGCGGTCCACGCGATCACGAGCGCGAGCAGCGGCAGCGCGGCGCCGCGCACGATCGCCCAGTCGTGGGCGAGAGCGCGCGCCAGCGTTCCCGCAGTCAGCCGGTCGCGGGTCGTCAGGCGGCGCCCCAGCAGGTCCGCGTAGGCGTGCGCCAGCCAGTAGAGCGTCGTGGCGACCAGCGCCGAGGCGACGAGATCCACGTATGACTCGTGGCGCCCGCTCTCGGCGGCCATCAGCGCGCCGACGGCGATGATGCCGTAGACGACGCCCGCGGCGTTGCCGGTCGCCACGAGCCTCTTGGTCAGCCAAACGCCCTTACGTACCATTTAGCGGGTCAGACGGTGGTCTTTAGGGAAACGGGACAACATGGTCGAGGTGCGGCGCAGCGTCAAACAGAAGGTAATGGCCGCAGCGGCCGTCGCGGCTTTGCTCGCCGGCGCAAGCCTGGCCGCCGTCTCGGCGACCGGCCAGAGCGGTCCGAAGGGGCACGCCGCGTCGCGCTCGGGCCGCGCAGCGCACGGCGGGCGTGCGCGCGACCTCGCCGCGGCCGCCACCTATCTCGGCGTCTCGCAGGCCCAGATCGCCAGTGCGCTCAGCTCTGGCAAGACGCTCGCGCAGGTCGCCGAAGCGACCAGCGGCAAGTCGGCCGCAGGGCTCACGCAGACGCTGCTTGCCCTGCACAGGGCTAGGCTCGCCTCGGCGCTGGCCAAGCTGCCCCAGCGCGTGGCCGCCGAGGTCAACCGCGCCGGCGGCCCGGGCGCCGGCGCCCATCGCGTGGGCGGACCTCGCACGCGCGCCGCGCGCCTGGCCGCGCTGTTCGCCGCACCGGGCGGCCCCGGCGCAGTCGCCGCCGGCTATCTCGGTGTGGCGCCGGCGCAGTTGCAGGCACGGCTGCGGACAGGCAAGACGCTCGCGCAGGTCGCCGAGGCGACCGCGGGCAAGTCCACGACCGGGCTGGTCGACGCGCTCGTCGCCGCCAGGCGCGCCAAGCTGGCGCGTGCGACGGCCGCCGGCAGGCTCACCGAGGCGCTGCAGGCCAAGCGCGCGTCGAAACTGCACAAGCGCATGAACGCGCTCGTGCAGCGTCAATTCGCGGGCGCCGGCTCACCGTAGCTAAAGCCACGCCTTCGCACTGCCGAGGAGTTGTTGCGGAAGGCCACAGGTCATCCGGGTAGAGGGCGACCGTGGGGCTAAGTGTCTCGGCCCCCGGTCGCTCCGTAACCCCGTTTTGTGGCAGTCTGCGCGCTCCATGCGCGACGCCGTCATATGCGAGCCTTTGAGAACAGCCGTGGGCGGCTTCGGCGGCGTCTTTCGCGACGTCCCGCCGGCGCGCCTGGCGGCGACGGTGATCGCCGAGCTGGTACGACGCACGTCTTTGGCGCCCGGCGAGATCGACGACGTGATCCTCGGCCAGTGCTATCCCAATGGCGAGGCGCCGGCGATCGGGCGCGTGGCGGCGCTGGACGCCGGGCTGGGAATCGACGTGCCCGGCATGCAGGTCGACCGGCGCTGCGGCTCGGGGCTGCAGGCGGTCGCGCTCGCGTGCATGCAGGTGCAGACGGGCGCCGCCGAGCTGGTTCTGGCGGGTGGCGCCGACAGCATGAGCCAGGCGGAGTTCTACGCCATGGGCATGCGCTGGGGCGTCAAGGGCGGCGGCGTGGAACTGGCCGACCGGCTGGCGCGCTCGCGCGTCAGCGCAGGCGGCGTGCACCACGTCGTCGAGGGCGGCATGATCGAGACGGCCGAGAACGTGCGCCGCGAGTTCGGCGTCGCGCGCGAGGCTCAGGACGAGCTGGCGCTGCGCTCGCACGAGCGCGCGGTGGCGGCGCAGCGGGACGGCACGTTCGCGCAGGAGATCGTGCCCGTGACGGTCGCCGACCGCAAGGGCGAGCGCGTGATCGACCGCGACGAGCACCCGCGCGCGGACACGACGCTCGAGCGCCTGGCGGCGCTGCGCCCGATCATGGCCAGCAGCGACCCGCAGGCGACGGTCACGGCCGGTAACGCCAGCGGGCAGAACGACGGCGCGGCGGTGTGCATCGTGACGCACCCCGAGAAGGCCGCGGAGCTGGGTCTCGAGCCGTTCGCCCGCCTGGTCTCCTGGGCGGTCGCGGGCGTGGCGCCGGAGACGATGGGCGTCGGCCCGATCCCGGCGACCGAGCGAGCGCTGCGCCACGCCGGCCTGGCGCTTGCCGACATCGACCTGATCGAGCTCAACGAGGCGTTCGCCTCGCAGGCTCTGGCGGTGCTCGGCGAGTGGCGGCTGCCCGACGGCCTGCAGCGCGTCAACGTGCACGGTTCGGGCATTTCGCTGGGACATCCCGTAGGCGCGACCGGAGCGCGCATCCTGACGACGATGCTGCGCGAGCTGCGCCGTCGCCAGGCGCGCTATGGGCTCGAGACGATGTGCATAGGCGGCGGGCAGGGAATGGCGGCGATCTTCGAGAACGTCGCCGCTGCGGCTTAGGCGAGACCGCGCTCGCGGGGTTTGCGAGGCCTGCCACGCCGGGGCCGCGGACGCCTGAGCGACCACCGCGCCGACGCATCCGGGAGCGCGCAGAGGCTCAGAGCACGATCTGCGTGCAGATGAAGTTCGCGGCCAGCCGCTGGCCACGAAAGACCTGCACCTGCCAGACATGTGTGCGCGAGCCGATGTGCAGCGGCTCGCCGAGCGCCGTCAGCTCGTCGCCGTCCTGCGCGGAGGCGAGCACGTTGACCTTCAGCTCGACCGTCGTGAAGCCCTTGCCCTCGGGCAGGTGGCGCATCGTGCCCCATGCGGCGACGGTGTCGGCGAAGGCGACCCATGCGCCCCCGTGCACGTAGCCCATCGGATGCAGATGGCGCTTGTCGACGCGCATGCGCCCGCGCACGCGCTCGTCGGTGATCTCGGTGAGCTCGATGTCCAGGTTGCCGGGAAACGTGCCGGGCAGAAGCTCGCTGCTGAGCTGCGGGGTTATCGCCTGATTGGTCTGGCCCATCGGCGCAGGAGTCTCGCAGAGGACGCGGGCGATGCGAGGCGCGCGCGTGGCGCGGCTGCCGGCGGCCTGGCTTAGAGCTGGCGCCGAGCGGGCATGATCAGGTGGATGCTGCGATTCCTGTTCGAGCACACGCCGGTCAGGCGCCTGGCGCGCGGCGTGCCCGTCGTCGGGCTGCTGTCGGCGGCGGAGGTCGCCAAACTGGCCAAGGGCCATCTCGCGAAGCTGGCGCCGGCCGAGCGCCGCCGGCTGCTGGCGCTCGCGGCCAAGGCGCGCGGCGGCACGGGCGCGCTGAGCGGAGCCGAGCGCAGGGAGCTGGGCCGCCTCGTGGCCAAGCTGGAGCCGCGTGCGTTCGTCGGCTCGGCGGCCGATCGCCTCAGCCCGGTGCCCGTGCCCAAGCGCCTGCTGTACGGGCGCCGGCGCGCGCGAACGCGCTCGGCGGCGGGCAAGCGCCCCTGAGCGCGCGGTCGCACCGCGGTCGATCGTCAGGCGCGCGCGACGCGGAGCTCGATGGCCTGGCCGGTCCATCGGTCGATGCGTTCGACTGGTCGGAAGCTCACCGGCCGCGAGCCCATCCCGGGCCTGCGCTTGCGGCGCCGCCGGCCTGTGCGAAGGGCTAGCATCCGCGCCGTGCGCGTAGCCCCCTCAGTGTGTGTGATCGGAGCCGGAGTCAGCGGACTGACCGCCTGCAAGGCGCTGTCGGACTTCGGCGTGCCGCACACGTGCTTCGAGGCCTCCGACGAGGTCGGCGGCAACTGGTACTTCCGCAACCCCAACGGGGTCTCCTCGGCGTACCGCTCGCTGCACATCGACATCTCCAAGCCGTCGATCTCCTTTCGTGACTTTCCAATGCCCGACCGCTACCCCGATTACCCGCATCACTCGCACATCTTCGAGTGGCTTCGCGACTACGCGGACGCGTTCAACGTGCGCGAGGCGATCCGCTTCAACACGCGCGTGCAGCACGCGGAGCGCGGCCCGGGGGGCGGCTGGCGGATCACGCTGCAGGACGGCGTGCAGGAGACCTTCGACGCGCTTCTGGTGTGCAACGGACATCACTGGAACCCGCGCTTCCCGGACTTCCCGGGCAGCTTCGACGGCCCCCAGGTGCACTCTCACGACTACATCGACCCGAGCACGCCGCTGGACCTGCAGGGCAAGCGTGTGCTGGTCGTCGGCATCGGCAACAGCGCGGTCGACATCGTCTCGGAGCTGGCGCGCAAGACGATGTGCGAGACGGTGTTCTTGTCGACGCGCTCGGGCGCCTATGTGATTCCCAAGTACATCTTCGGCAAGCCCGCCGATCAGGTCGTCAAGACGAACCCACGGATCCCCGTGACCCTGCAGCGGCGGCTGGGCAGCGTCCTGCCGCGGATCTTCTCCGGCCGCATGGAGGACTTCGGCCTGCCCACGCCCAACCACAAGTTCCTCGATGCCCATCCGACCGTGTCCAGCGAGCTGCTCGGACGCCTCGGCGCGGGCGACGCCATCGCCAAGGGCGACGTCGCCGAGCTGCTGGGCGACCGCGTGCGCTTCGCCGACGGCAGCGTGGAGCAGGTCGACGCGATCATCTACGCCACGGGCTACAACGTCAGCTTCCCGTTCTTTGACCCGGACTTCATCTCGGCGCCGGAAAACGTGCTGCCGCTGTACAAGCGCATGCTCAAGCCGGGAATCGACGATCTGGCGTTCATCGGCCTCGGTCAGCCGATTCCGACGATCTTCCCGTTCTCCGAGCTGCAGTCCAAGCTGGCCGCGCGCTGGCTCAGCGGCGACTGGGCGCCGCCGCCGCCGGCCGAGATGGAGCAGGAGATTCGCCGCGACGAGGCGTTTCACACGGGGCATTTCACGAACAAGCCGCGGCACACGATGCAGCTGGAGTGGTACGGCTTCGAGCACGAGCTGAAGACGCGCTCGATCCCGGCCGGCCAGGCGCGTGCGCGCGCGGGCGCGCCGACCGGGCTGGCGGCCGCCGGCCGTGCTGCGGCGCTGCAGGACGCGGCGCTGGCCACATGAGCGCGATCTCCTTCGACAGCGCCGGCGTGCGTTGCGCCGGCATGCACCTGGCAGGTCAGGGAACCGCCTTCGCAGGGGAGGACGGCCGCCGTCCCTGCGTGGTCATGGCGCACGGGTTCGCGGGGACGATGGACTCCGGCCTGATCCCCTTCGCCGAGCGCTTCGCCGAGGCGGGCCTGGACGCCCTGGTGTTCGACTATCGGCACTTCGGCGCGAGCGAGGGCGAGCCTCGTCAGCTGCTGAGCATCCGTCGCCAGCTCGAGGACTATGCGGCGGCGATCGCGTTCGCGCGCACGCTGGAAGACGTCGATCCCGAGCGGATCGTCGTGTGGGGCTCGTCCTACTCGGGCGGCCACGTCGTGCCGGTCGCCGTCGCCGACGGCGAGGTCGCGGCGGTGATCTCCCAGGTCCCGGCGATGGACGGAGTGGCGACGATGATCAATGCGGCGCGCAAGTCCGGCGTGGCGGGCATGGCCAAGCTGACGGCGAGGGCGCTCGGCGACCTGCTCGCTTCGCTGCGCGGTCGCGAAGCGCTGACGGCGCCGGCGGTCGGCGCGCCGGGAAGCGTCGCCTTCATGACCACGCCGGACGCCGAGCCGGGCATGCGCGCGGTCGCCGGCCCGTCGTGGCGAAACGAGGTCGCGGCTAGGATCGCGCTGCAGGCAGGCGCTTACAGACCGGGCATGCAGGCCGACCGACTTCCCTGCCCGATCCTCGTGCAGATCGCCGACCGCGACTCGGTGGCGCCGCCGCGGGCCGCGCAGGACGCCGCGTGGCGGGCCACCGGTCGCGGCGAGGTGCGCACCTACCCGATCGGCCACTTCGACATCTACACAGGCCAGCCGTTCGAGCAGGCGATCGCAGACCAGCTGCACTTCCTGCGCCGCCACGTCGGCGCGGGGGTGCGGGGGCACGCAGTCGCCCAAGCGCGCTGAGAGAACCCGACCGTCGATCGCTTGTGGCGCGCAGGGCGACCGGGTACCCTGGACGGCCTGAGCGAGACTTCGAGCGCTCGGACTGCAAGCAGCAGGAGGGGGACGGCATGGAAGCGCACGCACACAGCCGGCACGCACCGTTGAGCGTGGCCGCCGTCGCGATGCTCGCGCTGCTGGCGTATGTCTCGCCGGCACCCGCCGCGATCGCTGGACAGCGCGCGGTCGCTGCTGCCGGGCATCCCAGCGCGCGCGGCGCGAAGGTCGCGGCGACCGCCACGTTAACGCGACCGTTGTGTCGCGTGGGATGGCGCCTGCGTGGCAGCCGGGGCGTGGGCTTCGTCTGCAAGCGCCACGGCCGACGGGCTCGGCCGAGCTGTCGCGCCCAGCAACAGCTTCGGCGTCGCAGTCACGGCTACGTCTGCCTGCCAACGCCCGCGGGCAGCCCCACGCCGCAGGCGACGGCGCCGGTCCAAGCGGCCCCGCCGCTGTCCAGCTCCACGCCCGCGCCGAGCCCTACGCCCGGCCTGAGCAAGGAGCAGTACCTCGTCAACGGCGCGTTCGAATACGCCAAGTCCTACGGGGAAAAAGAACTGGCCGAAACGGCCTACACGCACGTCTACTACTGGAAAATCGAACCGAACGGCTGTGCGCTGATCGGACCGAACACCGCGGAGTGCGTCCTGCTGCTGTACAAGGAAGTGGAAGTCCTCAGCTACGACCCGTCGTCGATCGCGAACGACTGGTTCAAGGCGATCTACCTGCTCGGCGTCTACTACGAATACCAGGGCCCCGAACTCGGCTACAGGGTGCGCCTGGGTCAGATCGGCGATTGGAGCGTCGGGCCCTGGAAGTGGCTGTGAGGACGGCGCGCCTATTTCCGTTGGGCTGACGCGGCCGGACGCTTGCGCGTCGTTGCGCGCCTGCGCTTGCCGAGCGCGACCCGCTCGATCTCGGCGAGCGCGTCGCCCATGTAGATCGCCAGGCGCTGCAGGTGGGGCAGCGTGTCACGGGCGCCCGTGAGGCCGAAGTTGAGCGTGCCGGCATAGCTGACGCAGGTGATGTTGAGCGCGTTGCCGTGCAGCAGCAGCGACAGGGGAGAGAGGGAGTCCAGGCGCGAGCCGTTGAGGTAGAGCGGCTCGGTCGGGCCGGGCACGTTCGATATGCCGACGTTGAACGGAATCGGCGAGTGCCCGGCCAGGCCCGCCATCAAACCCGCGATGTAGGGACCGTTGATCAGCAGCGTGTAGGACGTGCGCGCCTCGGGCGGCAGGCCGCTGAGGTGCTGCTTGGCCTCGACCGTGGAGCGCGCGATCGCGCGCAGGCGCTCGACTGGGTTGGCGACATTGGTTCCCAGCTCGGCGACCATGATGCCGATGGCGGTTCCCATCGATTGGTCGTCGGCCTCGCGCAGGTTCACCGGGATGCCGGCGGTGAGAGGCCGGTCGGGGATTCGTGCGTGCTCGCCGAGATAGCGGCGCAGGGCGCTGCCGCTGAGGTAGAGGACGATGTCGTTGAGCGTGCAGTCGGCGGCCTTGGCCAGGCGCTTGATGCGTGCGAGCTGGTACTGCTGAGTGGCGAAGCGCCGCTGCCCGCCGAGGCTTCCGCCGAGCGCCGAGCTGGGCGCGCGGTAGGGCGCCTGCAGTGCGCGGTCGTCGATCGCCGCGACGGCCAGGTCGAACGCGGCGCGCGAGAGCCCGCCGGCGGCCGCAGCGGCGCCTCGCACGATGCTGAGCGGTCGCTCGAGCACCCCGACGCCGTCCTGCTCGCCGGCGTGGCGAGGACGCTTGCCTGCGCCTACGGTCCAGAACGCTGCCATGCCGCGCCGGTCGGGGTCGGTGGAGAGCGCGCGCATGATCAGCCGCATCCCGCTGACGCCGTCGATCAGCGAGTGGTGGATCTTGCTGTACATGGCAAAGCGATTGCCTTCCAGCCCCTCGATCAGGTGCACCTCCCACAGCGGGCGGTGCAGATCGAGCTGATGGCTGTGCAGGCGTGAGACGAGGATCCCGAGCTCGCGCTGCCCGCCCGGGTGCGGAAGCGCCGAATGGCGGATGTGGTAATCGAGGTCGACGTCGCGCGTCTCGCGCATGAACGGCGCCCTGGCGCCGAGCAGCGGGGCCTCGACGAGCTTCAGATTCCAGGGCGGGGGGATCGCTCGCGCCTCGCGCATCCGCTCGTACTCCTGCTTGAGGTAGTCCGCGGGCGCGCCGTCGGGCAGCGTGAACTCGAACAGCCCGCCCACGTGCATGGGCGTGTCGCGTGACTCGAGCGCCAGCCAGACGGCATCGAGTGGGGGAATCTGCCTCATCCCGGCCCTTCGCCTCTCCCGTGTCTCGTGGTCACGCCGCGTGCGCAACGGCACAAGCCTAGCCCTTCGCGCTCAGGCGACGGTGATCGAGCCGGCCAGCCGCGCCGCCGACTGCGGGTCGTGCGAGGGCAGGTACACAGTCGCATGCTTGGCGCAGTGGGCCAGGACCGTCTCGAGCGTCGCCACGTGGGCCTTCGGGTCCGGTCCGATCGCGTCGGCACGGCGGGCGTGCAGCTGCTCGAGGCTGTCCGTGACGTCGCCGGCCAGCATCACGTGGCGGCCGGAGTCATCCACGCAGATCACCGAGATGTGGCCGGGCGTGTGCCCCGGCGTCGCGACGGCGACTATGCGACCGTCGTCCGTGAGCGCGCGGCTGTGCGGGAACTCGCCGAAGCGGCCGGCGTCGAGCGCGAACGGCTGCGGCGCGAAGCCGGGCGGAAGCGGCTGGCGCAGGATGCGACGCATCACGCGCGGAAATGCGCTGGCGACGAAGCGAAGCTCCGCCTCGCCGATCAGCACGGGCGCGCGGACGTGGACGAGGCCGTCGACGTGATCGCCGTGATGGTGCGTGAGCACGACTTTGGCGACGTCGTCAAGCGACAGGTCAACGGCTTTCAGAGCCGCCGGCAGCTCCTGCTCGCGCATGACCTCGAAGCGCGCAAACGGGACGTTGCGCGCGGTCGCCGTCTCGCCGCTGTCGACGAGCACCACGCGCCCGTCGTGCTCGATCGCCCAGCAATGGATCGGCAGCGGGTCCGACCACGCATCCGCCAGAAACAGGTCGAGCTGGCGTCGCGCGCCGGCGCTGGGAAAGAGGAACTTGTGCTTGACGCGCACATGTCCGGTCGTCAGGGCGTGGATGACCATCGCTTGCCGAGCCTACTGCGCCTGTGGCCCGGAGCATGCTTTCGCGAGCGCCGGGCTTGCGCCAGGATCGCGCTACCAGGTGCCGCCATTGCAGCCCCCGCCCGTGCCGGCGCAAGAACGTGTGACGACGCCGTTTTTGCTCGTGACCGTAAAGGTGTCGCTCGTGGTGGGCGAGGTGGCGGTGACGGCGTATTCGCTGGAAGCGGCCGACGACGCTGCGCTGAGGTATGCCTGCGTCGTGCTGACGGCGATCGGGATCGTTTTCTCGAGTTCGTTCAGCTTCGTCGCGTCGAGGCCGCTGTAGATTCCGTTGTTGCCCGCCGCGTATGCCTCGGCGGTCGTCTGCGCGGTACGGGCCAGCTCCTTTGCCGAAGCGTCGTTGGCCTTGCCCTTCTGGTTCACGAACGAGGGGATGACGATCGCGGCGAGCACGCCGATGATCAGGCTCACGACCAGCAGCTCGATCAGCGTGAAGCCCTGCTCGCTGCCGGCGCGCCTTGACCGCATAGCGCCCACATCGTCAAGCGCGACCCTTCCCTTGACACGTGTTGCAGGCTGGGGGAGCTCTGCAAGGGATGCTGCGGCTCTATCTGTCAAGCGATGGGCGCGCGAGACGAGCGACCGGGCGCGTTTCGCTCGCGCGGCGACGTGGCCCCGAGCGATGCGGTCCCCCTCGCAGCCCCGTGCCTTCGGGACAGATCGCCTGGTCAGCGCCGGAGTCGGGTGTGCTGACGCGGGCCATTGACTTGACGCCAGATTTGAGTAGGTTTGACATGTTGCAGATCGGTGGGCCCCGTCGCGGAAGACGGGCATTCTCGACGGGCGCGCCTTCATACGAGCGGAGGGGCGGATGATGAGGGCTCGGCGAGCGGTGGCGATGGGCGTTCCCGACGGCGGCGCTTGGGCGGCCGGCGCCGGTCACGACGGCAGGCTCGCGTGGGTCCGCCCGCTGCTGGTAGCGGCAGGCGCCGTCGCTCTGGCGCTCATCGCGCTTTCGGCGCCGGCTGGGCGCAATGCGCCCGTGTCGGCGTCGCGCGCGGCGCTGCAGGGCAAGTCTGTCGCCGGCCTGTCGGCGGCGCTGGCGGCGGCCGCCTCGGCGAGCATCGGCGCGTCCGAGCGCGCCTACTGGCCCGTTCTCCGGGGCGATTCGCTGCTGACCAGGGGCGGCGGCATTCACGGCGCGTTCACCGCCGCCGGCGCTCGTCTGCAGGTGGCGCAGGGAACGCTTGGCCTGTCGCTTGCCGGTTTGGGGCGTGGTCGGCGCGTGGAGCGCGTGACCGCCGTCGAGCCTACGCGAGCGGCGGGTCAGGTCGTCTACAGGCACGGCTCGGTCAGCGAGTCCTATGCCAACGGGCCCTTTGGATTGGAGCAGGCGTTCACATTGTCGCGGCGCCCACGCGCGGGCGCCGGAGCGCTCGTGCTGGCGCTCGGGGTGCGAGGATCGCTGATCGCCGAGCGGGCCGGAGCGCAGATCCTGTTCAGGACGCGTTCCGGCGCGACGGCGCTGCGCTACGGCCAGCTCAGCGCATTCGACGCGACGGGTCGCCGGCTGCCCGCGTTCATGCAGCTTCGCGACGGGAGGCTCGAGCTCAGGATCGACGACGGCGGTGCGCGCTATCCGCTGCGGATCGACCCGTTCGTCCAGCAGGGTTCCAAGCTGACGGGCGGCGGCGAGAGCGGCAAAGGCCTGTTCGGCTTTCGCGTGGCGTTGTCGGCGGACGGAAGCACTGCGCTGGTCGGCGGCTCGGCGGACAACAGTCACGTCGGCGCGGCGTGGGTCTTCACGCGCTCGGGGTCGACGTGGACGCAGCAGGGCGAAAAGCTGACAGGCGCCGAAGAGAGCGGCAAAGCCGAATTCGGCAAGGGCGTGGCGCTGTCTGGCGATGGCGACACGGCGCTGATCGGCGGCCTGCTGGACAACGGCGGAGCTGGCGCTGCGTGGGTCTTCACGCGTGAAGGCCAAACGTGGAGTCAGCAGGGCGCCAAGCTGACCGGAAGCGGGGAGGTCGGAGAAGGGCGCTTCGCCTTCAGCGTGTCGCTGTCAGAAGACGGCGGCACGGCGCTGATCGGCGGCGGCGGCGACAACGGCGAAGCCGGCGCGGCATGGGTCTTCACGCGCTCGGGCTCGACCTGGGAACAGCAGGGCGAAAAGCTGACTGGCGGCGGCGAGGTCGGCAAAGGCCACTTCGGCTTCAGCGTGGCCCTCTCGGGGGACGGCGACAACGCGCTCGTCGGCGGCCTCACAGACAACGGCGGAGTCGGCGCCGCATGGGTCTTTACGCGCTCGGGGTCGACGTGGACGCAGCAGGGCGAAAAGCTGACAGGCGGCGAAGAGAGCGGCAATGCCGAATTCGGCGAGAGCGTGGAGCTGTCGGGCGACGGCGACACGGCGCTGATCGGCGGCTACGCCGATAACGCGGAGGCCGGCGCAGCGTGGGTGTTCACGCGCGAAGGAGAAGCTTGGAGCCAGCAGGGCCCCAAGCTGACCGGAGGCGGAGAGGTCGGGGAAGGCCGCTTCTCCTTCAGCGTCGGCCTGTCCGCGGACGGCGACACGGCGCTGATCGGCGGTGGCGGCGACAACGGCGGAATGGGGGCGGTGTGGGTGTTCACGCGCTCGGGCTCGACCTGGACCCAGCAGGGCGAAAAGCTGACGGGCAGCGGCCTGGTCGGCGAAGCCCATTTTGGCTTCAGCGTGGCGCTCTCGGCGGACGCGAGCACCGGCCTGGTCGGCGGCCCGGCCGACAAGACAGAACTCGGTGCGGCGTGGGTGTTCGTGAACCCGCCGCTGATCGCGCCGACGGTCGTGACCGGAGCGGCGACGTCGATCACACAGGGCTCGGCGACGTTGAACGCGACGGTCAACCCGAACAATCAGACGGTGAGCGACTGCCACTTCGACTATGGCACCTCGACGCTCTACGGGGCCAGCGTGCCGTGCGCGACGCCGCCAGGATCGGGGATGAGCCCCGTGGCCGTGTCCGCGGCGGTGACGGGTCTGAGCGCGAACACCACCTACCACTTCCAGATCGTCGCGACGAACCCCTCGGGTACGAGCGCCGGCGCCGATCAGACGTTCACTACCGCCGAGCCGCCGGAATACGGGAGATGCGTGAAACTCGCAAAAGGCGTGAAAGGCAAGTACGCGACGGCCACCTGCACTTCGCCGGCGACGGCCGAAAAATTCTCCTTCGAATGGGAACGCGGGCCGGGGCCGAAAGCGAAGTTCACGACGAGCATCAAGGCGCTGACGTTGGCCACGCTGGAAACCGTCACCAAAAAACTGGTCGTCTGCACAGGACAGACGAGCACGGGTGAATACACCGGACGCAAAACGGTGGGCAGCGTCGTCATCACGTTCAGCGGATGCGAAATGGGCGGCGTCAAATGCACGGGCGCGGGCGCCGAAGAAGGCGAAGTGGTCACGAACACGCTGCAAGGTGTTCTGGGAATCGAAAAAACGTCGACCGAAGGCCCCGTCAAAGACAAGATCGCCGAGGACCTGTTCCCGGTTGGAGAAGAAGGACCACTCATGGAGTTCAGCTGCGGTCCCACCCCGGTATCGGTGATCGGCTCGGTGCTCAACCCGGTCAAAAGCAACAAAATGCTTTCGACGGCCACAGTGAAATATGCGGCGACCGCCGGCAAGCAGAAACCTGAAAAATTCGAAGGACTGCCAAAGGACGTGCTCGAAACCTCGATCGGCGAAGCCGCGTTCGTTCAGTCCGCCCTGAAACTGACGACGATCCAGACCAGCGAAGAAAAGATCGAGATCAACAGCGTCGTCTAGCGCCGCCGACCCCAACCTTGGCCACGGGCGAAGCAGGGCCGCGGGACCCCTCACACGCTCGTCAAGCCCAGCAGCGGACTCGAACCGCTGACCCCAACCTTGGGCACGGGGGAAGCAGGCTCCCCCCGTGGACCCCTCACACGCTCGTCAAGCCCAGCAGCGGACTCGAACCGCTGACCCCTTCCTTACCATGGAAGTGCTCTACCAACTGAGCTAGCTGGGCGGGAAACGGCACTGTACCGCGCCGGCGAGCCCGGATGGCGTCGCGGCGCATCGGGGCCGAGCGCACGCGGCCTGCGGCGATCAAACGTCTGGTGTGACGGTGGTCACCGGCAGGCCCATGCCGGTGATCTTGCTCGGCAGGTCCAGTTTGAGCCAATGCGAGATTTTGCTGGGCAGCGTGGAGATGATCACCTCGTCGAAGCCGCGCAGGTTGATCGCGTCTTCGATCGCGGCGATCGGATCGGGCGAGCCGACGATGCCCTCGACTGGCGCGCCGGCGGCGTCGCTGAGCAGGGGCTTGGCGCGGTCGATGACCGCCTGCGCCTCGCCGCCGCCCTGGTCCTCGGGATCGACGACCTTGTGCAGGCCCGGAGCGGCGTTGGGCACGAGCAGCGTGAAGGACGCCTTGCCGCGTTGGGCGCGCTCGCGCACGGCATCGAGCAGCGGTTGTGTGGCTGCTGTCTTGTGGGCCACGACGAGCACCCTCGCGGCGCCGTCAGAAGACTCCATGGCACAACTCCCTTCTGGCTGGTTGGCCCGATCATGCCATCCCCGAGCGACGACGGCCCGAGCGCTCGCGCCGCCACGCCCGTTTGATCGGCTGTCGCGCTCTCTACCCGCATTCGCGTAGTTTCTCGCGCGCGCCTGCGGCTAGGCTGCTCGCGTGCGCGTGCGCGTGACAGAGGAGTCCTTCGACGTGCTGCTCTCGCCCTGGCAGAAGGCGCTGGGATTGATGAAAGACATCCATGTGGCGCGCGCCGACGTCGGCGGGGTGGGCGTGGTCGACGATCCGATCGCCGAGGTCGCGGGCAGCGGGCTGAAAGCCGGCCTGCGCCTGCCGGGCCTCTATTACGTTGCGCGCACGATTCGCCTGGACCGAGCGTTCATCGTGCGCCGCGGCGTGCCGGCTCTGTCGCTGGACGTGCGCAATCACGAGCCGCTGCGCAGCGTGCTTGTGAGCACGCCCGACGCGCACGAGCTCGCGCAGAGGCTGCGCGCAGGAGGCGGCCGATGATCGATTTCACGGTCGAGACCGAGATCGCGCGCTCGCCCGCAGACGTGTTCGCCTACGTCACCGACCCGGCGAAGCTCGCGAGCTGGCAGGCGAACACCGTCTCGGCCGCGCTGGAAGGCGGCGGACCGCTGCGCGTCGGATCGCGCCTGCGCGAGGTTCACCGTGGCCCGGGCGGCAAGCAGCTCGAATCGCTCGTCGAGGTCAGCGAGCTGCAGCGCGACCGGCTGTTCTCGCTGCGCGTGCTCGAGGGACCGCTGCCGGTCGACGCGCGGATCTCGCTGGAGGCGAGCCAGGCGGGCACGCGCATGCGCTTCAACGTGCACGGCGAGCCGAGCGGTCCGCTGCGCTTTCTGCAGCCGCTCATGCGCCTGGCGCTGAAACGACAGTTCCGCGAGCACTGCACGACGCTCAAGCGCGCGCTCGAGCAGCGACCGGTCGGCGGCGCCTAGACGCGGGGCTTGCTCGGTGTCGCCACGGCGATGGTCTGACCCCACGCTGATCGCCGCCATTTCAGATGCGCTCACACCGGTCGCACGCGCTCCCGTCGTCGGCGTCTATCGCTTCGGGCTTGTCTCGGGAGGCATACTGAGTCGGCGATGTCGCAGGAGAACGTGGAGCTCGTACGGCGTGCGCACGAAGCGCTGAACGACGGGGACATGGATGCGCTGGTCGCGCTATGCGACGTGGAGTTCCGGCTGGATATGTCCGATCGCGTCTTCAACCCTGCTGTCTACGAGGGCCACGCTGGAATCGTGCGCTTCTATTCGGAGGTTCGCGATGTCTGGGCGAGCTACCTCTGGCAGCCGGAGGAGCTGGTGCAGACAGGGGAGAACGTCGTGGCCTTGCTTCGCTCAGGCGGGCGGGGCCGTGGCAGCGGGGTCGAAGTCGAGCGCCAAACGGCGATGGTGTGGACCGTGCGGGACGGGCGAGCAACGGCCCTGCGCTTCTTCAGGGACCGCGACGAGGCGCTCGAGGCCGTAAGGCTCTAGGCGCAGCGGGGGAGTGTCCCGCAGCGCAGGCCCCGACCGAACATATCGGTACCCGATATAGTGCATCCCATGGCAGGTGCGTCTGGCCAGGGGCTCCCAAAGGATGCGCTCGTGGGGCGCGACATCCGTCCCGCTGCGGCTAGTGAGCGTCGGCTGGGTGACTTCACCGCATCACGGGCAGTCGTTGCGATCGGCGCGCTGGCGCTCTTCATCGGCGTGCTCGTCGCCTTCCTGGCGCTCGGGTTGCTCGACCTCATCGGACTAATCACCCACCTGGCCTACGCCGGCACCGTCGCGACAGCGATCGGCCGCCCCGATGTCTCGGTGCTCGGGCCGTGGAGCATGCTCGTGCCCGTCGCCGGCGGGCTGATCGTGGGCGTCATGGCGCGCGTCGGCTCTGAGCGCATTCGCGGGCACGGGATTCCCGAGGCGATGGAAACGATCCTCCTGCGTGGCAGTCGGATGGAGCCCAGGCTGGCGCTCCTAAAGCCGGTCTCGAGCGCTGTCAGCATCGGCACCGGCGGCCCGTTTGGAGCGGAGGGCCCGATCATCGTCACCGGCGGTGCGCTGGGAAGCATCATTGGGCAGTTGCTGCACCTGACGGCGGCCGAGCGACGAACGCTGCTCGTGGCCGGGGCGGCCGGGGGCATGACCGCCGTTTTCGCCACGCCGCTCGCAGCCGTGCTGCTGGCGGTCGAGCTGCTCCTGTTCGAGTGGCGCCCCCGCTCGATGATCCCCGTCGCCCTCGCCGCGTGCTCAGCCGAGCTGGTGCGCGAAGCGCTCTCCCATGGCGGCTTGTTGCCGGCGGCGCCGCTGTTCGCGATGAGCGCTCACGGTCCACTGCCGATATCGGCGATTTACGGGGCGGCGCTGGTCGGCATCGCGGCGGGTGCTCTCGCCTGGGTGATGACGCGCTGCGTCTACGGCGCGGAGGATCTGTTTTCCAAGCTGCCGCTTCACTGGTCGTGGTGGCCGGCGATCGGCGGCGTTGCGGTAGGAGCAGGCGGTCTGATCGACCCGCGAGCGCTCGGCGTGGGCTATGACACGATCGGCGCCGAGCTCGCCGGCAGGTTGGCGCTTGGCACGCTGCTGGTGCTGCTCGTGGTCAAGCTGGTCATCTGGTCTGTCGCGCTCGGATCGAATACCAGCGGCGGAATCCTCGCTCCGCTGTTGATGCTCGGCGCCGCGATGGGAGGAATCCTCGGCGCTGCGCTTCCGGGCGCAGGCGTGGGAACCTGGGCCCTGCTCGGCATGGCCGCCGCGCTCGCCGGAGTGACGCGTTCTCCGTTCACCAGCGTCGTGTTCGCGCTGGAGCTGACGCACAACATCAACTGCCTGTTCGCTCTGCTGGTCGCATGCACCATCGCGCACCTTGTGAGCGTGCTCACGCTGAAGCGGTCGATCCTGACCGAGAAGGTCGCGCGCCGCGGCTATCACGTCAGCCGCGAGTACGAGATCGATCCCCTTCACGCCCTGTTCGTTCGCGATGTGATGAGCACGGATGTGCTCACAGTCGATCCGCAGATGCGCGCCGACGAGCTCTACCGGCGGCTCCCCGAAGGATCCGCGGCCCGCCGTCAACGCCTCTATCCGATGCTCGACGGCGACGAGGCGCTGCTCGGCGTGCTCGCGTTCTCCCAGCTCCTTGCGGCGAGCCGAGACGGGTGCGCGCAGCCGCTCGCCCGGTTGGCGCGTCCGCCGCTGACGGCCAGGCCCGATGAAACGCTGCGTCACGTGGCAGACAAGATGGTCGAGAGCGGACACGGCGTGCTGCCGGTCGTCGATGACAGGGAGCCGCCACGCCTGGTCGGACTGGTCAGCCAGTTCGACCTGCTCAGGGCCCACGAGCGCGTGCTGGTCGAGGAGCGCCGTCGCGAGCGGCCGCTGGGCCCGCGACGGGCGACATCCCGAACGGACGCGCTGCAACCGGCACGCGAGACGACGTGAGCGCCTCCGCACGAGAGCCTTTGCGTGATGAGGATTACGAGCGCCTGCTCGCGTTTCGCACCGAGCTGCGCGACTTCTTGCGCTGGAGCGAGCAGACGGCGCATGGCGCGGGTCTGACTCCCTCCCTGCATCAGCTGCTGCTCGCCGTTCGCGGCCATCCGGTCAAATGCCCGCCGAGCATCGCAGACGTCGCGCAGCAGTTGCACATGCGCCATCACAGCGCAGTCGAACTCAGCCAGCGCGCCGAGGCCGGCGGTTTGCTCGAGCGCAATCGCGATCCGCTCGACAGCCGCTTGATGCACCTCGAGCTCACAGAGCTTGGACTCAGCCAATTGGAAGCGCTCACCCGGGAGCACCTGACCCGCATCCAGGCGCTTGCTCGCGCCCTCGGCGACGTTACGGGGGGACGCCCGGACACGGGCGCTCACGATTCCGGCCGCGCCCGGCCCGGGTCCCCTGGACCCGCGTAGTCGGCAGGGACACCGACCGCCGGGCCGCGGAGCGCTGGCGGCGAGCGGGGATGCCTGGCTGGCCCTCTGGTCGTGTTCGCCAACAACCGATCGCCAGCGGATCTGCATCGACTCCGGTGCGCCATCTTGGCTTGCCGCGGCGGGTAAGAAGCCACGCGCCCGCGACGCAAAACAGGCATGAGACCGGACGATCTGTCGATCCTCTCGAGGAGGCCGGCGGCGCCTGCTTGTGTAGCGTCTGCGCGAACGCGATGCCTCCGACGCAGCAAACTCCAATCGATGCTCACACGCTCGACGCCGAGTCGGCGACTTGGATCGCGCGTCTGCAGGCAGGCAGCCCGGGGTATGACACAGCGGTCGAGGAGTTGCACGCATTGCTCCTGAAGGCAGCCAGTTTCGAGGTGCGCAGGCGTGCGGCGATGTTCGAGGGCCTGCGCGGCGGCGTCCAGGAGGATCTTGCTCAGCAGAGCGCCGACGACGCACTCATGGCGATCCTGCGCAAGCTCAAGGACTTCCGCGGCGACAGTCGCTTCACCACCTGGGCCTACAAGTTCGCGCTGCTGGAGGCCGCGGCCAAGGTCCGCCGGCGTGCATGGCAGGGCCGCGAGGTGCAGCTCGAGCCCGCGAGCTGGTCGATGATCGCCGATCGCATGCAACTGCCACAGGACGATGTCGAGTTGCGCGAGGTCCTGGGGGCTCTGCAGCGAGCGATCGAGGTAGACCTCACCGCGCACCAGCGGGAGGTGCTCGTCGCGATCGCGTTGAACGACGTTCCCATCGATGTCTTGGCGGCTCGCCTGGGCTCGACTCGAGGAGCCCTCTACAAGACGCTCCACGACGCTCGGCGCAAGCTCCGCGCGCGGCTCGCCGGCAGCGGCTTGGAGATCGATCGATACCTGGAGGCCAAGGCGAAATGAACGCCCCCACAGACCCCGACCGCCTGATCGCCCGGCTGGTGGGACCGTCGGGACCGGAGATCGGCTGCGAGCAGTGCTTCGACCAACTCGACCGCTACGTCGAGCTCGAGCTGGCCGGCGCCGAAGCCGACCTGGAGGTTCCGGGCATGCGCGCCCACCTCGACGGATGCCCTGCCTGCAACGAGGACCACGAAAGCCTGTCGGCCCTTCTCGGCGAGAAGCGGTGAGCTTCGGAGGCCGACGAAGCTAGCCGGGGCTTAGTCGCGCAGGTAAGAACCGGCGCTCAGAAGACGCAAAGCCACCAAGTGAACCCACAGTCGCGTCCGGAATCGGCGGACGCCTACCACGAGGAGGCTTGATGAATACCCTAGACACACCGGGCGGCCGCGAAGCGGCGCGCAGCCAACGGCGCCTTGCAGCCCCGTCCGGTGCGCTGAACGTCGACGCCGCCGCCTACCAGGCCTTCTGGCTGTTGCGCATCGGCTTCACGGTGGCGCCGATCTTGTTCGGCATCGACAAGTTCTTCAACTGGTCGGTGTACTGGCCGCAGTACCTCGCCCCTTGGGTCAACGAAATCATCCCCGGCAATGGCCAGGACTTCATGTATGTGGTCGGCGGAGTGGAGATCTTTGCGGGCTTGCTCGTGGCGTTTGCCCCGCGCATCGGCGCCTTCGTCGTTGCCGGCTGGCTGGCGGGGATCGTCATCAATCTGCTGACGAACAACGCTCCGCAGTACTACGACATCGCGCTGCGCGATTTCGGCCTGCTGCTCGGAGCGCTTACGCTGGCGCGCCTGGCGCTGGCCGTGGTGCCGGAGCGCAAGCGAGCGCGCTGAAGCGTCCCGACCGCTGCTCCATTGCGAGATCGAGCGTGCGCGACACCGTGATAATGTCGCGCACGTTCAGCGGGAGATGCGGCTCCCGCTGAGTATGTCGGCTAACCGATGGCCGCGCGTTAGGCGCCGCCCGATGCTCGAAGGAGCGGGGATTTGTGAAGCTCGTGACCGCGATCGTGCGGCCCGAGAAGGTCAACGACGTGCTCGAGGCGCTCTATCGCGCTGAGATCCGTGGCGTCTCCATCAGCCGCGTCCAAGGTCACGGCGGCGAGCTCGAGCGCGTCGAGACCTACCGTGGCACGACGGTAAAGATGGAGCTGTCGGAGAAGGTGCGCTTCGAGGTCGCCGTCTCCGACGACTTCGTGAAAAGCACCATCGACGCATTTTGCTCGGGCGCGCGGACGGGGGAGGTCGGAGACGGCAAGATCTTCGTGACCTCGCTCGATCAGGCGATCCGAATCCGCACGGGCGAGATTGACGAAGGCGCTGTGACGCCGGTGAACAAGTGACCACGGTCGGCGCTGCGATCAGCGCCGGGGACACGGCATGGATGCTCGCCGCCACAGCCATGGTCCTGCTGATGACCCCCGCCCTCGGGCTGTTCTACGCGGGGCTGGTGCGTTCGAAGAACACGTTGAACACGTTCATGATGTCGATCGCGGCGATTGCCGTTGCGACGATCATGTGGGCGGCGGTCGGCTACTCACTGGCGTTCGACCAGGGCGACGGCTTCATCGGCGGGCTGGGGCATGCGTTCTTGAAAGGCGTCGCCTTCGCGCCGCGAGCCGGCACTTCGATCCCCCAGCTCGTGTTCTTCTGCTTCCAGGCGACGTTCTGCATCGTCACCGTCGCGCTGGTCTCGGGCGCGGTAGTCGAGCGAATGCGCTTCATCCCGATGCTCGCGTTCTCGGCGCTGTGGTCGGTGCTCGTCTATGCCGTGCTGGCGCACTGGGCATTTGGCGGCGGCTGGCTGCAGGCGCACGGGACGCTTGACTTCGCCGGTGGAGTGCCGGTTGAGATGGGCTCCGGATTCTCGGCCTTGGCGGCCGCGCTCGTCGTGGGTGCGCGCAAGGACTACGGTCGCCAGGCGCTGCTGCCACACAACGCCGTCTACGTGCTGCTCGGAGCGGGGTTGCTGTGGTTCGGGTGGTTCGGCTTCAATGGCGGCAGCGGCTTCTCGGCGGGCCGCTCCAGCGTGCTCGCTTTCACGAACACGTTGCTTGCGCCGGCCTGCACGCTGTTCGTTTGGTTCTTGCTCGACCTTCTGCGCCAGCGCCGAGTGACGGCGATCGGCGCAGCCACGGCGATCATCGTCGGCTGTGTCGGCATCACGCCCGCGGGCGGCTACATCAGCCCCGCCTGGGCGATGGCGCTCGGTGCGCTCGCGGCGCTTCCCAGCTACGCGATCATCGTCCTGCGCCCGCGCAGCCGGGTCGATGAGACGCTGGACGTGCTCGCTGCTCACGGCATGGCCGGCCTGACCGGAATCCTGTTCCTTGGCTTTGTCGCCCAGCTCTCTTGGAACGGGGTCTCGAACGGACTGCTCTATGGCAACGCGCGCCAGCTCGCCTGGCAGGCCATCGCCGCGCTCGCCGGTCCGGCGTATGCGTTTACGGCTACGTTCGTACTGCTGCGCCTAATCGCGCTGATAACGCCTCTACGGGCCACCCAACGCGAGGAGGGGCTGGGCATGGACGTGGTCGAACACGGCGAGGAGGCTTATGCCACCGGAGAGGGGGCGATCCTCGTCTCGACCGAGGCGGGGATCGAGATGCCGGTGGCGGTCGCCCAGCCGTGATGGTCGAGCCGGCGTTTTCCCGTGCGCGGCGTGCGAGAGCCGATCGCCGTGCGGCGCGGTCAACCGGCTGAGCGGTCAACCGCGCAGGCGCTGACGCACCTCTCGCAGATCGTCGCTGCGATTGCGAGCGAGCAGGGCGCCGGACGCGTCGCAGCGCGCTCCCGAGCGGGTTGCGGCCGTTTTGGAGGGCGCGACGGCGGGTAGCGGTCAACTATGGAAATCGGAGCCTTCTTCATCCTCGTGATCGTCGCTGCGGTGATCGCCGTGCTGGGCGCAATCGTCTATGTGATCGCCGCCAAACGGCGCCGTCAGGAGCTCGGCCAAGTCGCGGCCGAGCCCAGCGGCGAGCGGCCGCGGTCGAGGCATCGCGCGGTAGAGAACGAGCAGAACACCGAGTTCGTGGGCACGCGCTGAGCTTCCGGGGCGCGGGGCCGTGAGCGTCCAAGCCAGCGAGCCGGCGAGCGCGATCTCGGCCGTCGACGTGGCGCTGCGGGACCTGAAGGCGCGCCTGCTCGGCGTCTTGCTCTGCGCGCTGCCCGGCCGTCTGCGCGAGCAAGAGGCCGAGCGCTCCGAGCGCTGATGGCGGACTCGCTGCACGCGTATGAGCACGTGCGCGGGATCTACTTCCCGATCGCGATCGGCGTGTTCGCGCTGGTCCTCGCGACGCTGCTCCTGCTGCTCGTGCGCGGGCGTCTGCGGCAGACGGCGCCAGGTCGCACGGCAGACGCGCCTCGCTTCGAGATCGGCTACGCGCTGCTGCTCGCCTGCACCGTGGCCTTTCTGATCGTCGTCACGTTCCGCTCGGAGACGCCGATCGACCGCACGGCCGCGCACCCGGCGGTGCGGATCGAAGTAACCGCAGCGCAGTGGAGCTGGGTCTTCACATACGCGGGGGGCGCGACCGTATCTGACGTCTCGAGCTGGCAACCGTCCGTGGCGCTCGTGCCGGTCGGCCAGGAGGTCGAGTTCTACGGCCGCTCGCGCGACGTGATCCACGGCTTCTGGGTGCCGCAGCTGCACTTCCAGCGCCAGTTCCTGCCCGAGTACCCAACGCGCTTTGACCTGCGCTTCGACAAGCCGGGACGCTACGGAGGCGTGTGCTCGGTGTTCTGCGGCGATCGGCACGCGCAGATGCACTTCGCGCTGGAAGCCGTCAGCCCGGCTCGTTTTCAGCGCTGGCTCGGCGAACACGCCCGCAGATGGCCGTCTGCAAGGTCGGCGAGTTGAGCACGGTCACGCTGCCGGCCCGAGCCGCGCCTCTGCGCACGCTGGCCTCGACCGATCACAAGCGCGTGGCCGTCGGCGCCGGCGCGGTCGCGTTCGCGTTCTTCATCGCGGGCGGCGTGCTCGCGCTGGTCATGCGCAGCCAGCTCGCGGCCGACGGCGGCGTCGTCTCGCAAGACACCTACAACCAGCTCTTCACGATGCACGGCTCGACGATGGTCTACCTGTTCGTCGTGCCGGTCGCGCTCGCCGCAGGCCTGTACTTCGTGCCGCTACAGGTCGGCGCCGCCGCGGTCGCCGGGCCCCGCATGGCGCTCGCCGGCCTGTGGCTGCTCGTGTTCGGGGGCCTGGCCATGTGGGCGGGCTTCCTAACGAGCGGCGGCGCGGCCGCCGCCTCCTGGTGGGGCTTTGACCCGCTGTCTGACGCGATCCACTCGCCCGGCAGCGGCGTGGAACTGTGGATCTTCGGCGTCGTCCTGGCGACCGCCGGGCAGATGCTGTGGGCGGGCTGCGTGCTTGTTACCGCGCTGCGCTGCCGCGCGCCCGGCATGACGCTGATGCGCATGCCCGTGTTCACGTGGTCGATGGTCGCGACCTGCCTGCTCGTGGTGTTCGCCTTCCCCGCGCTGATCGTTGCGCTCGCGCTGCTGTGGGCACAGCGCCATTTCGGCGGCGTGCTCGACGGTGGGCTGGGCGCCGTCGACTACCAGCAGCTGTTCTGGTTCTACGGGCACCCGGTCGTCTACGTGATGTTCTTCCCGTTCATCGGCATGGTCGGCGAGGTCGTCGCGACGTTCTGCGGGCGGCGCTTCTTCGGCCACAGCGCGTTCATCCTGGCGCTGCTGGCGTTCGCGGGCCTGTCGATGACCGTGTGGGCGCATCACATGTTCACGATGGGCCAGGTCACGAACAAGTATTTCGCGCTGACCTCCACCGCGCTGATCGTCCCCGCCGGGATCGAGTACCTGGACCTGCTCGGCACCATTTGGCGCGGGCGGCTGCGCTTCAGCGCGGCGTTCCTGTTCGCGCTCGGCTTCATCGTGCAGTTCCTGGTCGGCGGGCTGACGGGCATCGTCCTCGCGTCGCCGCCGCTCGACTACGGGCTGAACATGTCCTACTTCGTCGTGGCGCACTTCCACTACACGATCTTCGCGGGCAGCGCCTTCGGCCTGTTCGCCGGCGTCTACTACTGGTTTCCGAAGGTGACCGGCGTGCTGCTGCGCGAGCGCCTGGGCAAGCTGCACTTCCTGCTGATGGCGATCGGGACGAACCTGGCGTTCTTCCCGATGTTCGTGCTCGGCGCCGAGGGGATGACGCGGCGGATCGCCGACTACCCGAGCTCGAGCGGCTGGCAGAGCCTGAATGAGCTCGAGACCGTGGGCGCCGGCGTGATCGCGCTGTCGATTCTGGCGTTCGTCGTCAACGTCGTCGTCTCGCTGCGCGCGCGCCAAGCGGCCGGCGACGATCCTTGGCAGGGGCAGACGCTCGAGTGGGCGACCAGCTCGCCGCCGCCACGGCACAACTTCCACGCGCTGCCGCCGATCCGCAGCTTCGCGCCGTTGCTCGATCTGCGGGAGGACAGCGAAGACCTGCTCGCGGGCGAGAGGGCGCCGGCATGAGGCGCGCGGGCATCGTCCTCATCGCCTGGGGCCTCTGGCTCGGCGTGCTCACCGCCTTGCAGGCGGCCTTCCGCTCGATCCGCGGCCCGCTCGGCGTGCATTGGATCGAGGCGGCGATGCTCGGCGGCGCGGCCGGCGCGTGCTTGCTCGCAGGCCTTGTGCTGTGGGCGCTCGATGCGCGCAGCGGCGCGGTCGAGCGCCCTCGCGCAGTCGCGACCGACTCGGTCGCGACTGCGACGCTCATCGCCGGGTTTGCGCTGGTCCTGCTCGGCGCCGGCTTCGGGCTGTGGCTGATCCTGATCGGCGCGGGCGTGAGCGCGCTCGGCCTCGGCGGCCTCGTGCGCGAGGCGCTGGCGCGCCGGCGCCATCGCGGCGAAGCGGAGGCTGCGTGAGCCCGCCCGTCGCGCCGAGCTTCGATCACCTGTTGGCGCGCTGGAGCCTGGATCCGGCGCTGACGGCGACGCTGGCGCTGGCCGCGGCGCTCTACGCCCTCGGCGTGGCGCACGTGCGCCGCCGGCGCTCCGACGCGCACGGCGGCTGGCCGGCGTGGCGCGCCGCGTCGTTCGCCGCGGGGCTGGTGACGCTCGCGGTGGCCCTGGAGTCGGGCGTCGATCGGATCGGCGATCGCGAGCTGCTTTCGGTCCACACCGCCCAGCACATGCTGCTCGCATTGCTCGCGCCGGCGCTGCTGCTCTACGGTGCGCCGGTGCGCCTGGCGCTGGCCGCCGGATCGCGTCGCACGCGCCGCTTGATCGCAGCTTCGCTCTGCAGCGCTCCGATGCGCCTGCTGAGCCGTCCATCGGTCGGCTGCGCGCTGTTCGCGGCCGTGATGCTCCTCGGCCACCTGCGCGCGGCGTTCGAGCCTGCGCTGGAAGATCCGACGCTGCACGCGGTCGAGCACGCCGCCTACTTCTGGTCGGGCGCGCTCCTGCTCGCGCCGCTGATCGCCGCAGACCCGCTGCCTCACCCGCCCGGTGCGCTCGCCCGCTTCTGCTGCCTGATGGGCGCAATGAGCGCGATGGCGGTCCCCGGCGCCCTGATGACCTTCGCCGAGCGCGTGAGCTATCCCTTCTACCTGGCGCCTGCTCGCGCGCTCGGACGCTCGGCGCTCGCCGACGAGCATCTCGCCGGAGCGATCATGTGGGTCGGCGGCGGCATCGCGATGTTCGCGCTCGCGCTGTGGGCCGCGTTCGACGCGATGCGAAAAGAAGAGCGCCGCCAGCGCCTGCGCGAGCGTTACGAGCACCGTGCCGAGCGTTGGACGACGGGGGTGGGGGCGTGAGGCGCTGGCTGCTCGCGCTCGCGGCGTGCCTGTGCGCCAGCCTCTCCTTGCTGCAGCTCGCCGCGCGGGGCGCCTCCACGCCTGCGCCGGCTTTGCAGGCCGGCTCGGTCGCGACGCTCGGCCAATCGAACGATCTGCTCGCGCACGGCCGCGCGCTGTTCGCCGCATCCTGCGCGGCCTGTCACGGGATGAGCGCACAGGGCATTCCGGGCCGGGGGCCGAGCTTGCACGGAGTCGGCGCGCTCGCGGCGGACTTCTACCTGCAAACCGGGCGTATGCCGCTGCCCTCGCCGCGCGTTCAGCCGCAGCGCGCCAGGCCCGCATTCTCGCAAGCGCAAATCCGCTCGCTCGTGGCGTTCGTCGCTTCCTTCGGCGGCCCGGCGATCCCCGTCGTACACCCGGCGCAGGGATCGCTCTCAGAAGGCCAGCGCCTGTTCTCGCTGGACTGCGCGGGGTGCCACACGATCCAGGGCCAAGGCGGGATCGTCACAGGCGCGATCGTGCCCTCGCTTGCCCGGGCGACGGCGCGACAGGTCGCGCAGGCGATCCGCATCGGTCCCTATGTGATGCCGCGCTTCGGCGAAGGCGAGCTCTCGAAGCGGCAGGTCGATTCGCTTGCCCGTTATGTGCAGAGCATCCAGCGCCCCGAAGACCGAGGCGGGTGGGGAATCGGGCGAATCGGGCCGATTCCCGAGGGCATGGTCGCCTGGCTGCTGGGTGTCGCCTCGCTGCTGCTGGTCGCGCGGCTGCTCGGCGAGCGGACCCCGAATGGGATGCGCCGGGGCGGGGAGAGAGATGGTTGAGCGCGCCTGGCGAGCGCTCGTCTTGCTCGTGCTGTGGCGCCTGGGCGGGTTGCGTCGTCAGCGCTCGCACGCGTCCGAAGACGACGATCCCACGCAGCGGACGACGGGCGCGCCGGTGTGGGCCGAAAGGCTCGTGCTCGTGTTGCTCGCGGCGACCGCGGCCGCCGCGCTCGGCTTCGTCTCGCTGTTCGTGCTGGACCCCGATACGCAGCTGCTCGGGCTCGCGCTCGGCGCCACGCTCGCCCTGCTGGCAGCCGCGCTTGTGGTCTGCTCGCGCTGGCTCGTCCCGCAGGAGACCAAGGCCGAGCGGCGGCCGGGCCTCGCAGATGCCGATGCTGTGAAGGAGGTCGAGCACGCCGCGGGCGAGGGCCTCGAGGGGATCACGCGCAGACGACTGCTGATGGGCGCCGCCGGAGCGGCGGGAGCGGGCGTCGCGGCCGCGGTCGCCATCCCCGTCGTCGCGCTCGGGCCGGGCCTCGAGGATCAGCTCAGGCGCACGCCCTGGCATGCCGGCCGTGCGCTGGTCGACGACGAAGGCGCGCCGATACTCGCCGCCGCCGTCAACGAGGGCAGCTTCATCACAGCCTTCGCGCAGCACGCCGACAAGGACGACCTCGGCTCGCCGGTCGTCGTCGTGCGGGTCGATCGCAGCACCCTGCGGCTGCCCTCGCAAAGGGCCGGGTGGGCGCCCGAAGGGCTGCTCGCCTACTCGAAGATATGCACGCACGCGGCCTGTGCGATCTCGCTCTATCGCTCGCCGCTCAGCCCGAGCACGCAGGCGCGCGCACCGGCGCTCGTCTGCCCCTGTCACTACTCGACCTTCGACGTGCTGAACGGCGGCGGCGTCGAGTTCGGCCCCGCGGGACGGCCGTTGCCGCAGCTGCCGCTGAGCATCGACGCCGCGGGCGTGCTGCGCGCGGCCGGACCGATGTCCGGTCCCGTCGGGCCGTCCTGGTGGGGAGATGGCTCGTGAGCCTGCTCCCGCGCAGCCACACACGCGATCCCCTCGCATTCGTCGACGAGCGCCTGGGCGCCGCTCGCGGCCTGCGCTTTTTGATCGACTACGTGTTCCCCGATCATTGGAGCTTTTTGCTGGGGGAGATCGCGCTCTACTCGTTCGTCGTGCTCGTCGCCAGCGGCACGTTCCTCGCGCTGTTCTTCGACCCCAGCACCACCCAGCTCACCTATCACGGCGGCTACGCACCGCTGCAGGGCCAGGCGATGTCCGCCGCCTACGCTTCGACGCTGCACATCTCCTTCGCCGTCTCCGGTGGCCTGCTCGCGCGCCAGGTGCACCATTGGACCGCGCTCGTGTTCATCGCGGCGATCACGCTGCACCTGCTGCGGATCGTCTTCACCGGCGCGTTTCGCAAGCCACGCGACGTCAACTACTTCATCGGCGTCACGATGCTGGCGCTGGCGATCCTCGAGGGCTTTGCCGGCTATTCGCTTCCCGACGACCTGCTGTCCGGCATGGGCCTGGCGATCGCCTGGGCCGTGGCGATGTCGCTGCCTTTGATCGGCGGCCCGTTCGCGACCGCGCTGTGGGGCGGGCGCTTCCCAGGCGCCGACGCATTCGAGTCGCGCCTTTACATAGCGCACGTCTTCCTGCTCCCGGCGCTGCTCGCCGCGCTGATCGCGGTGCACCTGGCGATCATCGTGATCCAGCGCCACTCGCAGTTC
>Ga0207671_10001257_pt1 | contig 29874 bp, 23 predicted proteins | sample KBSC24metaG_FD_184352 | JGI IMG/M metagenome (GOLD analysis project Ga0207671, IMG submission 184352) | Corn rhizosphere microbial communities from Kellogg Biological Station, Michigan, USA - KBS C2-4 metaG (SPAdes) (version 2) | ecosystem: Host-associated > Plants > Roots > Rhizosphere > Soil...
GAGCTGGAGAAGGACTACGGCGGCATGAGCGTGCTGGACGACCTGGAGCGGGTCTTCGCCGACGGCCCCGCGGTCGGTCTCTACATCGCCGCCACCGGCGACCGCCTCGGCGCCATCCCCAGCGCCTGGGGCGCCCTCAGCAGGCAGAAACTGTTGCTGCGCCTGGCCGACGTCGCCGACTACGCGAACTTCGACATCCCGCGCCGCTCCGTCCCCGCCGCCGTTCCGGGCCGCGCCGTGGTCGTGGCCACGCGCCAGGTCGTGCAGATCGGCTACCCCGGCGCCGACCTCGCCGCCACGGTCGGATCGATCGCGCAGCACTGGACCGGCGCGCCGCGCACGGCCAACAAGGTGCGCCTGCTGCCGGAGGTGATCCCGATCGACCGGATGCGGCGGGCGGGCGTGTCGGCGGCCACCGGCGGCGAGCCGTGGTCCATCCCCGTGGGCTTCACCGACAGCACCCTGGCCGCGGCCGTGCTGCGCCTGCACGAGCACGAACACGCGCTGATCGCCGGGCCGTCGCGCTCGGGCCGCAGCAGCGCTCTGGTCGCGATCGCGCACATGGTCCTGACCGGCGCCGAGCCGCCCGCGCTGGTGGCGTTCGCGCCCCGGCGCTCCCCGCTGCGCGACCTGCCGCCGACGGTCATCATCTGCACGGAGTACTCGGAACTCGAACGTGCCCTGGAGTCGGCCGGCGAGCGGGCTCTCCTCCTGGTTGACGACGCGGACACCGTCACGGACACCTTTCAGGTCCTGGACAAGTTCATGGTCAAACCCGGGCGGCACGTGATCGCGGCCGGCCGCAACGACGGCGTCCGCAGGCAGTTCGGCCAGTGGACGCAGCGGGTCCGCGAGGCCCGCTGCGGGATCCTGCTGGTCCCGGACCACGACCACGACCACGACCTGCTGGGCACGCCGCTGCCCCGGCAGCACCGGATGTCCCCGCTGCCGGGCCGCGGCTACCTCATCTGTGACGGCACGATCGAAGGAGTGCAACTGGTGCTGGCGACGCCCGGCGATCTCTATAACGAGCGGGGTAGTGCGGAAATACACCGCTCGTTAGACGACCGGACGTCCCGTCATCCGTAGATTTCTGGTTGTGCCGCCGGGGATTCCTCGGCGTAACCGATAGCCAGCCGGCGGGTCCGTCCCAATGCGGATCCCCCGAACGCAAAAGAAGATGGAGTCCCACCATGTCTGACGGCACCGTCAAGGTCACAGCCGAAGCCCACCTGCACATCGGGCAGCTGATGAACCTGCTCCAGGGTCCGCTCGGCGACGTGCTGTCCCAGATCACCTCGCACGGCCTGGCCCTGACCGACCCCGCGGTCTGGGAGGGCCCGGCGGCGTCGCTGTTCAGCAGCAGCGTGTGGCCGGCCGCGCAGTCGCAGCTGGACGCCGTCCGCAGCACCCTGATGGACCTGCAGCAGCAGGTCGGCGGCGTGCTCGGCAACATCACCCAGGCCGGCTCCGGCCTGCCGGTCGTCGGTCAGCTGCCGGTCGTCGGCAACCTGGTCGGCGGTCTGACCCAGGGCCTGTAAGACTTCCGGCCTGACGCGCCGGATGGAGCGAGCGAGCGGACTGAACTGAACAGCAGGCACCCACCCGGCGACGGCGGTGGTGTGGCGGCGCGGAAAGAGCGCGCCGCCACACCACCGCCCCGTCGTGCTTTGCCGGGGATATCGCGGTTGTCACGGATGACGTGGAACGGACGGGAACGCAGGTCATGACACGCCATGGTGGTTCGATGGGTACGGCGCCGAAGGCGGCCCCGGTCGGTGTTCGAGGCGAGCCCGAGGAGCCGGAGCACGTCCCGGGATACCGGGACTTGACGCGCATCGGGCACGGCGGCTTCAGCGTCGTCTACCGGGCCGTGCAGGAGTCCTTCGAACGCGACGTCGCGCTCAAGCTGCTGACGATCGTCGGCCCCGACGAGGACGCCCGGCGCCGGTTCGTGCGCGAGGTGCGCCTGTCCGGCCGGCTCAGCGACCACCCGCACGTGGTGACCGTGCTGGACACCGGCACGACGGCCGCGGGCCGGCCGTTCCTGGCCATGGACCTGTACGACGGCGGCTCCATGAAGCAGTGGCTGAACCGGCGCGGGCCGCTGTCCGGGGTGCAGGCCGCCGGGGTCGGCGCGAAGATCGCCGACGCGCTGCACGCCGCGCACGCGCTCGGGGTGCTGCACCGGGACGTGAAGCCGAACAACATCCTGGTCTCCCGCTACGGCGAGCCGGCGCTGGCCGACTTCGGCGTGTCGTGGCTGCTGGACGCCAGCAACTCCAGCTCGGTGCTGGACGTGTTCTCGCCGCAGCACGCCGCGCCGGAGCTGATGACGCGGGGCGTACCGACGGCTTCCTCGGACGTCTACGCGCTCGGCTCGACGCTGTACGAGCTGGTCGCGGGCCGGCCGCCGTTCTTCGCGCCGGGGCAGGACGTACGCCGGACGATCTATCTGGCGCTGAGCGAGCCGGCGCCCCGGCTGCAGTGCCCTGATCTGCCGGGTTTCGGCGAGGTCATCGAGCGGGCCATGGCCAAGGAGCCGGAGGACCGGTTCCCGGACGCCGCCGCCTTCGGGCGGGCTCTTCGGGCCCTGATACCGGACGGCCGGCTGGCCGCGCTGGTGATGGACGATCCCGCGTCGGCCACGATGGCCATGCCGCCGGAGCCGGACCTGCCGGCGCCCCCTCCGCCCGCGGCGGACCCGTCGCGGTCGGTGGACATGACCGACGCGATGTACCTGTACGCCGCGGACGACGACTACGTGTCCCCTCCGGACGACACCATGGTCCGTCCGGACCGCGTCGACGACGAGGCGCCGATCCCGAGTCCCCGCAGCGGCGGGGGCCGCCGGCGGCCCGACGACCGGCGGGCGGCGCCGGGGTTCGACGACCGGCGCGGCTCGTCGGCGCCGGACGGCGGCCGGGGTGACCGGGGTGACCGGGGCGGCCGGCGGGGCGGATACGGCGATCGCGCGGCCGTCGCCGCCGCGGCGGACGACAGGCGGGGCATCGGCAAGCCGGTGGCGCTGGTCGCGGCGGTACTGCTGGTCGCCGTCGGGGCCTGGGTGCTGGTGACGCAGGGTTCTGGCTCGTCGCAGAAGAACGCCGCCGGAGCGTCGCCGACCTCGGCCGACACCCAGTCCAGCGCCCCCTCCGCGGCGCAGAGCACACCGAGCGCCTCGGCGACGCGTTCCAGCTCCAGCAGTTCACCGTCGCCGACCAAGCACACGAGCTCCGCGTCGCCGGCTCACACCGTCACCACCACGGCCTCCACCAGCGCCGCGGTGCCGCCGGCGACCTCGCCGACCGGGCCCCTGCTGCCGGCGAACTACCATCGGTTCCAGAACACGGGCAGCGGCGACTGCCTGACGCAGCCCGGCGGCTCCGCTTCGGCGGCGCACCAGGGCTGTGCCGACAGCAAGACGCAGGGATGGGAGTTCACGGTGCCGCTGACCGGGATCCTCGGGGCCGTCACCGGCCAGGAGGAGCTGGTCAACGGGGACAGCAACGACTGCCTGACCGGAGGCCACGGCGGTGTGAGTGTGAAATCGTGCAGCGGGAACCTGACGCAGTTGTGGTCCAAGGTCGGAGGATCCGGCGGGGCCACGCAACTGATGAACGCCGCCGACAGCCTGTGCCTGAAGACCTCGGGCGGCTCGGTGATCGAGGCGGCGTGCGACGGCGACCCGAACGAGATGTGGGCCGAGGACGGAAACGTCTGAGATTCACCGGGTTGCCAACCACTGAGCATGCATGGTCCGGTAACGTCGGGGCAGAGTGAGAGCGGCGACGGTGCCGGTGGGAACAGAAGGCGGCGGGACGCGGGATGGTCAAGGTTCTGATCGTCGACGACCAGGTGCTGATCCGCGCCGGGATGGCGGCCATATTGCGGGCCGCGCCCGGCTACGAGGTGGTCGGCGAGGCGTGCGACGGCACCGAGGCGGTGACCATGGCCGCGCTCACCGAGCCCGACGTGGTGCTGATGGACATCCGGATGCCGGAGATGGACGGGATCGCCGCGACGCGCGCGATCCTGAGCTCGGGGCGGGAGAAGCTGCCGCGGATCCTCATCCTCACCACGTTCGACATGGACCAGTACGTGTACGAGGCGCTGCGGGCCGGCGCCGACGGCTTCGTGTTGAAGGACACACCGCCGGAGCGTCTGCTCGCGGCGCTGAAGGCGGTCGCGGACGGCGACACGCTGTTCTCCTCGACCGTGACGCGCCGCCTGGTGCAGGCCTACGTCACGGCGACCGGACTCGACGGCGAGCCGCAGGGGCCGGGCCCCGGCGCCGGGCCCCTGCCCGCCGGGCCGCCTCCGGGCCTCGTGCCGCGCTCACGGCGTCCGGAGGGCGCGTCGTCCGCCGAACGAGCGGCTCTGGCCGCGCTCACCACGCGGGAGACGGACGTGCTGCGGCTGGTCGCGACCGGACTGTCCAACGGCGACATCGCCGAGCGGCTGGTGGTCAGCGAGGGCACCGTGAAGACCCACCTGAACCGCGCGATGGCGAAGCTGAACCTGTCGAGCCGGGCGCAGGCGGTGGTGCTGGCGTACGAGTCGGGACTCGTCGTCGCGGGGCAGGCGCAGGCTCAGGTGTAAACGGCAACCCGATCGTCACCGAATCGGAACTTCCCGTCCCACCCTGCGGAATCGCAACACGCAACCTGCGGAAAATCGCCTCGACGCACCCCTCGCGGGCATCAGAATATTGGTGTTCCTGAACACGGGCTCAGGGGTCACGGGGCGCCGATCGTTCGTCGGTCTCGCGGAATGGGGGTACGGAAATGGTCAATAGTCTGATATCGCGGTCCAGCGTTCGGGGCGGTTACGCCCTGGCGGGTGTTCTTCTGGCCGGATCGCTGGCGGCGTGCGGTGGCGGGAGCAGCAAGAGCAGCTCGTCCTCCGCACTGGCGGGCGACTCCGGTTCCGGCGGCACCTCGGCCGCGCTCACCTCGTCGTCGCCCAGTCCCACCACGATGAGCTCCGCGGCCTTCGCGCAGAGCCTGACCAGCGTGAACTCGCAGCTGGCGCCGGACTTCGAGGCCGTCGTCAACGCCCACAACCCGGACGCCGCGAAGACGGCGCTGACCAAGCTGTCCACCGACGCCCAGACGCTGTCGAACGGGCTGCCCAGCGACCCGCCGGACAACCTGTCGGCGGCCACCACCCAGCTGTCGCAGGCGCTGAGCAGCTTCTCCAGCTCGGCGTCCCACACCGCCGACGACCTCGGCTCGGCCGTGTGCACCTCGGGCGCGGCGCTGGCCGAGTTCACCCGCTCCGACGGCGCCAAGGCCTTGCGGGACGCCGCCACTGCGCTCAACGCCGTCGACCCCGCCTACGGCAAGGACGCCGCGGCCTTCCTGCCGGCGCCGATCGCCGACCAGACCCGGCAGCTGGGCAACGGCCAGGTGCTGCGGCACTCCTCGGGCCCGGGCTCGCTGACCATCAACAACTCCGGCACCGACGCCATCGTCACGCTGACCAAGGTCGGCACCAAGACCCCGGTCGCCTCCGTCTACGTGCGCGCCAACGCCGACACGACGCTGAAGAACATCCCGGGCAGCACCTTCGACATCTACGTCTCCTCCGGCACCGACTGGGACAGCGCCTCGCAGAAGTTCACGCGGCAGTGCTCCTACCAGAAGACCGACTCGACCTGGGACTTCAGCGACTCGGACTGGACCTTGACGCTGACCGAGCAGATCGGCGGCAACCTGTCGGTCTCGACGCTGAACTCCGGTGACGCGCCGAACCCGTGATGTGATCGCCGGGCCGGCCGGCCCAGGGGGACCCGGGGTCTGTCCCGAGACACCCGGGAAGCCGGCCGGCCCGAACCGCGCCGCACGGCGCTGACCTGCACAGACTGACACTGGCCGTGGGCGGCAGGACGGTGGACCGAGATGACCTCTTCGACTCTGCGCGACATCGTCGCCGGCCGGCGGCGCCTGGCCGGCGCGGCGGCCGCCGTCGTCCTGGCCGCCGGCATCGGCCTGGGAACCTGGAGCTGGGCCGGCGGCAGCAAGGCCACGCCCCCGCCGTCGCAGAAGATGGTGACCCGGACCGGCTTCCTCGTCTCCTACTCCTCCGCGGCCTCCCGCCTGACCGGCCTGAACTCCTCGGACACCGCCGACCAGGTCCGCGACTGGATCCGCACGGCGCTGGCCGCGCATCTCGGGATGAGCACCGCGGCGATCCGCGACGCCTCGTACGACACCTTCCCGGTCCGCGACCAGGGCTTCACCGACCTGGCCGACCAGCAGGTCGGCCCGGGCCGCGAACTGGCCGACACCAGCGGCACGCTGCATCTGCTGGTCCCGCAAGGCGATCCGCACGAGAACCGCACCGTCGGCCTGATGCTGGACCAGTACCGCACCGACCACGGCTCGGATCCCGAACTCGTCCAGATCCACCATTACACGATCGACCAGGCCACGCAGACGGCCGACGTCACCGCCGACCCGATCGGCACCCCCGATCAGGTCCGCACCGCCCACGGCTACGTGAGCACCGCGATCTCCAGCCTCAGCGATCTCACGGCGTTCCTGGCCAAGACCACGTCGCTGTCCGAGCTGTCGGTCCGCGGCGGCCAGGTCTGGGCCGACGGATGGTCGTGGCCTGATGTGCCGGCGGCCCCGATGACCGTGGACGACGTCAGCGTCCTGCAGAACGGCTATCAGGCGCACGTCGCCGGAAACGGTTCGGCACCGGGCTTCTCGCTGGACCCGCTGCCCCCGACGACCGCCGCCGACGTCCGGGCGATGGCGCCTTCGGTGAGCTCCGACACCGCCGCGCGGCTGGTATCCGGTAACTGGACCGGCTCGCTGTTCGGCTCCTCCGCGGACGTCAAGACCGAGATCGAGAACGAGCTCTACACGCCCAGCGCCGACCAGGACGCCGCGATGGCCGAGCTCGGCCTGCCCACCGACCGCGCGCAGCTGTGGGCCCTGTACGAACTGCTCAACGGCCACACCACGATGAGCCAGGCCCGCTACGACGGCGGGCTCGCCGGGACGGCGGTCGGCGACTCCCTGGCCTACGTCGACTACGTGACCAAGAACTGGGTCGCCGGAGTCGGCAAGGGCGTGCCGACCCAGGCCGTCGGCGGCTTCCTCGCCGACCCCGCGGCCGTGACGCCCTGGAGCGAGTGCGCCGGCCCCAACGACCCGACGAACGAGTCGGGGCGGCTGTGGTTCGGCCGCAACGACAGCGCGTTCGCCTCCACCGACGACCACATCGACGTCGGCGCCGAGGCGGCCCGGCTGTTCGTCCGCGACGACGGCCCCAACGGCACCGAGGTCGAGCCGAGCTACTCCTTCGGCCGGGCCCTGCAGTGGTGGGACGTGCACCAGCAGGACATCGAGGACTATGAGCCGCAATACCAGCGCCTGGACCAGATCATGCGCTGGAGCGGCGCGCTGGAGTGGCTGACGCATGAGAACAAGGTGCTGCTCCCGGTCCAGACGCAGAGCCCTGCGCCGGTCTCGTTCAAGGACTGGTACGGCTCGCACAAGGAGCTGAAGGAGCGCGCCCCGATCGCCTTCGTGACTCCGCCCTCGGCGAAGCAGGAAGCGCTGATCGTCAACCCCAGCCGCGACTTCGACGACTGCGGGTACGTCGAGATCGAGGGCGGTGTGTCCCTCAGCGACCTCTACGACCGGACCGCCGGCCAGGACTACCATCCGGAACTGCCCACCTCGGTGACCCGCGCCGGCCTGTTCGACCCGAAGTCGACCTACGACGACGCCTCCGGGACCGGCCAGATCGACCGGGTGTCGATCGACGACTCGGGGAAGGTCTCCGAGCGCGTCGAGCGCACGCTGGCGATGAACGGCGACACCGCGACGGTGGACGTCAAGGCGACCGGCCGGAAGGTCATCCCGCTGGGCAAGGAGAAGGTCTGGCGGTCCTCCGACGCCAACCGGGAACTCGGCTACAGCGTCCGCGCCGAGGGCCAGAGCGTCGAGGAGGACGTCACCTATCAGGGCCAGGACTTCGGCTCGCTGACGACCTCGGACACGGCGAACATCGTCACGGTCCAGTGGCGCTCCGGTCTGGTCGACAAGGCGCTCCGCGCTCTGTCGTCGATCCAGGCCAAGCTGTCCAAGGGCACCTCGGGCAAGTCCACGCCGACGGCGTCCGACGGTGTGCTGTACGAGATGAAGAACCCTGACGGTTCGGTCCGGGACCGGCTGAGCGGGCCCGGCCAGCAGTGGCTCGCCGTCAGCGCCACGGTGCCGAACGCCACGGACACCCTGTCGTTCCGGATCGGCGGACCGGACGAGAACACCGGCGCGCCCTCGTTCATGGACGGCAGCTTCACCGCCGGACCCAGTCCGCCGGACGGCTCGGGGTATCTCAATGTGCAGCCTTCCTCGGGCGGGAATCCGGCAGTGGCCGCGTTCGTGGGCCGGCCGGACCACTCGGACAAGACCGTCGTCGTCAACACGCCGGACGGTCAGACGGCCACGGTGTACGAGGACGGCAACGGTGCGACGGTCTCGGCCGGCGATCCGGTGCTCGGCGTCAACGGCACGGTCGCGGGCGCGGCGCTGCTCAGCGAGTTCCCGGCGATCGAGCAGCTGATCGCGAAGGCGACGCAGGCCAAGGACGGCAAGGTGCGTGCCACGGCGCTCGGCGGCGACGGCGCAGCCCTCGTCGCGAACGACGGCACGGTGTTCCTGACGCCGCTCGGCAGCGAGATCACGGACAGCGTGCTGCGGGCGCTCGGGCCGGATCTGAACGGGACGGCGGTCTTCGACGTCATCAAGGAGCACCTGGGGATCCCGGACGAGATCGAGCAGGACGACACCAGCCCTCTGACACCCAGTGGCGCGCCGGTGACGATGTTCCTCGGCAGTGTGCTGCGGATGCCCGGCGCCGACGGGATCTACTTCAGTCCGAGCCTGCGCGCGGCCCTGCGTCTGTCCGACGGCCCGATCGTGCCGGAGTCGCTGCCGCCGACGTTCCGGGTGGCGGTGGTGGCGGTGGCGCTCGGCCACGATCCGCGTGCGGAAAGCACGACGGCGCAGCCGGATGTGCGGACGTATGAGGGTGGCCCTTGGCGGTTGGTGAGTACCGCGGGGCTCATCCACGCCACCGGGCAGTCGGGGTGCCCGCCGTTCGGCGGGGCGGCCGCGGCGGGAGGCAGCGGCGGCAGTCCCACGACGACCCCGCCGCCGCCGTCGTCGCCGTCGCAAACGGCCGGTGCGCCCGGATCGCCGGTGGGGCCCGGGACGATCCTGCTGGTCACTCTGGCCGGCAAGGGCCAGCCCGTGTGCTGAGCGGGATGGGAGCCGATCGTGACCGAGAACTATGTCCTTGATGGCGGGGAGCCGTTGGCGAAGGCATTGGAGCGAGCGCGGTCGGCTGCCGTCGAGGAGGCGGATGCCGCCTACGGGGAGGTTCTGGACCTCGTGGCCGCCGACGACGCGGGGCTGTGGGTGGTGCTCGCGGCTGAGCACGTCGGCGTTCTTCGTTCAGCGGGGTTTCTGACGGCCGCTGCTTCGCGGTGTGAGGACTATCTCCGGCGAGACCGGGTCCTGACACCGCGGTCCCGGCTGCCGCTGCTGCTCGAACGGGCTCAGGTGCGCTCCGAGTCCGGAGCGCACGCCGGGGCGGTGTCCGATGCGGCCGAGATCCGCGCTGTCAGCGACGGGGATCTGGACGTCTCCGATCATGCGCGCCTGCGTCGCGTGGAGGGACTGGCGGCCGGCGATCGCGCCACTGCTCACCGCCATCTCGCTGAGGCTCGCGACGCGTTCGATGCTCTGGGCGACACCGCATCGGTGGCCGTCGTCGACGCGGATCTCCGGCTGCTTCAGGCCCGTGACGGCGACGAGTCGGCGACGTCGGCGATTCTGGCCGAGGACCCGGCTGCGATGACGTCGGTGCCGCGCGCCCTGGCTCGTGCGCTGGCGCTCAGGAATCAGCACCGATATGAGGAAGCGCTGCGAGTCGTCGTGGCGGCGCTCGCGGCTGACGATCTCGATGACGCGTTGCGGCTGCCGGTGCTGGAGGAACTGGTCGTCTTGCTGGTGGCGCTGCGCCGGGGCAAGGCGCTCAAAGCCGTGAGCGATGCGCTTTCCCCGACCTTGGTGAGGGTCGGCGGTTCGGTGGAGGGGACCGAACCGCCGACCGCACGTTTCGTCAGGGGTCTGCTGAACAGCTTCCTGCTGCTCGAGCGGGGTTCGGTGGAGCAGGCCCGGGCGGAGCTGGACGCGATCAGCGAGCTGGCCGCGTCGGACCGGGACGGCGCGTACTGGCATCTGGCTTCGGGGGAGGCGTCGATCGCGGCGTTCAAGCGCCGCAAGACGGAGGTCGATCTCCATGACGCGGTCCGGGACCTGACGGCCGCTTCCGAGTACGCCGCGCCGGATCCGCTGCTCGACGTGCGTATCCGTGCCCTGCGGCTGCTCGGGGAGGCGTTCGAGCTGCTGAAGCAGCCCGAGCAGGCCTCGCAGCGATGGGCGGTGGCGCATGCGCTGGAAGAGGATCTCGTCGCCCGGCAGATCAGCGACGAGGTGCGGGCCACGCTGCTGGAGGACATCCCCACCGAGCACGACGAGCGGATCCGGGTCGCCGCCGAACTCGCGGTGGCGGGTCCCGGCGGCGCGTCGGCGATCACCGCTGTCGCGGCCACGATCGTGGCGATGGAGTCGGCGCGCGGGGCGGCGATCCTCGGCCGGATCGCGCCGGACGCTGAGGGCTCGCTCCGCCGGCTTCCCGCACCCGGCGACGGCGCCGCCGCTTGGGAATGGCTGCGCGCGATCGCCGACGCGACGGCTCGGGACGAGGCGATCTGGATCATGCACGCGCGGCCGGGGCGCGTGCACCATGGGATCGTCGGGCGGGGCCTGGTGCATCACGTCGATCTTCCTGCGGATCGCGGCAAGCTGGAGAAGCTGGTCAAGGCATTGCGCAAGGAGTGCAACGAATTCCGGCTGGGGCAGCCCGAGGGGCGGGCCGCTGTTTCGCGGCTGATCGAGCAGCTCGGTGCCGAGATCGGGGTCGAGACGGTGCTCGGTCTGATGCCGCGGCGGGTCAAGCGGCTGGTGGTGGTCGCCGGGGGAGTGCTTTCCGATATTCCGTTGGCGGCGTTGCCGATCAAGGGTGGGGCGGAGGGTGCAAGTGGCGCGGGAGGCGGGGGTGGCGCGGAGGGCGCTTCGGTGCCGCTCGTGTGCCGGTTCGCGGTGTCGGATCTGCCGTGTCTTTCGGCGCGTCCGTTGCTGCGTCGGCGGGCTGTTGAAAACCGGGGGAGCCGCGCCTTGTTCGTCAGCGCATTCGAAGCGACGCCTGAGGACTTCGAACAGGAACTCGCGCGGAGGGACTACCGGCGCGTTCGCCTTCTCGGGCACGGCCAGTCCGACCCGAAGGACGCCTCTCAGACCTGGCTCCAGTTCGCGGGCACGAAGACCGAGCGCGACGGGCGCATCCAGCCGGGGCGGTTCCAGCAGGCGGCTTTGCGGGCGTGTGGGACGTTGATCCTGGGGGCGTGCGAGTCGGGGATGGCTCAACGCGTGGGGCGTGACGAGCGGACCGGTTTCGTGCGCGCCGGGCTGCATGCCGGAGCGGCTTCGGTGGTGGCGGCCCGGTGGATCGCAGAGGTCTCCGTCACGGCGGCTTTGCTGGACCGGTTCGAGGGCTACCTGCGGTATCTGCCGCGTGATGTCGCTTTGCAGCGTGCGCAGCTCGATGTGCGCGAGGGGCGGGTCGCGCTGGGCGCGGACGTGCCGGAGCCGGGGCATGCGGCGTGGTGGGCGTGCTGGTCGCTGTACGGGGATTCGGGGCATCAGGTGAAGGCGCCTATATTGCGTGCGTCGGCCCGTGGGCCGGCGCTGCTGATCCGCCGCCTGTTCCGCACGTCTTGAGACCGAATGAGAAGAACATGCCGCATCATCCTGAAGGGCGTGGCCCCGCCGTCTTCATCTCGTACACGGTGTCCGACCGGACCGAGGTTCTGAAGTTCCACCAGGATCTGGTGGAGCGGGGGATCGATCCGTTCCTCGACATCCTGGACATCGCCCCCGGCGACGACGTCGTGATGAGCATCAACGGCGCGCTGGAGCGGTCGGACTTCTACGTGCTGATGTGGTCCGCGGCGGCGCGCGACCGGTACTGGGTGAACAGCGAGATCTCCGCGGCGATGGTGCTGGAGCAGCGGCGCGCGCGGCCGTTCGTGTTCATCGTGCGCCTCGACGACAGCGAACTGCCCCCGGTCCTGGCCCCGCGCCGCTACCTGGACGCCTTCGGCGGCCACCGCGAGGCGGCCGCGCAGCAGCTGGCGACGGTGTGGATGCGCGACCGCGCGGTCGGGACGAAGGTGCTCCCCGCGCCGGTGCCGGTCGCCGAGCCGCACGACGGCGGCGAGCCGACGCTGCACGTGTACGCCCGCAACCAGTCGCTGCGGGTCTCGCACGAGGTGCGCGTCCGTGTCGGAGCGACGTCGCGTGAGCTGGTCGAGGCGCTCACCGAGCAGCTGGCACTCCCGACGGAGGCCTCGGAGTACGGCGGCGCGGTCGGCGTGCGCTTCGGCTACCGGTACCGGCACGCCGGCGAGCAGTTGGTCGAGGACTCCGACGTCCCGCTCGGGCTGGCGGAGGGCGCGGTCATCGACATCGAGGTGGTGGTCGAGCCCTTCGGACCGGAGGGGGCGCTCGCCGACCCGGTGTCATTCCTGCCGGGGCGCGACTACGCGATTCCGCCGGAGATGATTCGGGACCTGTGTCAGAAGGCGATCGAGCATCTGCTGGCCGATGAACCGGCGAGTGATCAGGACCCTGAGGAGGATTGAGCTCAGCCCCCTGCCGCCGCGCTCAGCTCCCCCCAGCACCCTTACACCACCCGCCGGTGCATCCACTTGTGCCAAGCCGTCGCCTCCGAGCTGTGCCCGTTCCGCCGAAAGGCATCCAGCATCGGCACGTTCAGCGTGTCCGTGTCCGACAGCAGCGCGCGGAAGCCGCGCTCGCGTGCTGTGCGGTTGGCCAGCTTCAGCAGTGCGTCGATGTGGCCGTGTCCCCGGTGCTCGGGCGCGACGCCGATGTACGTGATCGTGCCCACGCCCGGGTCGAACTCGCCGACGGCCACGTAGCCCAGTGTCTGGCCGCTCGTCTCGTCCTCGGCCAGCAGCCATGTCGACTCGGGGGCGCTGCCGAGCAGGGCCGCCGCCCAGTCGGCCGGCCCCATCGCGGCTGCGGCGTCCGCGTCGATGCGGTCGAGGGTGCCGGCCGAGCAGGCGGCGATCAGTTCTGCGAAGCGCCCGGTGCCCACCTCCGCGAGGCACCGGGCCGTGATACCTGTGGGCCGGGGCAGGTCTTGGCCCTTGTCGGCCCACCAGAATCCCTCCTTTTCCTGCCAGAGTTCGAAGCCGCAGGCTTCCAGCACCGCGATGCGCTCCGCCGGATCGGTGTGGATGTCGGCGTTGGTCGCGGCGTTCAGGACCTCGCCGGGTTCGGCTGCCGCGATGGCCGCCTCGATCACCAGCCGGCCCGCCTCTCGGTGCCCCGGCTCCCAGCGGGCGTAGAGCAGGCGGCCGGTCTCGTCGCCCATCCAGGAGCGCGCCATCAGGTCGCTCTCGGCGAGCAGGGTGCCGCCGGCTTCCGCCGCGAAGGGGATGCGGGGCCCGAGGGGGTCCGCCGGGTCGATGACGTCGGCTAGGCGGGTGATCAGGATCAGGACCATGACGGCGGCTGCCGGCGCTGGCCGAACGCCAGCAGCGCGTAGGCGCTCCCGGCGTGCCGGATCTGACCGGACCACACCAGCTCCAGCGCCTGCTCGAACGACAGCCAGCACAACGCCATGTCCGCCTCGCCGCCCTCGCGTGCGGCCTCCCCCTGTGTCAGGCCCTGCGCGAGGAAGACGTGGTCGACGTGGTTCGTGAGGCTGTCGGCGCCGTTCACCGCCCCGATCGCGGACCAGCGTTCGGCGCGCAGGCCGGTCTCCTCGGCCAGTTCCCGGCGCGCGGCGGCGGCCGGGCGTTCGTCGAAGGGCTCGATGGTTCCGGCCGGCAGGCGCCACTGGACGCCGCCGTGCGTGTAGATCCACTGCCGGGTCACCAGGACGCGGCCGTCGTCGGCGACCGGCAGGACGGTCACCGAGCCGGGCGTCGCGACGTGATGGTAGACGTCGGCCGCGCCGTCGGGACGGATCACAGCGTCCTGACGAACGTCGAACCACGGCGTCGCCCACACCACCACGCTGTCCAGCCGCCGCCAGTCCGTGGCGTCGTCGGTGGTCATCAGGCGCGTCGAGTGCTGACGAGTGCTTCGTCCAGGCTGTTCCGCAGCTCGCGGAGCGCGCGCACCTTGTGGTGGCGCATCAGAGCCCGCGACAGTCCGCGAAGTTCGGCGTTGGCCCCCGCCGAACGCACCAGGCTGGCGTCCTCCAGAACGCGAAGCGTCACAGCCTGCATCTCTTCAAGCTCCCCCGAAGCCTCGTACGCGAGCGCCAGGCGCGCCCCGAACAGCGCGCGCGACCGGTGCGCGTCGGCCGGCGTCCGCTCCAGGGCGTCGGCCAGGAACTCGCTGGCCCGCTGCGGACGCCCCAGGTCGTAGTGGCACCAGCCGGCTATCGCGTTGTCCAGTCCGCCGACCGTGACCGAGCCGACGACCGGCTCGTCCTGGGCCAAGCGCTCGGGATGCAGCAGATCGCGCGCGTGGTCCAGCGAACTCAGGCAGCGTGCGTGATCCCCCCGCACCGCGAACGCCTGCGCCTGCCGATGCGCCGCCAGCCCGCGGCTGCGCGCCCGGGCCCGCGGGTCCTCCAGCACCCGCTCGGCCAGCTGCATCGCCGTCGCCGGATCCCCGTCGTACAGGGCCAGCTCCGCCTCCCGCACCAGCGTGTACACCGCCAGGTCGGCGGCCTCGGCGCGGGTCGCCAGCTCGGCGGTGCGGCGGGTCCAGGCCAGCGCCAGGTCCAGGCGCCCGGCCTCCTGGCACATCCAGCCGATGAACTCCGCGTACCGGGCCGCCAGCAGCCGCAGCTGCGCGGCCGCCGTCCGCGAGGTCTGCTCCAGCTCCATCAGGGTATTGAAATCCACGATCAGCCGGCGCAGCACCAGTTCCGGCGGCAGCCGCTGGCTCAGCCGGCGGTGCCGGTCGAACTCCTCGCGGTAGTGCGCCAGCAGCCGCGGGTCGTCGGCCTCGCCCCGGCCGGCCGCCGGCCGCAGCCCGAGCGGCACCGACAGCGCCTCGCCGAAGGCGACCAGCTCCCCGCCCCAGTCCGGCTCGCCGTCCGGACGGGCCGCGGTGCCGGATCCGGCCCGGCGCCGCGGCTCCTCGGGCACCAGCGCGACCAGGTCTCCGTCGGCGCCCAGCTCCACGTCGACCAGGATGGCCAGCCGACGGTTCGCCGGGAGGCGCCCGGTCTCGATCTTGCTCAGGTACCCCTTGTCGTAGTGCACGCGCTCGGCCAGCGCGGCCAGCGACATCTCGCGGCTCATGCGCAGGCGGCGCATCTCGATCCCGAACTCCGACACGTTTCCACCATAGCCAGCGTTGACGTCGTAAAAGAGGCCTGAGACGGGTTCGGGGCGGGGTTGCGTGTTGTGTATGTGAGGCGCCGACACCCGGTGGCTCAGGGCTTTGTCTTCGCCGTCGCGCCCGTGTGTGGCGGGCGCGACGGCGAAGGCGGGGCGGGGCCCGGCTGCGGTGGTGGCCCGCCCGCCGAGCGAGGCGATGAGCTCGCGCCGTCCGAGTCTGGCAGGGCCGCCGCGCCGCGACGAGGGCAGAACTCCCCACATACGAGTGACTATCCGCGATTCGTCCTGTCAGCAGACTGCCACGGCACTAAGGTGCGCCGTGTGGAGACCGGGAGCCCGCGGCGACAACACGATGAGCAGAAGCTGGCAGAGTTGACGACGCTCGCCGCCCTGATGCTGGAGCGGGCCGAGGAGATCACCGAGACCGTGGTGGCTCGCGTCTATCAGCAGTTCCCGGTCTACGCGAACATGGTTCGGCGCGAGGACCTGGCTGAATCAGTGCACGATCACGTGGTCTCGGCGTTCGATCCGATGGCCCGCGAGCAGAAGGCCGATCTGCGCGCCGCGGGACCCGCGGGCCGCGTGGGAGCCGCCGACGGCATACCGCTGACCGTGGTGATGGACGGATACCGTGTCGCCTTCCGCGTGGTCTGGTCGGCGATCGCCGAGACGGCGCGCGGGATGGGGATGTCGGCGGACGCGTGCCTGGACGCTGCGACGATCTTGATCGCCTCGCTGGAGGCCTTCACCCGCGAGATGTCCGCGGGCTACCGCGAGGAGTTGAGCCGCCAGATCCGCAGCGAGGAGCAGCGGCGTGCGGCGGTGGTGCAGGCGCTGCTGGAGGGGCGGCTCGCGGACACGAACATGTGGGAGGCCGCCGAACTTCTGCGGCTGCCGGCCAGCGGACCGTTCGTGGTGATCGCGGCGCGGGTCCCGGAGATGGGGCGGCACGCGCTTCCGGACATCGAGCAGGGGCTCGGCACGCTGGGGATCGACTCCGCCTGGCGGCTGATGCACGACGTCGAGATCGGGGTCGCCGCGCTGCCCGGGCCGAGCGCGCAACTGGATCGGCTGGTCACCGCGCTGCGCGCCGGCGAGGGCGCCCGGGTCGGGGTCTCGCCGCCGTACGACGACCTGCGCTCGACGTCGCTGGCGCTGCGCCTGGCACGCATAGCGCTGCACGGGGCGGCCGAGCGGCGCCGCGTGGTGGTGTTCGGCAGCGACCCGCTCTCGGCGGTGGCCGGCAGCGCGCCGGACATCATGCCGCGGGTGGCGCGCGGCATCCTCGCCGGCCTCGACGACCTGACGATGCAGGACCGGACGCTGCTCCTGGACACCTTCGGCGCCTGGCTGGACGCCGACGGCTCGGCGCCGGAGGCCGGGCGGCGGCTGTTCGTGCACCCGAACACGGTGCGCAATCGGCTGCGGCGGCTGGAGAAGCAGACGGGGCGGTCGCTGTCGAACCCCCGGGCCATCGCCGAGCTGATCATCGCCTACGAGATCGACTGCGGTTCGCGCGCGGCGGTGGCCGAGACGGCCGGTTCGCCGGTGTAGGGCCCGGATGCCCTAGGCCCTAGGCCCATGGTGCGACGCTGTCACGCGTCCAGACCTCTCTCCAACACGCCGGCCGCTCGCCGCACATCCTCGGTGACCGCCGCAGAGAGCTGATCCACCGACTCCACGCTGCCGAGCCGCCGCTCCAGACTGCGGAACTGCACCGTCCACAGGGCCAGCAGCGCGGCGGCCGTGATGCGGGGCTCGGGGTCGTCGGGCTCCCGACCGGTGCGCTCGGCGATGATGCGCGCGGCCTCGGCCGTCACCCGCTCGTTGACGGCGTTCTGATGGGCCCGCAGTGCCGGCGTCGACCACACCAGGGTGCTGAACCGGCGGTATTGCTCCGCCGCGGCACGGAAGCTCTTCTGTCCGGCGAGCCGGTCCAGCATGGTCGCCAGTTCGGCGTCCAACACCCGCAACGCTGCTTGGACCGGCGTCAGCGCGGCGTCGGCCAGCGCCGCCAGCAGCGCGCCGGAGGCGTCGTCGAGCCGGTCCATGACGAGTGCTTCCTTGGTGGGGAAGTAGTTGAACACCGTCTTCTCCGAGACGCCGCACGCCTCGGCGATCTCGCTCACGCGCACCGCGTCGAAGCCTTTGGCCAGGAACATCTCGGTCGCGGTGTCGGCGAGGAGCTGCCGAGTATGGCGCTTCTTGCGCTCGCGCAGGCTCTCCGTCATGTCCGGCAGTCTAGTGCTGTCACAGCAAAGTTTCTGTTACAGTATTTTTCTAGTCACAGTAAAAATTGCGGCTGAACATGGAGGGGACCACCGTGAGCGCCATTCACCTCGTCCACGACTATCCGTATCCCGCCGACCTGGTCTGGCGTGCCCTCACCGACCCCGAGCTGGTCCCGCGCTGGACGGCGACCGGGGCGGGGGCGCGTCCGGTCGGCTTCGACACCGTGGTCGGCACGCGGTTCCAGTTCGTCGCCAAGCCGAAGCCGGGGTGGGACGGGATCGTGAACTGCGTCGTGCTCCAGGCCGACGAGCCCACGCTGCTGCGCTTCTCCTGGACCGACAACGGCGGTGGCGAGGAGACGGAAGTCGCCTTCCGTCTCCTCGCCACCGCCGAGGGGACCCGTCTGCGGTACGACCACACCGGCTTCACCGGCCCGGGCGGCTTCGTCATGGCCAGGCTGCTCGGGCGGGTCCGGCGCAGGATGCTGAGCGCCGGGCTGCCGGCCGTGCTGGCCGATCTCGAACGGACCGGGCGCTAGCGGACCGGGCGCCGGCGGATCTACACGCGGCCGCTTGCCTTCTGCGTCCGCCGGGCCACCGAGTCGATGACCACCGCGGCCAGCAGCACGGCGCCGGTGACCATGTACTGGATGCTGTTCGACAGGCCCTGGATGTTCATGCCGGACTGGATCGAGCCGATGACCAGCGCGCCGAGCAGCGCCGACCAGGTCTTGCCGCGTCCGCCGAACAGGCTGGTGCCGCCGATGACGGCCGCGGCGATCGCGTTCACCAGCAGGTTGCCGCCGCCGGAGGTCTGGGAGGCGGACTCGATCTGGCCGGCCAGGAACAGGCCGCCGACCGCGGCCATCAGGCCGCAGATCGAGAAGACCGTCAGGCGGATGAACGGCACGCTGATACCGGCCCGGCGTGCGGCCTCGATGCTGCCGCCGACGGCGAAGATGCGGCGGCCGTAGACCGTGCGGCGCAGGATGAAGTCGCCGACCACGATGAAGATCAGGAAGATCAGCGGCGCCAGCGGCAGGCCCTTGTACTGGTTGAACACGTAGGCGACGACGAAGGCGGCGATCGCCAGCAGGATGACGCGGGCCGCGATCTCGCCGATCGGCGGCGCCGGGACCTTGGCCCGCATCCGGCGCGCCCGGCCGTACACGGCCACCGCGGCGTAGAGCACGACCCCGATCGCGGCCGCCCCGTAGGCGGCGATCTGCTGGCCGTAGATGGTGTTGTAGAGCCTGGAGACGATGCTGGTGGGGGGCAGGTTGACGGTACCGGTGGCGCCCAGGATGTTGAGCATCAGGCCGTTCCAGAACAGGAAGCCGGCCAGGGTGACGACGAACGCGGGCACGCCGATCCGGGCGAAGAAGAAGCCCTGGATGAATCCGGTGCCGATACCGGTGACCAGTGCCAGGATCAGCGCCACGTACTCGTTGACGCCGTTGTTCACCGACTCCACCGCGAACACCGCCGCGGCCAGGCCCGACACCGAGCCCACCGACAGGTCGATCTCGCCGAGCAGCAGGACGAACACCACGCCGAGGGCGATCATGCCGGTGCCGACGATCTGCTGGGAGAGGTTGGACAGGTTCTGCGCCGACAGGAACGTGCTGTTCAGGGTGTAGAACACGATCCAGATGACCGCCAGGGCGACGATCATCGGGAGCGAGCCGAGTTCGCCGCCCTTGACTCGGCGCATGAACTCGTTCCAGTAGCCGGAAAGGCCGTGTTCCCGGGCCATCAGGCGCGGGTCGGCGGCCGAGCCGGCTGCCGGGATCATGGTCTCGACGATGTCCCCGACGACCTGCTTGGACTCCCCGGTCTCCTTCGCCACCCGGTTGGTGATCTCGGACGGGGCGACGCCGGCGGCCAGCAGTTCCTCGACCTTCCCGCTGACCGTGCCGCCGCCGGCCGGGGCCGCCCTGTCCTCGCCGGCGTAGTCGCCGGCGCCGGCGGGGCCCGACAGCGGGGCCTCCTCGCCTTCGCGGCGGCGGTCCTCGCCGCTGCCGCCGCCCGCGCCCCCGGTGTTCGGGTTCTGACTCATTGCTGTCCCTCCGCGTGCCGTGCCGCCCGCCGGGTGACGGCGTTGTCGGTGGCGCCGGTGATCGCCGAGATGATCTCCTCCTGGTTGGTCCGCCTCCGCTCGAAGACCCCGTTGTTCCGTCCCAGCCGCAGCACCGCGACCGTGTCGGCCACGGCCATCACGTCTTCCATGTTGTGGCTGATCAGGATCACCCCCAGGCCCCGGTCGCGCAGCCGTTCGACCAGGTCCAGCACCTGTGCGGTCTGCTCCACGCCGAGGGCGGCGGTGGGTTCGTCGAGCAGCACGACCCGGGGCTCGCCGATCAGCGAGCGGGCGATGGCCACGGTCTGGCGCTGGCCACCGGACAGCGAGGCGACCGGGATGCGGACGCTGGGGATGCGGATCGACAGCGTCAGAAGGAGTTCCCTGGAGCGGCCCTCCATGGCGATCTCGTCCAGGATGCCGGCCGACCTGATCTCGTTGCCCAGGAACAGGTTGCCGACCACGTCCAGGTTGTCGGCCAGCGCCAGGTCCTGGTAGACGGTCGCGATCCCGAGCTTCTGGGCGTCGTGCGGACCCTTGATGGAGACCGCGTCGCCCTGCCAGACGATTTCGCCTTCGTCGGCCTGGTTCACTCCGGAGATGGTCTTCACCAGGGTGGACTTGCCGGCGCCGTTGTCGCCGACCAGCGCGACCACCTCGCTGGCGTGCACGTCCAGGTCGACGTTCGTAAGGGCCTGCACGGCCCCGAACCGTTTGGACACCCCGCGCAGTTCCAGCACGGGTTGCGAACTGGGATCGAACATGGGTCGACTACCTCCGCGTCGGTTCAGGGCTCGGCGGGTCTGCTTCGGACTGGATCAGAGCCGGGGGCTCAGCAGGTGATGCCGATCTGCGCGGCGGTGTACAGGCCGTCCTTGACGACGGTGGTGCACATGTTGTTCTTGTCCACGACGATCGGGGTCAGCAGCTTGGCCGGCACGGTGTTGCCCGAGCCGTTGGTGACCGTGGTCGGCAGCAGGTCCGTGCCGGGGGTCTTGCCCTGCGCGAACTGCACAGCCACGTCGGCGGCGGCGACGGCCTCCGGCTTGTACGGCTTGTAGACCGTCATGGTCTGGTTGCCCGCCTGGATCCGCTGCAGCGCGTCGAGCTGTGCGTCCTGGCCGGTCAGCGGGATACCGTGCAGCCCACCGGCCTGCAGGGCGGTGGAGATGCCGGCGGCCATGCCGTCGTTGGCCGAGTAGACCCCGTTGATGTTCGCCGCGCCCAGGGCGGTGATGGCGCCGGCCATCTCCTGGTTGGCGGTGTTCGGGTCCCAGTTCGGGGTGTCGTACTCCTTGCCGATCTTCACCTTGCCGTTGAGCATCGACATCGCACCCTGCTTGAACTGCGCCGCGTTCGGGTCGGTGGGCGAGCCGTTGATCATGACGATCTGCTTGGTCGCGGCGTTCGTGCCCAGCGCGGAGAGCAGGGCGGTGCCCTGCAGCTCGCCGACCTTCACGTTGTCGAAGGAGACGTAGGCGTCCACCGGGCCCTGCGCGAGCCGGTCGTACGCTTCGACCTTGACGCCGGCGTCGTGCGCCTTCTGCACCGAGGCCTGGATCGACTTGGCGTCCACGGCGTCCAGGACCAGGACCTTGTCACCCTTGGTCAGCGCGGTGTCGACCTGGGTCTGCTGCACCGTGGCGTCCTGCCCGGCGTTGTAGTAGTCGATCTGTGCTCCCGGCATCTTGGCCTGGAGCTCGGCCACCAGATAGGGCCGGTCGAAAGCCTCATACCGGGTGGTCTTCGACTCCGGCAGCAGGATGCCGATGCGGATATTGGAGTTGTTGCCGCTCGCGGTGCCGCCGGACGAACTGGAACTGCTCGAACTCTTGGCGCTGCCGCAGGCGGCGGCAGTGGCGGCCAGCACGGCCGCGGCGAAGACGATACCGGCGGCGCGGGCCGGACGCAGGTGCTGCATGGTGCGCTCACTCCTCTCGCGGCCCTCGGTCTTGTCGAAGGCCTACTGGTCTCCCACTAGAGATCCACTTCGGGTGGGGCGCCAGTTGGAGGGGGCCATAAGGGTTGTGGGCGCTTCAGGGGTGGCGGGTGGGTGGTCGCGGGGTGGTGGGGTGAGGGTTTGTGCTGGTGGGGTGGGCTGGTAGGCGTGAGGGCGACGGTTGTGGCGGTGGCGATGGTGTGGCGGCGAGGGGGCGGTGCTCACCGGCTGCCGACTTCGATCGGCGCTGCGGATGTTCGATCGAGACTGGGCCTCGGGCGCGCCGTTGTGACGCCGATCAGGCAGCTCAGGCAGCCGTACTGAACGTCCGCCGGTAAGCGTTCGGGCTGATCCCCGTCGTCCGCTTGAAGCGGTCGCGGAAGGCGGTCGCCGAACCGAAGCCCACCTGCGCCGCGATGCGCTCGATCGAGTGCTGGGTGGTCTCCAGGAGGTGTTGGGCGCGGTGGATGCGGGCCCGGTGGAGCCACTGGAGGGGGGTGGTGCCGGTTTGGTCGCGGAAGCGGCGGATCAGGGTGCGGGTGCTCAGGCCTGCTTCGGCGGCGATGTCGGGGAGGGTGAGGTCCCGGCTGAGGTTGTCGCGGAGCCAGGTCAGGAGGGGTTCCAGGGTTGACCCCTGAGGAGCCGGGGTGTGGTCGTGGACGATGAACTGGGCCTGGCCGCCCTCGCGCTCCAGGGGCATCACCGACAGGCGGGCCGCGTGGGCGGCGACGGCCGAGCCGTAGTCCTTGCGGATCATGTGCAGGCACAGGTCCAGGCCCGCGGCGGCGCCGGCGGAGGTGAGGAACTGGCCGTTGTCGACGTACAGGACGCGGGGGTCCACGTCGATCGCCGGGTGCGCGGCGGCGAGGCGGTCGGCGGCGATCCAGTGGGTGGTGGCGCGCAGGCCGTCGAGCAGGCCGGTCGCGGCCAGCGAGAAGGTGCCGACGCAGATCGAGGCGATGCGGGTGCCGTTCGCGGCGGCGGCGCGGAGGGCTTCGCCGACGGCGGGCGGGAGCGGGGCCAGCGGGTTCGCGACGCCGGGGACGATGATCGTGTCGGCTTCCTGGAGGGCTTCCAGGCCGTACGGCGCGCGCAGGGTGAAGCTCCCCGCGCTGACCTCAGGCTGCTCGGCGCAGACGCGCACCTGGTAGGCGGGGCGTCCGTCGGGCAGGCGGGTCCTGGTGAACACCTCGATCGGGGTGGCCAGGTCGAAGGGGATCACGCCGTCCAGGGCGATGATCGCGACGGTGTGCATGGCGAGAATATACCTCGGCGCGGGGTGGTAGATGGTGGCAGGTGGCCACATTCTCGCAGCTCACCGCCATCAGACGGCGTGTGGCGTTTTTCCGTTGAAACCTGTCACTATTGCCACTGGGGCGCCGCCGGGCGGCTGGATAGCGTCGCGAAGTGAACAAATTTCTGCTGTCGCTGCACGTCTTGGCAGCCATCATCGCGGTCGGCCCGGTGGCCGTCGCCGCGAGCATGTTTCCCAGAGCCCTGCGACGCGCCCAGGAGGGGCCCGAAGCGGTGGCCTCGCTGCACGTTCTTCACCGTGTGTGTCGTGTCTACGCGGGGGTCGGAATCGCGGTCCCCGTGTTCGGGTTCGCTACGGCGAGCAACATGCAGGTCCTCGGCAGCGCCTGGCTGGTCACGGCTATCGGCCTGACCTCGGTGGCGGCCGCGGTGCTCGCGCTGTGGATCCTGCCCGCGCAACAAGCCGCGCTGGGTGGGCTGGACGCACTGGAGGAGTCGGCTGTCGGCAAGACGGCTGCCCGGCTCGGCGCCGCCACCGGCGTCTTCAACCTGCTGTGGGCGAGTGTCACGATCCTGATGATCGTCCGCCCCGGCTCGACGACGGGGGCCTGACGGTGACCGCTCGCTTCTTCCGCATCGCCGCGTTCGTCGAGCTCGTCACCTTGGTGGTGCTGCTGGCCAACCTCGCGACCGTCCACCTCCAGCCGGTGACGTCGTTGGTCGGCCCGACGCACGGCTGCGCGTATCTCGTGATCGTCCTGGCGACGTGGCGCAACGGCGGTGCTGCCACGGCCGCGAAGGTCGTCGCCTTGCTGCCGGGCATCGGAGGGTTCCTGGTGCTCCGCCAGCTGGCTGCCGCTGAAGTACTCTGATATCAGGAACGTGAATCCGGGACGCCTCGCGAAGAGGCGCCCCGGATTGTCCTGCCGGCCTAAGGGCCTAAGGGCCTAAGGGCCGACAGGCGTACCGGCTTACGGCTTACCGGCGTGAGGCCTCGCTCGGCTCCCTCGCCCCGGCCCCGACACTGTTGCCGATCTGCGCGTTCTGCGCGGAGCTGAGTGTGTCCTGGGTCATGGCGCCGCCGAGGACGTTGGTGATGCGGAACTTCACCGGCGGGCCGTCGCCCTTGGTGGGCTTGTCGTGCGCGCGGCACATCACGACCGAGCCGACTTCGACGGGCTCGTCGAGGTTGCCGGGGACGTAGGCCCGGACCTGTTTACCGCCGTTCATCGGGCTCAGGACCGCCACGCGCGGCATGAGTTTCTCCGTGCCGTCGGGCTTCATCTCGCGGCGGGTGAAGTCGGCGAACTCCGTCACCTTGTACTTGTGCCGGACGTCGGACTTCGCGACGTGCTCGCCGCCGCCCTCGTTCTTCTTGGCTGACTTGGACATCGCCTCATGACCTCCTTCGGGTCGAGCGGGCCCCCCACCCAGCAACTCATCGGGGGCCGCGGCGTGTCCTGTCGGTCGCCGTCATCCGGGTGACTTCGAGGAAAGCGCCCGGATCCAGCGCGAAAGGCACGTCGATGTCGTGGTCGGGCATGGTGATCGGGCACGGTGATCGAGCATGGCGATCGGCATGCTGATCGGCGGGGTGGCCGGAGCCGTGGTCGGTGCAGAAGCGAACTCAGCGTGCTGCCATCCAGGCAGCCGGATCGGCGTGCACACGCCGGATCACGGCGGTCGCCGCCCCGGTCACCGCCGCCGCCGTCCCGCGCCGCGAAACGTACACGGCCACCGGAGCCCAGCGCGCGGACACCACGTGCTCGGCCAGCGCCTTCTCCACGCCCGGGACCAGCGCCGCGAACTCCGGCAGGGCGTACGCCCCGCCGAGCACGACCGCCGGCAGGTCCAGCAGGTTGACCGCCGCCGAAGCCGCGCGCCCCAGGGCCGAAGCGGCCGCCTCGGGCCCGTCGCGCCGCAGGGCCTCCAGCCCGGCGACCGTCTCCAAGCAGCCCCGCGCGCCACACCGGCACGGCGCGCCGCCGGGCTCGACGGTCACGTGCCCGATCTCGCCGGCCCAGCCCCGGGCGCCGCGGAACAACTCGCGGTCCAGGATGACGCCCGCGCCGACGCCGATCTCGCCCGACACGTAGAGGAAGTCGGTCAGGACCCCGGATCGTCCGTCCGCGCCGTCCGCGCCATGCGAGTCGTCCGCGTCCTCCGAGTCGTCCGCACCGCCATCCGGGGCACCGTGCGCCTCCGCCAGCGCCGCGAAATCCGCCTCGTTCCCGATCACCGGCTCGAACGGCGTGTCCGGCAGCAGGCGCCGCAGCTCGGCGCCGATCTCCACGTCCTGCCACACCAGGTTCGGCGCCCGCCGGACCCGGCCGTGCGGCGCCTCGACCAGCCCCGGAACCGCGACCGCGGCGCCGGCGACGGTCAGCCCGGCCTTCGCCTCGGCCTGCCGGGCCAGCGCGGCCAGGTCGCCCAGCACCTCGGCGACCGCCCGTCCGCGCTGGTCGCCGGGGGAGATCACGGTGGCCCGCACCGCGCCGGTCAGGTCCATCACGCAGGCCGCCAGGTAGTCCACGTTGATCTCCAGCCCCAGCCCCGCCGGGCCGTCCGCGGCCGGCACCAGCCCCGCGGCCGGCCGGCCCGCGCCGGTCGCCGGCGGCGGGGAGACCTCCGCGACGAGTCCGGCCTCCAGCAGTGCGTCCGCCAGTGCGGAGGCGGTCGCACGGGTGACCCCGGTGGCCGCCGCCAGGGCGGCGCGCGACAGTGGAGCCGGAGCGTCCAGGATCAGGCCGTAGAGCAGGGCCAGGTTGGCGTTGCGGATGCTCCCCTGGCGGGCCGGGTTCGGGACGGCGCGCTCGGCGCGGTCGGCGTGGTTCGCGGGGCTGGTGGGCGCGGGCATGTCTTGACAATGCCACAGTCGGTCCATAAGTTCATCCATTAAACAATTCCCCGCTCCCTATCGAACTCTCCAGGAGCCAGCGATGACCGTCGCCCCGACGCCCGCAGACAAGTTCACCTTCGGCCTCTGGACGGTGGGATGGCAGGCCCAGGATCCGTTCGGGGACCCGACCCGGCCCGCGCTGGACCCGGTCGAGACCGTCCACCGGCTGGCCGAACTCGGCGCCTACGGCGTCACCTTCCACGACGACGACCTGATCCCCTTCGGGTCCGGCGACGACGAGCGCGCCAAGCAGATCGCGCGCTTCCGCGAGGCGCTGGACGCCACCGGCCTGAAGGTGCCGATGGCCACGACCAACCTGTTCAAGCACCCGGTGTTCAAGGACGGCGCCTTCACCAGCAACGACCGCGACGTCCGCCGCTACGCGCTGCGCAAGGTCATGCGCAACCTGGACCTGGCCGCCGAGCTCGGCGCCCACACGTACGTCTTCTGGGGCGGCCGCGAGGGCTCGGAGTCGGACGCCGCCAAGGACGTGCGGGCCGCGCTGGACCGCTACCGCGAGGGCATCGACATGCTCGCCGCATACGTCACCGACCGCGGCTACGGCATCCGCTTCGCGCTGGAGCCCAAGCCGAACGAGCCGCGCGGCGACATCCTCCTGCCCACGGTCGGCCACGCGCTGGGCTTCATCAGCACCCTGGAACACCACGAGATGGTCGGCCTGAACCCCGAGGTCGGCCACGAGCAGATGGCCGGCCTGAACTTCGCCCACGGCATCGCCCAGGCGCTGTGGCAGGGCAAGCTCTTCCACATCGACCTCAACGGCCAGCGCGGCATCAAGTTCGACCAGGACCTGGTCTTCGGCCACGGCGACCTGCTCAACGCGTTCTTCCTGGTGGACCTGCTGGAGACCGGCGGCTACGAGGGCCCGCGGCACTTCGACTACAAGCCCTCCCGTACCGAGGACATCGCCGGGGTCTGGCAGTCCGCCGCCGCGAACATGCGCACCTACCTGCTGCTCAAGGAGCGCGCCGCGGCGTTCCGGGCCGACCCGGAGGTGGCCGAGGCGCGCGCCGCGGCGCGGGTCGACGAGCTGGCCGAGCCCACGCTGGCCGCCGGCGAGACCTACGCCGACCTGCTGGCCGACCGCTCCGCCTTCGAGGAGTTCGACCCGGAGGAGGCCGCCGAGCGCGGCCTCGGCGCGGTCCGGCTGACCCAGCTCGCCGTCGAGCACCTGATGGGCGCGCGGTGAAGCACGGGCAGCGGCCCCAGCGGCGGCCGGAGCAGCGGCAGCCGAACCCCGGCCCGGTGAGGTCGCGGTGAGGCTGGCCGCGGGCGTCGACTCCTCGACGCAGTCGTGCAAGGTCGTCGTCCGGGCGCAGTCGTGCAAGGTCGTCGTCCGGGACGTCGACAGCGGAGCCCTGGTGCGCCAGGGCTCCGCCCCGCACCCGGCCGGCACCGAGGTGGACCCCGAGGCGTGGTGGCGGGCGCTGCACACGGCCATCGAGGCGGCCGGCGGGCTCGACGACGTCGAGGCCCTGGCGATCGGCGGCCAGCAGCACGGCATGGTGTGCCTGGACGAGCACGGCGAGGTCGTGCGCCCGGCGCTGCTGTGGAACGACACGCGCTCCGCGCACGCGGCCGACGAGCTCGTGCGCGAGCTCGGCGCCGAGGCGTGGGCCCGGGCCGTCGGCTCGGTGCCGGTGGCGTCGTTCACCGTCACCAAGCTGCGCTGGCTCGCCGAGCACGAACCGGAGAACGCGGCGCGCGTCGCGGCGGTGTGCCTGCCGCACGACTGGCTGACCTGGCGGCTGCGCGGCAGCACGGACATCAGCGAACTGACCACCGACCGCAGCGACGCGTCGGGCACCGGCTACTGGTCGCCGAGCACCGGGGAGTACCGGCCGGACCTGCTGGCGATGGCGCTCGGCCGCGAGGTGGTCGTGCCGCGCGTGGCCGGAGTCCGCGAGGTGGTCGGGCACTTCGGCGCCATCGCCCTCGGCCCGGGGGCCGGCGACAACGCCGCGGCCGCCTTGGGTCTGGGCGCGCGCGCCGGGGACGTCGTGGTCTCGATCGGAACGTCGGGCACCGTGTTCGCGGTCTCCGACATTCCGACCGCCGAGGCCACCGGCACCGTCGCGGGGTTCGCCGATGCGACCGGGCGGTTCCTGCCGCTGGTCTGCACCCTGAACGCCGCGCGCGTCCTGGACGCCGGAGCGGCGATGGCCGGTACCGACCTCGACGGCCTGTCGAAGGCGGCGCTGTCGGTTCCGCCCGGCGCCGACGGCCTGACCCTGATCCCCTACCTGGAAGGCGAGCGCACCCCGAACCTGCCCGACGCCGCCGGCTCGATCCACGGCCTGCGCCTGGCCAACGCCACCTCGGCGCACCTGGCGCGCGCCGCGGTCGAAGGCATGCTGTGCGGCCTGGCCGACGGCCTGGACGCCCTGACCGGACTCGGCGTGCCCGTCGGCCGCATCGTGCTCATCGGCGGCGGAGCGCGCTCCGAGGCCGTCCGCACCATCGCCCCGGGGATCCTCGGCCACCCGGTGACCGTTCCGCCGCCGGGGGAGTACGTGGCCGACGGGGCGGCGGCCCAGGCCGCCTGGGTCCTGGAAGGCTCGGAGGAGCCGCCTCGGCGGGTCACTCAGGGCACTGAGACCTACGAGGCCGCGCCGCTGCCGGAGGTCCGCACGCGCTATCACGAATACCGCGACCGGGTGGCTTGAGGGAGCCCCCTACGCGGAGCGGCGTCCCCGGGCTCTGCTCGGGGACGCCGCACCTTCCCCGGCGCTAGAAGGTGGCCAGATGCGCCTTGTAGCCGGCGCCGTATGCGGTCGGGGTGCCGTCGTACGCGCTGATGAGGGAGGGGCCCGAGGAGCAGTCCCACGTGTTCCACGTCCACGCCGAGTAGCCGGTGTGGTGGCTGTCCAGCCAGGCCATCAGCGTGTCGATGTAGGAGTGGCCGCAGTCGTTCTCGCCGATCTCCCCGGGGATCACCGGCACCTGCGCGATGACCGGAGCGACCTGGGAGTCCCAGCACGAGGAGGACGAGCACGAGTTGAAGTTGTACGAGTGCCAGGACGCCGCCAGGTTGTGCAGCGGGTCCGAGGGCTCGTGCGCCAGCCACTGGCTCAGGTCGTTGGAGTACGCCACGCCGCCGAGCATCAGCACGTTCGGCGCGCCCGCGCCGCGCACCGCGTTGACGAGTGACTGCATCCCGGCGACCTGGTAGGCGATGCCGGTGCAGGTGCCGCCGTTCTGCCAGCAGGACCAGCCCAGCGCGGAGTTGAAGCCGGCGGCGAAGTCCGGGTAGGGCTCATTGAAGAGGTCGAAGACGGTCGACTGGTCGTTCTTGAACGCCCCGGCCACCGAGGCCCAGAATGCCGGCGCGTTCGCCGCGTCGGGCATCGGCTTCTGGCAGGTCGCGGTCGCCACCGAGCAGGCCGTGGACTGGCCGGTGTAGACGCCGTCGGTCCAGTGCAGGTCCAGGATGACCGCCAGGCCGTGCTGATGCAGCAGACTGACGAAGTTCTTGATGGCGGTCTGGTATGCCGCGCCGCCGTACTGCGACTGAACGTTCGACTCGCCGAGCCAGCAGTCCTCGTTCAGCGGCACCCGGACGATGTTCGCCTTCCAGGAGGTGATCGCCGCGACCGAGGCGTCGTCGACCGGACCGTCGAAGATGCCCTTGCCCTGGACGCAGGCGAACTCCGCGCCCGAGCGGTTCACACCGTGCGGGACGAAGACCTTGCCGGTGCTGTCCACGAGCTGGTTGCCCGAGACGTGCAGCGCCGGGGCGCCGGTCGGCGGAGGCGTGGAGCTCGGGGTGGTGCTCGGCGTCGTGCTCGGTGTCGTGCTCGGAGTCGTGCTGGGCGTCGTACTCGGCGTCGAGGTCGGTGTCCCCACGCCGTTGCAGACCGTCCCGTTGACGGTGAACGAGGTCGGTGCGGTGTTGGTGCCGCTGTAGCCGAAGTTGGCGGCGGTGGTGACGTTGCCGCCGGCGGCCACCGAGCCGTTGTAGGAGGCGTTGAC
>Ga0207671_10001261_pt1 | contig 29820 bp, 26 predicted proteins | sample KBSC24metaG_FD_184352 | JGI IMG/M metagenome (GOLD analysis project Ga0207671, IMG submission 184352) | Corn rhizosphere microbial communities from Kellogg Biological Station, Michigan, USA - KBS C2-4 metaG (SPAdes) (version 2) | ecosystem: Host-associated > Plants > Roots > Rhizosphere > Soil...
GTTTGTGGATCAAGGATGATGTTACCCTGCGGATCGCGCTGATAATCGAAGCCTAAAATGGCCCCATAAGGCGCGCCGGGCTTGGCCACTACAGATACGCCCAACCAGCGTGCGTCTGACAAGGTCAGGTACGGAACGCCCTCGGCGAGCGACAACACGGTATTGGTATTTTTGGCGAAATTGACGTTGATATCCCAGCCAAAATCCTTACTGGCTACCGGGCTGCCGTTCAACTGTACCTCAATACCTTTATTGCCAATTACACCGGCATTGATGATCTGCTGCGCGAAACCTGAAGACAGCGGCGCAGGCACCAAATTGATCTGGTCACGTGATTTGGAGGTATAATAAGTAAAATCGAGCCCGAGCCTGTCGCGAAAAAATTTCAATTGCGTACCAACTTCAAACGAACGGGTACGGGTTGGCTTTAAATTTTTGTTGGGTAATATGGTGCTGGATATGCCGCCGACCGACTGGCCGTTAAAAGTTTGCGGATACAGGTTATAATATAAATTTAACTGGTAAGGGTCGGTATCGTTACCCACCTCCGCGCCAGAAACTCTAAGCTTGCCAAATGATAATATGGCGGGGTTGATCTTAAAAAAATCGGTAAAAATAAAACTGGCCGCCAACGATGGGTACACATATGAATTATTATTTACCGGCAGTGTGGATGAGGCATCCTGCCTTACGCTGGCATCAAGGTATAAGTATGATTTATAAGCCGCGCTGAACAAGGCATACACCGAGTTATTCTGTTTACGGTAATGGTTATCAACCACTGCTTTGTCCGAAAAACTATTGGGGCTTACAACATCTGTTACGGTTTGATTGATAAAAGTTGATAGGGTACCCGGATTATCAAGCCGGGATATGCTGCCCCCGAAACGGGCTGATAAATTGAGTGATTTAGTCACCTGTTTTTGCAGGGTTACCAACACATCAGCCTCGGTAGTTGACAGTTTTTGGTTGATCTCATCCAGCTCACCAGCCAAAGCACCGGGTGTAGTACGCGGACTAAATTTGTTATAATCAAAGTAAGTAAAATCTGTTGAGGCACGGCCTTGTACATTTAGCCAGCTGGTGATCACATAATTGGCCTGCAAACCGCCTATGAAACGGTTTTTGCGGGTTTTGTTACTCATTTCGTTAATTACCCAGTATGGATCTAAACGATACTGACCACCGCCCCAGTCCACATAATTACCTTCCGAATCTTTGTAGCCGTTTTTGAAATAAGCCTGATCGACGTTGTTAGCCAAACCCACAAAGCTGTTGCCAATATTGCCTGGATCATCCGCCAGGGCCGGGCGGTTGGTCACATCCTCGTTCAGGTACATCACCCTTGCCGACATCGTAATTTTTGTACCCAGCTTGGTACTGCCGGTAAAGTTAAACGTATTGCGGCGCAGGCTGCTGCCGGGTACAATATCGCGGTTCCGCAGATCAGATATCGACAGGCGAAAGGATGAGTTATCCGTCGCGTTTGAAAAAGCAACGTTATTGGTAAAGGTCGCACCTGTTCTGAAAAAATTATCAATATTGTTTTTCACCAGCGCATAGGGCCGGTATTTGCCATCAAAACCGATCACCTGCAAACCCGGATCGAGCCTGGGGCCGAAGTTATTGAACAGGGTATTTTTTGCCTGGGATTGATCGACCACCAATTGCTCGGCCGTTCCCTGGCCATAAATGTATTGATAGTCGTTATAATGGGTAAGCTGGTTTTCGATAGATGTGGTGCTGTTCAATTCAATACCCAATTCCCTTTTGGCCGCGCCTTTTTTGGTGGTGATAAGGATAACCCCATTACCAGCCCGACTACCATATAATGCCGAGGCTGATGGGCCCTTCAATACACTGATCTTATCGATATCATCGGGATTGATGGCTGATATGGCATCGCCAAAATCAAATCCGCCCGAATACTTGGCTCCGCCTACCTGACCATAATTGGAGTTATCAATAGGTACACCATCCACCACGTAAAGCGGCTGGTTATTGCCGGTAATGCTGGTATTACCCCTGATGATAACCCTCGATGAACCCGAGGGCCCACCGGCTGTACTGTTAATGATCAATCCAGGCACTTTACCCGCCAATGAGTTGATCACATTGGTTTCACGCGCTTTTTTCAGGTCGTTACCATCCACTTCAGAATAAGCGTAGCCCAGGGACCGTTCTTCTCTTTTAATACCTAAAGCGGTTACCACTACCGTGTTTAGTTCAGTGGCCTTTTGTTTCAGAACGATCTTGATTGTTTTAATCTGGTCTGAAGCGATCACAGAAGCGGTTTGATAACCGACCATACTGAAGGTGATCACTTCGCCATTGTTGGCCAGGATAATAAAATTGCCTGTTTCTGTGGTAACTGCTGAGCGGTTTTTGGTGGTGTTCACCACGGTAACGCCCGGCAGGGGCAGGTTATCTTCGTCAGTCACCTTACCACTCAAATTAAAATCATCCGTTACCTGGGATGAGGTTTTGGGCAGAGCCTTTTGCGATTGGATCATCACCGTTTCGCCAACAATTTTGTACTGTGCCTGCAATTGTTTTGCCAGCACATCAATAACTTGCGGCAGACTTTGCTTATCAAGCGTTAAACTGATCTTTTTTTGCAGATCGAGCTCGTTGGGATTGTACGAAAAATGTACGCCCGCGGCTTTTTCGATCTGTCCAAAAACGGTTTGTACCGGAATGTTTTTCCAATGGAATGAATATACTTTTGCTGATGATTGCGCATGCCCTGACAGCGACACAATAAAGAGCAATGAGGGGAGTATCCTCAATAATATCCATGAAAAAAATCGTGAATAAAGTAATGGTTCTTGCATATAATTAATTAAGGGTGGTTTAAAAATTGGTGATCATAAACTTAGTGTCAGAACATTAGCTTCACGCTATGGCCCTCCTGTTTGTAAGTAAAATGGTTGGTAAAGCCAATGGCATCCAGTACGTCAGTCAGGTTTTTATCATTAAACTGACCGGTAAACACAATAGCCGACGCCGGTTTATTAGCAGGGACGATCACAATACCATACATCTCTTTTAATTTCCCGGTGATCTCCTCAAGCCCGGCGCTGTTGAAAACCAGTTTACGGTTTATCCAGTTTTGCAGGTTTTTGCCATTAAATTTTGATTGCTTAAAGTTTTTGTCGCCCGGGTATAAAGCGGCCTGCTGCCCGGGTATCAGTGTTACATCACTAATATCCAAACGGGCTTGTGTACACTCCACTTTCACTTTGCCGGTTGCCAGCATTACATTGGCCTCAGCCTCATGAGGGTAGCTTTGTACTTTGAAAGAGGTACCCAGCGCCGTAGTGGCTGTTTTATCGGTGATCACTACAAATGGTTTTTCCTTGTTCTTTTTTACGGAGAAAAAGGCCTCTCCGCTTAGTAGTACATGCCGATTGCTTACGTTATAATCCTTTGCTATTTTCAGCATACTGGAGCCATTAAGCAGCACCGAGCTACCATCGGGGAGTGTTACCTGTTTGCGATGGTTAAAATCGGTATTGGCTATGATAGTATAGTTGGCATCAGTGGCCTGGCTGTACAAGGTTGCACCAGATGGAGTCGCGTTATATTTATAAATACCAAAGGCTCCGGCAATAATCAACAGCGAAGCGGCAATGGCCACCCATCTTGAAAAATAGGTTTTAATATGTACTATTAAAGGCGACTGTACAGGCTCAGTAATTTCCGGGCTTGCATCAATAGCGGCTTTTAGGCGCTCCAGTGCGATGGCCTTTTGAGCAGGGCTAACCCGGATACCCAGGAGCAGGCATAGCTCGCGGGCTTCACTTATCTTTTGGGTAAGTTCCGGTCTTTCGGCCAGTATATTTTCCCATTTAGCTTTGGCAGCTGCATTGTCGTCATAGCAGTATTGTACAAAGCTGTCATCGGTTAAAAAATCATCAATTTGGTATAGTCCGTAATCCATTTAAGTAGGGTTTTTATTTCCTTTTCCTACAAGTGCAATAGATTATTCTTTTTTACCAATGCTTTTCCAAATAAATTTTATGTTTCTGTTTTCAGGACAATACTATTGCATTATTCAATAAGTATTATGTAGTTTTATAAAAACTTTAAAAAGTTAATCCTTTGTAAATCATGCTTTAATTTTCAATCTTTAGATGGAAGTATCAAAAACAGTACTGATGAGTCCTAAACCCCGGGACATTTATAAGAACTGGCAATTGCTTGCAGAAGGTGAAAAGCAAGGACTTTACGAATGCTTTAATATTTTTTATGACGATTTATACCGCTTCGGGCTTTCCCTGTACAAAAATCCCGAACTGGTAAAGGAGGGTATCCATAATTTGTTTTTAGAACTGTGGAAGATCAGACATAAACTGGCCGATGTGCAGAACGTGCAGCAATATACCCTTACTATTTATAAACGGATATTGTACAAAACCTATCAGCAACTATCAGCCGAAACCCAAACCGGTTACCTGGTAGACGATATATCTATAGAAAATATCCCGGTTGAACCCTCCTACGAATCGATACTGATAGCCAGCCAACATGATGAACATATGAAAAAAAGGCTGCAAAAAGCACTCAATCAGCTATCGCCCAGGCAAAAAGAGATCATTCGCCTTCGTTACTTCGATACCGTTTCGTTCAAGGATATTGCCGATCAAACCGGCCTGAGCGAACGCACCATTTACAATACCCTGCACAATGCGATCAAAGTTTTGCGCGATGTGATCTGCTGGGTGATCATTTTTAAAGGAAGCAAAACGATCCTTTAATACAATTTATACGAAAATAGTCCTATAACTACCATTAATGGTGCATTGCGGCTCAAAACCTGAGTGTGTTTCTTTGTGTTGATGTATTTGACCTCTTCATATACAATCCAATTTTATTGATCAATTCAATATGCGAATAGTAACACTCGAAGAACATATTTCCTTTCCGGAAATGGCTAATAAAATACCCAAAGCTGCTTTGGGCGGTTTTGGTCAATCAGAAAGGATGCAGCAGCTTACACCAAAACTGGCCGATATTACCGATGAGCGGCTAAAATCAATGGATGCCAACGGTATTACAATGCAGGTACTCTCGGTAGATAGTTCAGGGGCCAACCTTTTAAGCTCAGGGGAAGGTCCGGTTTTTGCTACGCGGTATAATGACATGATCGCCGAAAGGATCGCGGGGTTTGAGAACCGGTTCACCGCTTTTGCCCATTTGCCGATGACAGCCCCCATGGCTGCGGCCGATGAATTGGAACGCACAGTAAAAGAATACCATTTTCGCGGCGCCATGATCAGGGGACTGACACAGGACCGGTTTTTAGATCAACCTGAATTTGCACCGATATTTGAACGGGCCGAAAAGCTGGACGTCCCTGTTTATCTTCACCCCGGCTTACCCCCAAAAGGAATAGCAGATATTTATTATAGCGGATTGCCCAATCATTCGGGTATGGCAGAGGCGTTAGCCTGTTACGGCTGGGGGTGGCACTCAGAAACCGCGCTGCATGTTTTACGCCTGCTTTATTCAGGGATTTTTGACAGGTATCCCAAACTTAAATTAATTATTGGCCATATGGGAGAAATGCTGCCGATGATGATGGCCAGGTCAGAGCGGGCATTTAAACCAGGTAACGGAGGCACCAACCAGCGTACGCTTACCGATACTTTCCACCAGCAGGTTCATATCACCACCAGTGGCTTTTTTACGCAGCCACCATTAAAAATCGCTTTAGATACTTTCGGCATTGATAACATTATGTTTTCTGTTGACTATCCATTTAGCACCAATGAAATGGGTATTGAGTTTTTAAATGCGATTGAGCTTTCTGATGATCAAATAGCAAAGATCGCGCATGGTAATGCAGATAAACTACTGAAGTTAACGATATAAAGATATTCAACCTGTGATCGGAGTTATCACCGAGCCACTAATTTAATAAAAATATTCAGGCACAAAAAAACCCAACTCGCCAGAGTTGGGTTAAATCATTGATTTTCAGTGCTCCTGAGGCTGGGCTCGTCCCGATAGCTATCGGGACAGCGACCCGCTGATTAATTGTTGTATCTTTCTTTTAATTTGATAATCATTTCCGGGTATTGCTTTAAAGAATGGTAATATTTAACAGATTTCATTTTTTTTATATGTTGTTCAATAGCTAATGCCTGAGTTCGGCTAACACACATAATCTCCAGAAAAATATTCCATGGTATTCCTGCTTTAGTCGATGAATCTTTAAAGGTACCTGTATTGTGAAACACCAACCGCTTAGTCATATTTTCAGTTTGGCCAACATAATACCGATCTATTGATTCAGAATAAAGGATGTAAACCGTAAAATTCATATTCAACCTGTGATCGGAGTTATCACCAAACCACTAATTTAATAAAAATATTCAGGCACAAAAAAACCCAACTCGCCAGAGTTGGGTTAAATCATTGATTTTCAGTGCTCCTGAGGCTGGGCTCGAACCAGCGACCCTCTGATTAACAGTCAGATGCTCTAACCGGCTGAGCTACTCAGGAGTATTTTCCGATTGGAGTGGTGCAAAAGTATGATTTCTGAGGTAATTTCACAATATTTGCGCAAAAAATTTTAAAAAATATTTTACATGAGCTTGTTAGTTATTGGTACTGTGGCATTTGACGCTATTGAAACCCCCTTCGGAAAGACAGATAAAATTGTTGGTGGGTCGGCAACTTTTGCCAGTTTGGGCGCATCTTACTTTTACGACCGTATAAAAATCGTTGCTGTGGTAGGCGATGATTTCCCGCAGACCGAGATCGAAGATCTTCAAAAGCATAACGTAAATACCGAAGGCTTGCAGATAAAACAAGGCGAAAAGTCATTTTTCTGGAGCGGGAGGTATCATAATGACATGAACAGTCGCGATACACTGGTTACCGAGCTAAATGTTTTAGAGGCTTTTGATCCTATTATCCCTGATTCATACCAGGATTGTGAATACCTGATGCTGGGTAATTTATCTCCGCAAGTACAACAAACGGTTATCAAACGGTTAACCAAACGTCCAAAACTTATTGTAATGGATACCATGAACTTTTGGATGGACATCGCGCTTGATGAACTACTAGCCACTATTAAACTGGTTGATGTTATCACCATTAATGATGCTGAAGCCCGTCAACTATCAGGTGAATTCTCTTTGGTAAAGGCAGCCCGTAAAATATTAACCATGGGACCCCAATATGTGATCATTAAAAAAGGTGAGCACGGCGCCCTGCTTTTCCATGAGGATAAAATATTCAGCGCACCAGCCCTGCCATTGGCCGAAGTATTTGACCCTACGGGAGCAGGTGACACTTTTGCCGGTGGCTTTATTGGCTATCTGGCTAAAGTAGGTTCGGTAAATTTTGATAATATGAAAAACGCTATCATATACGGATCGGCACTGGCATCTTTCTGCGTTGAAAAATTCGGCTCAGAGCGATTAAGAAACCTGTCTCAGGAAGAAATTGCAGCCCGTGTACAGGAATTTGTTGGTTTAGCTAAATTTGAAATATAGGCCTCTTTCAGATGGGCGGATATGCAGATGTTTAAATAGTGTGCTTAATGCTAAACATTTGCATATCCGCACATTTGCTCATCAGGAAGCTCCCCCTTTAGGGGGCTGGGGGGCTTAACCGCCCTATTTTCTTAAATTTTTCAAATACGCTTTCGGTATGCGGAGCATCGGGCAATTCATCAGTCAGATCCTGCCCTGCCCAGTGTTCATAATGCTTACCGTTTTTCCATAGTCGGCTTTCACTCACATCATAGATCACACCCTTATAGGCCACCCATATCTGCGGCTTATCCTGTCCATTACGCAAGGCCAATTGTGATCTGGTATATTCCGGAAGCTGACTCAAGATAACTGATTTTTGTTTTTAAAGTACTCAAAAAAACCGATGTTCATCAACAGCAGGATAATTAAATAAAAATGATCTTCTACGGGGATCGTACCTATTCGTTTACCCATATTCTCGCTGTTGTTATACATAACTACCGGAATGGATGTCAGTATGCCATTTACGATATAAAAAGGAATAAGAGCCACCAGGTAGGCCAGATAAAAGCGATTAAGCCATCTTACTTTGAATATGTATTGCAACAATGGCATCAACACCAATAGCAAGCCAAAAGTTACAATAGTATATAAACGGTCATGATAAAAAATGAGCCCTAATATACTCAGCACGATGATCAAACTGTTGATCATATGGGTGAAGCTGTTAGCCATTTCCCATTTGATATAATAATTTAAACAGGCATAAATAAAGATACAGGCAAATGGTACGGTTATAAAAAACAATATCTCCTCAAGCGGTAGTCCTCCTAAATTTATTCCCACAATATAATGAGGGTTGAATGACCATACCCCTTTTACGGTAAAAAGTACATCCCAAAACAAAAAGAAAAGCCCTGTTATAGCCATCCCCGGCCAGATGAATTTCCAGCTTTTGTAAAAATGCACTTTCTTATCAAACGATAATATGACCGGGAAAAACACGGTCAATATATTGATCAGTAAGTAGGTATATCTCACTTTAAAGCGGCTAAGAGCTTGTTCAATTCATCAATTTGGGCAGGGGTACATCTACGGGAATTCACCAAAAACTTGATGATCTCTACCGTGAGTTCTTTATCGGCTGTGCCATAATTCTTTTTATCCAGCTGGGTTATGATCTCTTTACTATCAGTTGCTATATTTTTATTATAGCCTAAAAACCCAGGCACGCTGTCTTCCACAGAAAAGCGCATAAACCTGATCTCGATATTATGCGGATCAACCTCAATGGCCTTTTCAAACGTTTTTTCGCAGTTTTTCAGATACTTTATCTTGGAGTATGGATTCCATGCGTGTTTTGCCTTCAGTGCCTGCACACCGGCGATAAAGCCATCAATAATACCCGTACGGTTTTTTATATTGCTTAGGCTCTTATAAAGAGAATCGGTGGTTTTACTATCATTAATGGCCTCCCTTAGTTGCTTACGTATACTTTTCAGGTTAGGCTCATCGGCCTTTACGCTTTGTAGCATGAACAAAAACGAAAACATTCCGGCTATAAAAAAAATACTTCTCCTCATTATCTTAAATCACATTCAGTTTTTGTTGTAAAACAGCTTTAACGTACAGACCCATTTTACGGGTATCAGAAATACGTATTCTTTTTTGCAGAATAACATTCGCAGGGGTATAGCTTATTTTTTTAAACAGTTTCAGGTAATAGGTGTAAGCTATATAAACCCCTAAACGTGTACCTGCGGGCAATTGTTTGATCCCCTCAAAAGCATTGTCAAAGTCATTTTTAATCTCAGCTTCAATACGATGCTTATCCTGCTCGGTAAAATTGTTAAAATCAATACCGGGGAAATAGGTACGGCCACGCTCCTGATAATCAGACTGTATATCACGCAAAAAATTTACTTTTTGAAAAGCAGCGCCCAGGCTGCGGGCCTGGGATAAAAGCGATTGATATTGCGCCTCATTATTATCTGTAAAAACACGCAGACACATCAACCCTACCGTCTCGGCCGAACCATAAATATAAGTTTCATAGCAGGCCGGATCATAGGCTTTTTTGTCCAGGTCCATCTCCATAGAGCGCAAAAAAGCGTCAATAAGCCCGGTTTCGATGCCGTACCTGTTTACAACCTGTTGAAATGAGTGTATAACCGGGTTTAAACTGATCTTTTCCTGGATGGCTTTAAACGTTTCCTTCCTGAAATCACTGAGCAGCGTTAGTTTATCATGCTCATGAAAGGTATCTACTATTTCATCGGCATATCTTACAAAACCATAAATAGCGTAAATCGGGTAACGGAATTTTTTATCAAATGCCTTGATCCCCAAGCTGAATGATGTGCTATACTTATTGGTTATCAATTTACTGCATTCAAAACTGGTCTCGTCGTACAGATTCATCATTTACACTTGGGCTGATCCCCAAAAGTACAAATTCAAACCGTTATTGTTTTTTTATGACCACAAAACAATTTGTTTAACTTGGGCTTCAATAGCTATATGAAGAGCGGCAGGCATATTATCATCATCGGGGCAGGTTTTGCGGGCCTATCAGCGGCCTGTGTGCTGGCTAAAGAGGGTTTTAAAGTTACCATATTGGAAAAGAACGACCAACCCGGCGGTCGGGCACGCGTTTGGGAAAAAGATGGTTTTCAGTTTGACATGGGCCCCAGCTGGTATTGGATGCCAGATGTGTTCGAAAACTTTTTCGCCTTGTTTGGTAAAAAACCTGCTGATTACTATCAATTGGAGCGTTTAGACCCAGGATACCGCATTTATTATGGCCCTGATGATGCAATGGATATACCGGCAAGTATGGACCAACTGGAAGCCCTTTTTGAGCAAACTGAACCCGGTAGCAGCATCGGCTTAAGGGAATTTTTAAAACAAGCTGCTTATAAATATCAGGTTGGTATGGGCGAGTATGTGTTCCGCCCCTCCCATTCTATTACCGAATTTATTGATTTTAATCTCATCAAAAAAAGCCTTAGCATGCAATTGGTAAGTAGCATGAGCAAGCATGTGCGCCAGTATTTTAAAAATCCTCGGCTGATCAAATTACTCGAGTTCCCGGTTTTATTTTTAGGGGCGACACCTCAAAACACACCTGCCATGTACAGCATGATGAACTATGCCGATCTGGCCCTGGGTACCTGGTACCCGCAAGGCGGCATGAACCAGATCGTGAAGGCTATGGTGAATTTAGCAGGAGAATTAGGTGTCGAACTCAAATTAAATACCGAGGTTATTAACATCGAAATAAAGGATAATAGGGTCAATAATATAAATACCAACCAAGGCATATTCCAGGCTGACCTTGTGATAGCCGGGGCTGATTATGAACATGTTGACCAACACCTGTTACCGAAATCGCACCGAAACTATACCGAAAAATATTGGGATAGCCGTACCATGTCGCCATCGAGTTTATTGTTTTACATCGGCACAAACAAAAAAGTGGATGGTATAAAACACCACAATTTATTTTTTGACGAAGACTTTGAACTGCACGCCAGGGAGATATATACTTCACCGCAATGGCCAACCAGTCCACTGTTTTATGTTTCCTGTACCTCCAAAACCGACCCTGGTGTAGCGCCAGAAGGCGGTGAAAACCTTTTTTTCCTGATGCCAATTGCACCGGGCTTAAACGATGATGAAAGCATCCGTGAAAAATATTTCGACCTGATGCTCAACCGGTTCAAGCACATTACCGGGCAGGATATCCGTGATTCCATCGTAGTGAAACGCAGTTATGCGCTGAACGATTTTAAGGCTGACTACTATTCCTTTAAAGGCAATGCCTACGGATTAGCCAATACACTGGCGCAAACTGCTTTTTTTAAACCGGCCATGCGGGCTAAGCATGTTAAAAACATGTTGTATACCGGCCAATTAACTGTACCTGGACCAGGGGTGCCACCGGCCATTATATCCGGGCAAATAGTGGCTCAGGAAGCGATGAAGAGCTTTAAAGGAGAATCAAGAAATAAGAGTCAAGAATCAAGATAGCTTCAAAAACGAAAAATAAACCCTGTTTTGGTTTTTCCTGATTCTTAACCCTTGATTCTTATTCAATTATCATACATCAGCGAATAGATCTCCTGCATATAAATGGCTTCGGCCATGGCGGCATGAAAATCTTCCCATTCTTCGGTAGTAAAAGTTAGTTGTACATCATTAACAGGGGTGCGCATCACCAGCCTTTCCTGTCCATCAGGGAAGGAATGGGTGTGTTCGGCAAAATCAAGCTCAACTGTAAAATCCCTGAACTGTATAAACTGTTCGGGCGAAAAGCTCAGTATCAGGTTGTTATTCCATATAAATATACAACGGCACTCTGAGCACCGGCTAATTACCGATGCTCCAACCTGGCTTATGATTTTTGAATCGCACATAGGAGTGTTAATTAAGTTGGTGCCTGCCCGGCCTGCAAAGCTATCGCACCGCAGCATTTGCTTAAGAGCAGGACTTTATATTTTAAACTGTTTTTTACAGGTATGTTCCTTTATCAATGGGAACAAAGTAATACCTTATTTAGAATAAATCCAAATAAAAATAAAAAAAGCTTATTTACAGATAGTTACAGATACATCAATCCTGAAGGAGGCTTATCAGGGTATTAAACCACTCTTTATCGTGGGTATATATGCCGTTATAATCAATAATAAGGTACAGGTATTGTGTTTCTGTGGCAGATAAATAGTATTCTATTCTTAAAGGTTGCCAAAGTATTCCCAGGCTTTTTTCGGCTGTTACCGGAAACAGTTCATCGAAACCCAGGTATACCTGTTTAACATTATCCAGCGGAACAAGCAGGTCTTCATCTCCCTCAACACCCTCAATGATCAGTTCGGCAGTGGTTAATGCGATATAACCGTTGTGGCGTAGCAGCACCGGTGTTGAGGTTACTAAACCTGCCAGTATTTTTTTGCTCCGGGATATTCCGGCCAGTTCATGATCATAGCTCCATTTAACATTGCCCTGCAGTAAGAATTTCTCGGCCATAATGGGTTTATTTTTAAGAATTAGACATTTACCGGTAGGTTAATATTGTTAAAAGTTAGCTTTTTTACCCCGAAAAAAACTTTTTAAACCTTTTATTTTAACACTTTTCTGCTCAAAAACGGCTAAAAACAGATCAAAAATCACTCAAAAAACATCGATTTTAACACTTTTTAACAAATTTTAACACGATTTTGGGGTGTTTTTGAAACTTTAAAAAGTCTTATTTTACTGATTATCAAATAACTACATAAAAATCAGCCTATTTTGGGACCTTTTTATCCTTTACCCAAACGGCCCGACTTTCTATTACGAAAGCCGGGCCGTTTGATTTATATAAATATACGATTTTTTGGGGAGAGAACCAATTTATAAATCCAGTCATGCCGAACTTGTTTCGGCACCCCACAAGTAAAGGTGTGCAAGATGATCAATCCGTCCTGTGGGATCCTGAAACAAGTTCAGGATGACTTATCCTATTTGTTCATCTGTAGAGTAACGCAGACCGGGGAGTCGCCTACACTAACAACAAAAACGCCTTTCAAGTTAAACTTGAAAGGCGTTTTATCATCTGCACATCTATATATCTACGACATCAGTTTGATAAAATCATCAAACAGGTACCTTGAATCGTGCGGGCCTGGGGATGATTCCGGGTGATATTGTACCGAAAACGCTTTTTTATCTTTTACACGGATACCTTCTATCGACTGGTCGTTCAGGTTCACGTGGGTGATCTCTACCTTGTCAGAGGCGCGTACAGCCTCAGGCACTACGCCAAAACCATGGTTTTGTGAAGTTACCTCGCAGTGGTTGATAATAATATTTTTTACCGGGTGGTTTAAGCCGCGGTGACCATTAAACATTTTTTTGGTTGGGATATCATTTGCCAAAGCCAGCAACTGGTGACCTAAACAGATGCCGAACATCGGTTTTTCAGAAGCTAAAACTTTTTTAACAGTTTCAATTGCATAAGGCATGGCCGATGGATCGCCGGGGCCGTTTGATATAAAGTAACCGGTTGGGGCAAAATCTTGCTCCATTTCTTCGAAGGTGGTTTTGGCCGGGAAAACCTTGGCATAAACATCACGATCGTCAAAATTACGCAGGATGTTTTTCTTCACACCCAGGTCGAGCACGGCTACACGGTATTTCGCGCTCTCATCGCCAAAAGTATACGTTTGGGTGGTAGATACCTTTGAGGATAGCTCTAATCCGTCCATCGAAGGCACCTGCGCAAGTTTAGCTTTAAGCTCATCAATATCCAGGATCTCTGAAGAAATAATGGCATTCATGGCACCTTTATCGCGGATATGGCGTACCAGTTGACGGGTATCCACATCAGAGATCCCTACCAGGTTTTGCGCCTGGAAATAATCCTGTATCGATTCATCGGCCTGTTTACGACTGTAGGCTATGTTATAGTTTTTACAAACCAAACCGGCGATCTGGATATTTCCCGATTCAACCTCCTCGTTGGTGATACCATAGTTACCAATATGCGCGTTGGTAGCCACCATGATCTGCCCAAAGTATGATGGATCGGTAAAAATTTCCTGGTAACCGGTCATTCCGGTATTAAAGCATATTTCGCCGGTAGTGGTACCGATCTTCCCTGCGGCTTTACCGTAAAAAACGGTTCCATCATCCAATAATAGTACAGCCGGTAATTTGGTGAAGTAGGTCATTTATCAAAAAAATTGAAAGGATTAATAAATCGGATCGCCTGGTTCAAAGCCCCGTGAAAACTAATAGAAATATCGAAGTAAGGAACTTCCTGATTCACGCCGCAAAAGTACAGTTTTATTTGAGAATTTGGATGTGAGATGTGTGATTTTTTTTATATTTCGGATTTCGGATGTTCGATTTCGAAATTAATAGTAACCTTTGCATACCAGAAACATATTTATCGATGTCAATACATAAAGAAGTTAAAAGGATCACTACACATATTGTGCAGGAAATGAAGAACCGTGGCGAGAAAATCGCCATGCTTACTGCTTATGACTATTCCATGGCAGCTATTGTTGACGATGCCGGTATGGACATCATCCTGGTGGGCGATTCGGCTTCGAACGTAATGGCCGGTCATGAAACCACGCTGCCTATAACGCTCGATCAGATGATCTATCACGCCTCATCGGTAGTGCGCGCGGCCAAACGTGCGCTCGTGATCGTCGATCTGCCTTTTGGCTCTTACCAGGGTAACTCCAAAGAAGCCCTCAATTCGGCCATCCGGATCATGAAAGAATCGGGTGCTCACGGTGTAAAAATGGAAGGTGGTATCGAAATAGCCGAATCGGTAACCCGTATACTCACCGCCGGCATACCGGTGATGGGGCACCTGGGCTTAACCCCGCAGTCTATTTACAAATTTGGCACCTACACCGTACGCGCCAAGCAGGAAGCCGAAGCACAGAAATTACGCGAAGATGCCCTCACCTTACAGGAATTGGGTTGCTTTGCTATCGTGGTTGAAAAGATCCCCGCCAAATTGGCCAAAGAAGTTGCAGAAAGCGTACAGATACCTATTATAGGTATAGGCGCAGGCCAACATTGCGATGGCCAGGTGCTGGTGATACATGATATGCTGGGTATCAACAAGGGTTTTAAACCCCGTTTTTTACGCCAGTATGCCAATTTGTACGACCAAATGAATGGCGCCATTAAAAATTATGTAGGCGACATCAAATCAAAAAGTTTCCCGAACGAACAGGAACAATATTAAAATCAGTTCATAGTTGATGGTTCATTGTTCATAGCCAATTTTGAAGCTCCCATGAACCATCAACCATGAACCATGAACCATGAACTAAAAACAAAAATGCGTCCCGAATTTAATTATACCAGCTACGATATTACCGATAAGGATATCCTTTATGAGGACAATCACCTTATTGCCGTGAACAAACGCGCCGGTGATATTGTACAGGTTGATGAAACCGGCGATGAACCGCTGGATGAAAAGGTTAAAAAATACATCGCCCAAAAATACAACAAACCCAACGGCGCCTTTTTAGGCGTGGTGCACCGGCTGGACCGTCCCGTGAGCGGTGTTATCCTGTTTGCCAAAACCAGCAAGGCGCTCGACAGGATCAACAAGATGTTTAAGGCCCGCGATATGCACAAAACCTATTATGCCGTTGTGCGCAAACGCCCCCAACCCGAGGCAGGTACACTGGTACATTGGCTGGTAAAAAACTCGCAAAAGAACGTGACCAAAGCGCATGATAAAGAAGTGCAGGGTAGTTTACGTTCCGAACTGCACTACAAACTGGTTGCCGAACTTAATGGCTATTACCTGATTGAGGTTGACCCGATAACCGGTCGCCCGCACCAGATCAGGGTGCAGCTTTCAACCCTGGGAACACCTATTGTTGGCGACAATAAATATGGTTACCCACGCGGCAGCCTGCGTAAAAGTATTTGCCTGCATGCCCGCAAACTCACTTTCGTCCACCCCGTTAAAAATGAATCGGTGACGATCATAGCCCCCGTTCCGCACGATGGTTTCTGGGAAAAGTTTGAGGGGATGATGATTGGAGAATAAAAGTGGTGCGGTGATAACACCGACCACCGGCTTCATAGATGTAAATTTTCAAATGCAAATTCTTTAACAGCCGGCTTAATAACATTCCACTGTTCTAAAATCAATGAGACGTGATTTATTGCCATATCTGAACCTGCAAAATTTAGATAATCAAAACTTAAAGGCTGTTCAGAAATTGCAGCAAATGCTGTTTCAACTTCGTACATCGCTAAATTCATTATATAACTTATTTTTTCTTTTAAACCGATTAAATCTGTTTCGTTTCGATGCTTATATTCATACATTTTCCCAATTTGTGCAAGCGCAATACCATGTCTAATACTTGCTGGTGGATGAGATATAGTTTTTAAATCAACTTCATCATACTTTGTCATCCCTGACATCCTGTGAAATGTATACATTGAATATGTTATAAGAAATAAGTTAGTTTCAAAATTCTTATAAAAAGGTTGATAAATATCCTCAACATATTCTATGTTTTGCAATAGAGCCTCTAATTCAATTATAACTTTTGTAACTGCAAATAAATCTGCATCAAGTTCTAATGCCTGCGAAATTAATGGATCTAACTTAGGCTTTCCATTAGGAAATTCGTTAATTGTAAAGTCATTGATCTTATTATTAAAGAAGTCGCAATGACCATCAACTATGTGTCCATATTCATGTGCGATTAAAAACTTAAAAACAGTATTTGTTAGGAAAAATGCCAATATCTGTCTCGATTTATCATTCGGTATAGCAATAACATCTGACGTTAGATCTAATAATTTAATTGTAGTGATTTGAGCATTGAACGTTTTTTCAAGCACTGATTCATTATCAATATTTCCAAAGTCCTTTAATACATTGGGATTAGCTGTCATTCTAAAAAACAGATCGGAAATCAGAATAATTGTGCTACCGCTTATACCAATTAAATATTCATTTTTATACTTTGTTGCAGCAGCATTTAATTTATCACTGTTGATTATATTTATATAAACATCTGGCAATTCTGGTCTATCTTGTTTAATCCACCTAATAAATTCATTACATCCGATAATTAGATTTTGAATCACTTCAGGATGCTGAATCTGTTCATAATCAATTATACCACCCAAATGTTTGAAGGCTTCGTCAAATAATTTTTCTTTTTCTTCCATAAGATTATTCAATAAAAAATTCATTAAGCCTATGGTCGGTGTTATCACCGCACCATCACCATGCACTACTCAAATATGATCCATATAGTGCGTTATCAAAGCATCATCATCATTCAATAAGTAGTACCTGGCTGATGAGTAAGTATAATCCTCTGGTAAGTTACAAAGACCTGCTTTAACTGGGTTATAGTGTATATAATCCAATTTTTGTTCCAATACATTTCTGTTATACAATGTTGCTTTATGGGGCCGGCGCTCCCAGAATTGGTAATCCCTGTCGTTCTGTGTACTCTTATAGTTTTTAAGCTCGGCTGAATTATTCATCAAACTAAACTTAAGTTGTTGAGCAGTAAATTTACTAAAGTGTTGCTGTACATTCTTATTTAGCCATTCCGGTTGTTTACACCAGATTATGTGTACATGATTAGGCATTATTACATAGCCGTACAGCCATATCCTTTTATCATTAACTAAAAAGCTTAAACTATCTATTATAATTCGTTTGTGATCATGTGATTGCAGCAAAGGCTGCCAGTTAAGGCATGTAGCTGTGAAAAATTCAATACCTTGATGCATGAACTAAGATAATAAAAAAGTGGTGCGGTGATAATACCGACCACAGGCTGGAAAGGGCAAAGAACCAAGAATCAAGAGCCAAGAAAGAAGATAAAGCTCGTGGTCGGTGTTATCACCGCACCACAGACTTTTGCCTTTTGCCTTTTGCCCCCCTACAGTCCCAGCACCGTATTCCATATCTTTTCATCCACTAAAACACCTTCTTTTAAATTTTGCACACGTGTTTTCAGTGTGTTTTCGCCAGGATAGGAAATGGTTGTTCCGGCATGTTCGGGTCTGCTGGTTTTGGTATAGCTGATGATCTCCTCGATGAGGGCAGTGGTATGGTCGTCGTCCTTGGGTTTTATGCAGATAAACACTTGGGAGATACCTGCTTCTTTGCCATTGGCGGTGATCCTGGCGGTGGAGTTACCACCGCTTAAAACCGTAGCCAGCAGATCAAGCACCAGCGAAAGCCCGGAACCTTTCCAAAAACCAACCGGCAGCAAACGCTCCGACTGCAGTATGGCCGCGGCATCGGTACTCAGATGTCCTTCGCTGTCATAGCCACCGGGCAGCGGCAGTTGTTCCCCTCGTGATTTGTACTGGTATAGCTTACCAACCGCGTATTGCGATATGGCCATATCCAGCACCACATGCCCGTTTTTGCGGGGCACGGCTATCACCAATGGGTTGTTACCCAAACGCGGATCGAGGCCGCCCCAGGGTGGCAGATTGGCAATAGTATTGGTAAAACAGATACCTATATAACCGGCCTCCGCAGCCTGCCAGCCATAGGTGCCACCGCGCATCCAATGATTGGTATTTTTGATGGCTACACAGCCAATGCCGTTATCGCGCGCCAGTTCAATAGCCCGGTCCATACAGATACGGGCATTCAACATTCCCGGCCCATAATTACCATCCCATTGCTCAATAGCCCCCAAGCCCCCTTCTTTTATGGGTTCTTCAGCGGGTTTTACCAGGCCGTCTCTTACATGCTGCACAAAAACCGGGAAACGGTTAAGGCCGTGCGTATACACGCCGTCCCTGCTGTTTTCGGCAAAAATGGCGGCGCATTTTTCGGCCTTATCATCGGTAAAATCAATACCGGTCAGGATCCGTTTAAATTCGGCTTTCAGTTTTTCGAAGGGTACACGCATGGTAGTAAGTAGTAAGTCAAAAATCAAAAGTAAAAATAAAACATCCATCCCGAATCCGTCTTGATGTTTAAGGTGTAAAACGCTTAAATAGCTTATTAAAATAATTTCAGTTTAAAAGAGTTATTATTACATCCTGGTTGCCAACTAATAACCGGGAATATTTATTTTTGCCTGCGTATTTTCTATGAAGAATAAAACCCCGTTAGTTTTTGTTTTAGGCTTAGTTATGATTAACCTGCTGAGTAACTCCTGTAAAAAGGATATCAACAGCAATATACCGCATTTGCTTACAACCGGCACCTGGCTGCTGGCCAATGTACAGGTTACTAACTTTGTAGGCGATGCTCAGATTGGTACCGCGGATACCTTATACGTCGGCTGCGACTCGACCCAGACATTTACTTTCAATACCAACAATACCTGCACATTTGTAAATTTTGCCTGCCTGGCCCAAAATACAACCGGCACCTGGACACTTACCCCAAACCGGCTTTTCTTTACATCAGATATGACCTGTAAAGATACTACCGGCAACAAAGGGGTTATAAGACAAACGCAGCCTTTTACCAATGCACAGATATATACCCTAGGGATTTACTCCCTGGTATTGCAAACCGGGGATGTGGAGCCGAATTATTCATCAACCAAAAGGCGAAGAATTGTGCGGTATGGATTTATCAAGCAAAAAGCAGTAACACAATAAGTAAACTTTTATATTTGGATTATGATAACAGTGATTTTTTATAATAAAATTACCAGCTGCATAAAACAAATCCCTATAAATAAACATTTACAGGTAACATCATCACCTTTGAAAAGCCCCAAATTTTAATGAAGAAACGAATTGCCATTTTTGCTTCAGGTTCAGGGTCAAACGCCCAAAAGTTAATGGAGCACTTTAAACGCAATGCCGATGCCGAAGTAGTGCTGATACTTACTAATAATCCACAGGCTTATGTATTGCAACGGGCCGACAACTTTGAAGTACCATCGCACATATTTACCAGGCATGAATTTTTTGAAACCGACGATGTGATCAGACTACTTAAAAACCTGCAGGTTGACCTTATTGTACTGGCAGGCTTTTTATGGTTGGTACCCGCATCGTTATTAAAAGCCTTCCCCAACAAGATCATTAACCTTCACCCTGCCCTGCTGCCCAAATATGGTGGCAAAGGCATGTATGGCGATCATGTGCACAAAGCCATATTGGAAGCCGGCGAAGAGGAAAGCGGTATTACCATACATTTTGTGAACGAGCAGTTTGATGAAGGCGAGATCATCCACCAATCCAAATTCAGGATTGAACCGGGCGACAACCTGGAAATGGTTAAGTTTAAAGGCCAGCAGCTGGAGCATCATCATTTTCCTAAGGTAGTTGAGGCTTTGTTGAAGAAAATGAAAAGCTAACCGCTGATTTCGAGTAAAATCACTTTATGATATCAATAAACGCGTCATTGCGAGCATAGCGTGGCAATCCCTAAAATACAGGGCGACTCTGCTAATCGGGGATTGCCACGCTACGCTCGCAATGACGTATTTTAATTAAAACAAGAAAAGCGGGCATGCCCGCTTTTCTTGTTTTATCCGCATCCCCTAAAAACTGGTGCTTAACGATACGCCATAGGTACGCGGGTTACCTAAGTGCGATGCGCCGAAGTCATAGGCATAATCGATATACTTTTTGTTGGCGATATTGCTCTCCCAAAAAAACAGGCTAAAGTTTTTGGTATCCACCCCTAACCTGGCATTGAACTTACTGGATGCTTTTTGCTCGATCTGATTGGCCAGGTCAAAATATTGATCGCCCAGGTAGCGCCATTCGCCACGGGCTACCAGTTTTACTTTTTGCGGTCCATCCAGCTCATAGCCGTATTGTACAGCCAGCATGGAGGTAATATCAGGGGTATAGATCTGGCGGTTACCTTTAAGGTCGACAATTTGCCCATTGTTACCTACCGACAGGCTGGTATAACGGGCATGGGTATATCCAAAGTTATAATCAAAAGCCAGGCCTTTTACCGGCGTAGCGCTCAACTCCAGCTCGGCGCCTTTACTGCTTAGTTTACCGGCATTTTTGGTAATGGTAATAGCATCGGGCAATACCAGTGTAGGCACCTGCGCATTGGTTACGCGGGTATAAAAAGCGGTAATATTTACGCGCAGTTTGTTATCTAAAAAGTTATTCTTCGACCCTATCTCGTAGTTATTACTGTACTCGGGTTTAAAGGTATACAGCGGCGGCTGTGAAGGGTCTGACCCTAACTCCGTAATACCACCAGCCCTAAAGCCACGGCTATAGCTCGCATACAGGTTATTGTTAGCCGAAAGATGATAAGCCACGCTCAGTTTTGGCGAAAAAGCATTGAAGTTGGCTTTCGATGAAGTGTCTGAACGGGTTACGATAGCCGCCTGTCCATCGGGTTGAAATTCACCCAGGATGTTTTCTTTCTTATGCTCATGGTCATAACGAAGCCCGGCGGTAATATCAAACTCTGGACTTATAGCATAAGTTGCCTGACCATAAACGGCAACTCCCAGGTTACGGTCGGTATTGGTATTGATGCTGGTGAAATCGGTCATGGGTGAGCCCACGGCTGCTGCATCAGCCCCGAAATGGGTACCCTGGCGGTTTGGCGCGTAATGGTAAAAACCATAGGCTCCGGCTGTCCACTTTAAAGCCGAGGTTGATGAGGCCGGCGAAGTAAACCGGAACTCCTGTATTCCGGTTTTTACTTTGTTCCAATCGCCGCCATAATTGTTGATGATCGAGATGCCGTCGATGGGGGAAAAATCACCGTCGATAGGCGTGGTGTAATACCGGTTATTAACCTGGTATGATGATTGGGAAGTAAAGTTAAAATCGCGGCCAGCATAGCTAATAGCCAGCGAGGACTGGAAAGTATTATCGATCATTTTGGTAGTAGCGTCCTGATCTACCTTAAACGGATCGCTCAGGGCATCAGCCGGTGAACCAGCCAGCGGGAAAGCGCCATTGTTGCGGTTATTATAATTTTTAACATTTAAGGTCAACGCCAGTTTGGAGGTAGCCAGAAATTTGAGGTAGTAATTACCTAAAAAGAAATGCTGCTTATCAAAATGGGTATTGTTAAAGGTATTGGTATAAAACCCGTTAAAGCCCGAATAAACACCGGCAACGCCTAAAAATAACTTATCCTTAATGAGCGGGGCACGCAGACCCAGGGTGTAGCGTTGCTGGCCGTAATTGCCAAAATCGAGCCCGGCAAAACCGCTTATGGTATTGGTAGGTTGTTTGGTGATGATATTGATAACCCCGCCGGTGGCATTACGGCCATAAAGCGTTCCTTGCGGGCCTCTTAAAACTTCTATTCTTTCTACATCCAGCAATTGGGGGATGTAGGTGTCGAGGCCGTATTGGTTCACCCCATCTACATAAGTAGCTACCGCCGGGTCATAGGATGTGGTGACAATACCCCTGATGCCACTCACCGTACGGTTGTCGCCCGGACCAGCCGAATTAAGGTTGGGCGCAATAGCAGTCAGATCTTTAAGATCCCACAGGCGGTAGTCGCGTATCTGTTTTGCCGTTAACGTGGAAATACTGATGGGTACCCGCTGTGCATCTTCTTCGTATTTTTGGGCGGTTACGGTAACCTCATCCAACTGATTAGCTGCATCTTTTAATTGTATATTGATGGATTGGCTCCCACTGCCAAGCTTTACTTCCTGGTTCCTGCCAGCATAACCTACCGCGCTGATATGCAGCGTGTAAGTACCGGCATCCAGGTTTCTGAATATAAATTTCCCGTTTTTATCCGCGATAGTATGGTAATTGGTATTAAGCAAATAAACCGAAGCACCACCTATAGTCTGTGTTTTATCGTCGGTCACTGTACCCGATAAATTGGCGCGGGTTTGGCTTTTTACAGTAATAGCAAGCAGGAATAGTACTAATAAAGTAAATATTGTTTTCATCATAAAGGCAGTAATTGGCAGGTGTCAGAAACACACATTGATATATTTTCCAATTATAATAAAACGGCCTGCATATTAGAAGCAGGGAACAGAAATATTACTGAAATGTGTTTAAAGCCTGAGACATGGAACTTAAGACTTCCGACTCAATACTTACCAATTACTCATTCTTCATATACTTATCAATCCCTTCGGCGGGTTTCCAGTTGCTGCCGGGTTCAAAGTAGTGCCATAGCAGGGCCGATATTTTTTTGATGAGCACACTGGCTTCATTGTCGGGTACCCAGCGCTGGTCGGTGTTATGGTTGGTCATGATCGAAAATACATAATCGCCATGAGGGGCGCTCACCAGTACGGTTTCTGATTTCGCGGCATCAACGGCGCCTTGCTTGGATATGGTTTGCACATAAGGTGGTATTTGCGACAGCGCTTTCTCATCCCAATAAATACGTGCCATGTTGCGGCTCATGCGCTCGCTGGCCGCCGGGCTAACCGCCTTACCCTGCCTGATCATGGTAAACAGGTGGCACATTTCAAACGGCGTACTTACCCCCCAGCCATAAATACTGCGGATAGCTTCGCGCCCGGGTACGCGGGAATTCACCCGCATTACCTTAAATCCGTTTTGTTGCAGCCAGTTATTGATATAATCGCCGCCAACCAGTTTTTGCAGCCAGGTGCTTGCGGTATTATCGCTCATGGTGATCATGAGCAGGGCTACCTTGCTCAGCTGTATCGTGTCTTTATCTTTAAAGGAACCCAGAATATCCTCGCCTTTGTACAGGAGCGAATCGCGGTAAACCAGTTTCTGGTTGTATTGCAGTTCACCTTTTTCAATTTTATCCATCAAACCACATTGAATACTCACCTTGATCATACTTGCTGTAGGGAACAGGGTATCGGCATTAATAGCCGCGGTTTTGCCGGTTTTAAGGTTTTGCACATAGATGCCTACCTGGCCATGAAATCCCTGAACCGCGTCATTAAGCTGTTGTGTAAGCTTACGATCGGATTGGGCAAAGGCGGTTGAGGTGATGGTGAGTAAAAGTATAAGTAGTTTGAGCTTCATTCGAAATAATGGTTGGAACACTAAGTTATAAAAATGGGCTCAAAAATATTTAGATTTGTTTTTTTGATATTATAAGGATAAATGAATAAAAGTGTCACCGCATATCAGGGAAAGGCCTGCCATCCTGAGCCCGTCAAAGGATCGTGCGGAGAGGCTTGCCCACCATGCTTCGACAAGCTCAGCATGACACCCGTTTTTTCAAGTCCCAAAATCATGTCGACATTTATCCACCTATGATATACCTCCGCTGGCTTTTATTTCCTTTCTCGTTGCTGTATGGCCTGGTGGTGCTTATCCGCAATTGGTTTTATAATACCGGGGTATTTAAGAGCAGGTCGTTTACCCTCCCAGTGATCGCCGTAGGCAACCTGGATGTGGGCGGCGCGGGCAAAAGCCCGATGACCGAGTATCTTATTCGTCTCTTAAAAGGGAATCACAAACTGGCTACCCTGAGTCGTGGTTATGGCCGTAAAACAACCGGTTTCCGGGTAGCAGACACCCATACACTGGCATCAGATATCGGTGATGAACCGGCGCAGTTTAAAAACAAATTCCCCAACGTTACCATCGCCGTGGCTGAAAAACGGGTGGAAGGCATTGAACAATTACAGGCATCACATAACCTCATTATTCTGGATGATGCTTACCAGCATCGGGCCGTAAAACCGGGTTTCAGCATTTTGCTTTTTGATTATAACCGCATTAACGAGCCACGTTTATTATTACCCGCAGGTAACCTGCGTGAGCCTTTTACAGGGCGCAAACGTGCCAATATTATCGTGATCAGTAAATGCCCGGTAAGCCTGAACTCTGAACAACAAACGGCTGTTATCAAACGAGTAAATCCACTACCACACCAAACCCTTTTTTTTACATCAATAAGCTATTTACCGCTTCAGGATATGGGCGGACAAATTACCGATACCCTGATAGATGATACCACAACCCTATTCCTGCTTACCGGCATTGCCAATGCCCATCCCCTGCTGGAACATTTAAAAAAGCAAACATCACACATCATCCATCATAAATATCCCGATCATCACCAGTTTAGCTTAAAAAATATCAGTAAACTTGCCGATGATTTTTTGGCCTGCACTGCACAAAAAAAACTGATCATCACAACAGAAAAGGACGCTCAGCGTTTAGGGGAACAGGATCTGCAGCAGGTGGTGAAAAAACTTAATATTTTGGTATTGCCTATTGGTATTGAGTTTTTAAATAACCAACAAAAACAGTTTGATAAATTAGTAACAGATTATGTTAGAAAATATTCAAAGCACAGCCCAATACATTAAAAGCCGCATTGGCGATTTTGAACCCGAAATAGGCATTATTTTAGGCACCGGTCTTGGTGGTCTGGTAAAAGAAATAGAGGTTGAAAAACAACTGATGTACTCCAACATCCCTGATTTTCCGATCTCGACGCTGGAGTTTCATTCGGGTAAATTAATTTTTGGCACGCTGGCCGGTAAAAAGGTTGTGGCCATGCAGGGCCGTTTGCACTATTACGAAGGTTATAGCATGCAGCAGATCACTTTTCCGGTAAGGGTGCTGAAATACCTGGGCATTAAATCATTGTTTGTTTCAAATGCCAGCGGCTCGCTTAATCCAAAGTTTAAAAAGGGCGACCTGATGATTATTGCCGATCATATTAATCTGCAGCCGCAAAACCCATTGGTTGGGCGTAATGATAATGAACTGGGCCCCCGTTTTCCGGATATGAGCCAGCCCTATCAGCGTACATTAATTGATAAAGCATTAACAATAGCAAAGGCCAACAATATTATTTGCCATAAAGGAGTTTATGTAGCTGTTACCGGCCCAAATCTGGAAACCAAAGCAGAATACAAGTATTTACAAATTATTGGCGGCGACGCCGTTGGCATGAGCACCGTACCCGAAGTTATTGTGGCTAACCACATGGGTCTGCCTGTGTTCGCGATATCGGTATTAACCGACGAAGGTTTTAATGATGAGCTTGCGCCCGTTGTGATTGAAGATATTATAAAAATTGCCGAAGAGGCCGAACCCAAACTAACATTGATTCTTAAAGAACTGATAGCCGGGAGTTGAAGTCAAGAACCAAGAGTCAAGATATTAGAGTCAAGAAAAGAGTTTTTAAAGTGAATAAAAGAAAATATTTCAACAGGACATCACCGCATCATCGTTTACATGAGGAGGCTTCTGTCTTGATTCCTGATTCTAATATCTTGACTCTTCGGCGTAAGCCATTTAAATATATTTTATTGTTCCTGCTGTGCATATCGGTACATAGCGCGTTTGCGCAATATAACCAAACGGGCCGGCAACGAACTTTACCTACCCGGGATACCCTTAAAGCAACCAGGCAGGTAAGTGATGATGAACTGCTGGACAGCTTGCGTAAAAAAGAAGAGAACAAGCACGATTCTGTAATTTACAATTCAAAATTCATACGCGTAACCAACGAGCTGTTGCTTAACGACAGTACCCAAACATTTGCGATTGACACGGGCATAAGTCGTTTTGAAAACTATAGTCCGCTCCTTGATCCGCGGAACCCGCGCATACACCTGGGCTATACCGGTCTATCGCAAAGAAGTTTGCTGTTTGAACCGGTTAAAACCATTGGTTTTGATATGGGCATGCATGCCCTTGATATTTACACGCTGCAACCGCAGGATATCAATTATTATAATACCCGGGTAGCCTACTCCAACTTGTCGCTTTTTAATGGTTTCGGCAGTTCGGCCGAACAGCTGTTTAAAGTGATCCACACCCAAAACATTAAACCCAACTGGAATGTGGGCTTTAACTTAAATTTTAACGGCTCCAAAGGTTTTTACAGCAGTAGCAGCGTGCTGGGTCAAAATGTAAGCGGTCTTAACGCGGCCATATTTACCTGGTACGAGTCGAAAAGCAAACGCTATAACCTGCTGGCGAATGCTACATTCAATAACTTAAAAGCTCCCGAAACCGGGTCTATATTGACCGATTCGGTTTTCACCAGCGCGAAGGGTACCGTATTTTTTAAAGCAAACGCACCTGTCCGTTTACCCAACAGCTATGAGAACTGGAACGATAAAGGCATATATATTAAACAGTTTTATTACCTGGGCCGTATTGATAGCCTGAATAAGGGCAAAGAGAATTCCAAGGTTTTACCTACGCAACGGGTATCACATACGCTGAATATCAAAAATGGCCGGTATAACTATATCGAGAGCGGGGTTGATACTTACAACGTATTCCCTGATTATTACTACAGCAATAACCGGTCGCGCGATTCGACAGTATATACGCACATCCAGAATGAGTTTTCGTACAGCTTTTATCTGCGCAGCAAATCAGTCAAGTTTGTCAAAAACGAGCTGAAACTGGATCTTGGACTGGTACATGATTTTTGGCATTACGCGCAGTTTGTAAGTGATACCGCGTTGAACCAGTACGGCGCCAAATACGTTCACCAGGACAGGGTACAAAACACTACTTTTCAGGATATTACCCTAAAGGCTAAACTGGGTTACCGTTTCAGCGACCGCATAGGTTTGGATGCCGATTTCAGGCAGATAGTGCAGGGCCGCGATTTTGGCAATTATTTGTACGATGCCAAACTTAACCTTGCCGGGGGGGGCCGCGTGGGTAAAGTTGTTTTAGAGGCTTATACCCAAAATAGTTCGCCGCCGCTGGTATATACCGACTGGATATCCAATCATTATATTTTTCATAATAATTTCAGTAATCAAAAAACCACCAGCTTATCCTTCAATTATATTAATGCCCCCTTACAGTTTGATGTAAAGGTGGAGTATTTTTTAATATCTAACTACCTGTATTTTACAGCGCAGGATGGCGGTAATGACGCCCACCCGGCACAGCTGGGTAACGACATTAACTTGCTGAAGATAAGTGTTGGCAAAAGTTTAAAATGGCGCAACCTGCATTTTGACAATTATGTAGTTTATCAAAAAACCGACTATCAATCAACCCTACGCACACCGGAGATATATACATACAGTAACCTATATCTGACCAAAACATTTTTTAATGTACTGCAATCGGCTGTTGGGATAAATGTGCGTTATAATTCAGAGTATGTGGCCCCGTCGTACGCGGTAGGCTTAGGCCAGTTTTATAACGGACCGAATGTTACTTTTTCATCGTACCCTATAGCATCTATATATTTCAAAGCTACCCTGCAGCGTACCAATTTATTCCTGATGTATGATTATGCCAACCAGGGCTTGTCAAGCAAGGGTTATTATACCGTGAACCGCTATCCGCAACAAGATCACCTCATCAAATTCGGCGTAAGCTGGACGTTCTATAATTAGTATCAAGTATCACGATTTTGAAAGTTATCAATTTTCTTTTGTGAAGCTGTCTTGATACTTGATACTAAACAAAAATCACGTTTTCTGTTTCTTCTTTTTGGCTGCCGGGAACAATACGTTGTTTAGGATCAGTCGATATCCTGGCGAGTTGGGGTGCAGCTTCAGATCGGTTGGGGGATCGCCTACGGCGTGCTGGTAATCTTCGGGGTCATGACCACCGTAGAATGTCCATTGCCCCTTTCCATATTCGCCGTGGATATAACGGGCCTCGTTACCTGTTTTCATTTCGCCCATGATGGTTACACCGGGCTTCAGCATACTTTTGTTGAAGGCGGTTGTCAATCCCATAAAACCTTTGATCACTTTGTCATGATCCTGTGTGAGCATGCTGGGTACCACATCCCACTTGGCCGAAAAATCAAACAGCGTAAAAAAGTCACGGGTACGATCAACCTGGCGGGTGCTGGTCACATCAATATTGCTAAACTGGTGCGATATGGGGTTCATATCCAGCGTAAAGTTCTGAAAAGCGAATGTTTGGGTAAAATCCAGTTTTGATTGTGCATCCGGATCGGCAGAATCACCGTCGAACATGTTTTCGCAGATATCGGTATTGGCAGCAGCCAGGGCAATATCAAAAGTATCGGTACCGGAGCACATCGCAAATAGAAAGCCTCCACCCGCACAAAAATCACGTATGTTTTTGGCAACCGCCAGCTTCATCTTCGATACCTTTTTAAAGCCCAGCTTGTGGGCCAGTTCTTCCTGTCCTTTTACATCGTCGGTATACCATTGGGCAAAGCGGAAGGCTCCGTAAAACTTGCTGTATTGGCCGGTAAAATCCTCATGATGCAGGTGCAGCCAGTCGTATTTGGGCAAGTCGCCACGAATTACTTCTTCGTCGTAAACCACATCGTAAGGTATCTCGGCATATTTTAATACCAGAGTAACGGCATCATCCCAGGGGAGTTTGTTCTTAGGCGAATACACTGCCATTTTCGGAGCCTTTTCCAGCTTGATCACATCCATATTGACTGATGGATCGCTCACCTCGGTCAGTATCTCGTTTACTTTGGCATCAGCCAGCACCTGGTAGCTTACCCCGCGTACTTTGCATTCCTCTTCTATCTTTGGGTCATACTTCATCATGAAGCTGCCACCGCGATAGTTAAGCAGCCAGTCCACTTCTTCGCCATTCTTCAAGGTCCAAAATGCGATACCGTATGATTTCAGGTGATCCTTCTGTTCATCATCCATCGGAATCAATATGGATGCTGCTTTTACAAAAACAGGTAAAAGGAGAAAGGAGAAGGCTAATAGGTATTTGCTATATTTTTTGATGCTCACTTACAGATATATTATAATGCTACTATTCAAATGTAACGAATAAACGTTTAATGTATTACCGTATATCAGCGATGAGATAAAAAGCTTTAAGCCTTAACCTTTTCGCTTTAAGCCTTTTCCCTTTCAGCTCAAAATTATTACCTTTGCCAACTGTTTTCCAAAAAACAAATAAAATGAGCAAAGCGATTATCAAAACCGAAAAG
>Ga0207671_10001273_pt1 | contig 29705 bp, 27 predicted proteins | sample KBSC24metaG_FD_184352 | JGI IMG/M metagenome (GOLD analysis project Ga0207671, IMG submission 184352) | Corn rhizosphere microbial communities from Kellogg Biological Station, Michigan, USA - KBS C2-4 metaG (SPAdes) (version 2) | ecosystem: Host-associated > Plants > Roots > Rhizosphere > Soil...
GTACATGTAGTAAGGCATGGGACTCGCCGACCCCCACCCTTGCAGACGGCTTACTGATGACCGGGGCCCGGGAATGTTTGTTCCAGGCGCACACACGTCAGGCTTGATGCGGCCATCGCTGGTAGGACCGGTTGAGCTGCACAAAGCGATCCGATCCGGTTCACCCGAGATGGGAACGCGACGAGCTGGGCCACGATAGAGTTGCTGCTTCGGGTCGAGATCCCCCCAGGTGCCACGCAACCCAACACCGCTGAGGCAACCAGAGGTTGCTCCCACCGCGATAGCGTTCTTAGCTGAAGCAGGCGCATAGACGCTGCGCTGCTCGAGAACGTGGTCGCCGTCTCGGTCCGTGCCATCGTTGCCCGCAGCAAAGAGAATAACGGCGTCCTGGTGTTCGTGCAGGAAGAGGTCTGTTTCGTAACTATCGTTGGTGTAGTGTCCCTGAGCGGGATCGCCCCAGGCGTTAATGTGAATGCGTGCGCCCAGATCGCGTGCCGCCTGAAAGAGTTGCCGCAGATCGAGGGGACGCCCGCTCAGATAGTAGCCCGAAGGCATCTGCGACGAGTATTCACGCTTGATTTCCGTGTATTGCTCAATGGCTTGAAAGACCAGTTCGGCTTCAGGCGCAACCCCTCGGTGTAGTCCACCGCTGAGAGCCCCAGTGCCGACTGCGAGCCCTGCTACGTGTGTGCCGTGGCCTGTATTGAGGTCGGCCGCATTATCGCTTCCAGCCGTACTCTTGAGAAATGGCGTCCACGAAGAATTGATGGGCCAACTTGAAATATCGCGCACGCGACCGCGAAAGTCTGAGTGCAAGCTTTCGTTGTTCGCTCCGCGGTCGAGGCCTGTGTCGGCAACAGCGACAATTTGTCCCTTCCCGCTGTAAGTTGACTGCCACTGGCCATCTCCATTCCCGAGCCCCAGCACGGACTGCATCGTCTCACCCAACGTCACAACGCCTCGGGCAGTATCCACAACTTTCACGCCGACAATGTTGCGCAGTACAGCGGGATCCCCGTTGTAACTAACCCGAATCTTCGATGAAGAACTGGCGAGGATCGGGATGTCGCGCTCACGTAGCTCCGTCTCCACGCTGGCCCGATCTTCCCGCGTAAAACACACAATATCCAAAAGGTTTTCCGCAATCCCGGCGCGTTGTCGATCGGATGATTTCTGTGCCGGCAGGTCGCGGCTGCACTGCTCTTCAAGATACGGCTGCGCGCCGACTATAAACGGGAACGCGGCCTTTATCGCTTCAGCCTTCATACCTTCCGGCAGGCGAATGCATGCTCCGAAACGCGGACACCAGAAGAGTACTCTTACTCCAACTCTCTCGAGCGTTGTGCGCCACTCTGCGGGGACTGGTCCGGCAAAACGCACGACGGTATGCGGGGCATCGCCCAGAACAAATTGCCCCTCAGGAATTTTTAGGGAGACGCCGTGGATTGAGACATATGGGTCGTCGAGTACTTCGTAATCGTTCGCTGGGAGATCTAGCGAGTGCTGAGTGCTGATGAGTAGTCGGGAAGGATAACCATAGATGACTTCAGTCTGCTCCCATCCGGCAACCGACGCGGTCCACTTTTGGTCCACCAGAACATACATGTAAATCACATCCAATCAAGGTTCCTACCCATATATGGATTGAAACTAGTGTTTTGTGTCCTGCGGGAATTCGGCGAGCAGTTGCTTTGGTCCAGCGAGCCAACGAGCTTGAATCCCGGACCGAGCGGAGATCCGAAAAAAGAGTCGTCTAGCTCGAAACGTTTCTTTCGCCTTTTCGCATAGGTAACAAGCAAGACCGCGCGACAAGGCCTGGATCTTCACGCCTTGGAGTCATACTACTTACGTCCTTGGAGGATAAAGATGGCAACAATTCAACAAAACACCGCTCACGAAAAGGTAACGGCCAGAGCACTCGGAGACGCCAAAGGGACGCTCTCACTGAAAAATCTAACAGGCAAGTGGAACAACTGCGACAAGAACACCCGCGGACTAGTGCGTCTCGTGCTCGGCACTAAGGGAAGTTCGTTGACTGTTCAGGGATTCGGCGCCTGCACGCCTACGCCGTGCGACTGGGGTGTCGTTGAGGGCACCGCTTACGGTGAGAGCGTCACCGCGACAGAAGCGATCGCGTTTACGGCCCGTTATGATTTCAGCTTTAAAGAAACCATCGTGACGGGACACCTCGACAATGGCACCTTGATAGTGGAGACCTTCGACAAATTCAAAGACTCAAGCGGTCGTTCCAATTACTATAGCCGGGTGTATCTCTGCCGGTCGTAGTGCAACTCACACTTTGACATTTCGCCAAATCATTTGGTGTCACTGTAGTTACTATCGCTTGGCGAAAGAAGAAGGTCGCTGGAGTTGATCCAGCGACCTTCGTCATATCGTGACAGAACCTTGCCGTACAAGTCCGGAAGAAGATTGATTTGATGGATGAGAACCAGATAATTGCCGTGAGGTATCGGCAACAATCATCGATCATTTAATCTGCTGTGAGATCTCGATATCGCGTTCAAGATCTGCTTCGGTATAGTCGCGGTGGGCGCCAGCTTGCTTCAAAAACGCATCGGTCTCCCAATGCGAATTGAAGCCAAGTAAGCGCTGAACCTCGGCGTGGCTCAACTTGCGATTGCGATAACCTTGTGCAGCCACCGCTTCTAGAGCGATGCGCGAAAGGTCTTCATCAGGCCCCAGGCTGTTCGCAATCTCCTTTGGCAATTCAATAGCTACGTTCATGCGTTATGCTGCCTCGGAAGTAATCTACCACACGAGCAAGGCCTCAAGATCGCTGAACTCCACACCTACTCAGCGACATGGAAGGGAAATGTGCAAGCTATTAGAGGGATTGGTCGCACAATCGACAACCTTTTCGTTAGACTTTACCGTATTCAGCGCGTAAGTAAAAATACATCCCACGCCCATCGACTTACTTGTGCGCCCTGGTCGTCCTTCACCTTGGCTCTATAACGGAAGTAGTTTCCGTACTCATCCTGCTTCTTGGCTTCCTTATAATCAAGTTCAATCGTCTTGAGGCCAACGCTCTGCAAGCTAGATAACTCTGCTGCTTCCGAGATTCCGTTGTGATTGCGGTCCCGCCACAAAAGCAACGATGAGAAAATGGCATCGCGCGGTGTGATTAGTCCGTCCCCGTTGCCTCCGTTGATTGGCTTATCGTACTCAGCCAAGGCTACAAATCCATTTCTTTGTTGACCAACAGGAGGACTGGGTTGAAATGTGAAATTGCCAAACAATTCAGACCCATCGTCAATAACGCCGTTTCCGTTTCTATCCAAGACCAACCAAGCGTCATCGGAAGATGGCGCTGTCCAGGAAATTCGCTGTGCTGTACCTACGGCTCTAATATCAAAATCAACACCGGCAGCGGCACTGGAGAGTTGGAATCCGTTACCCGCCACGTCAATCAGTATTGGCGAGAGGCACGCTACTGAGTCAGGATCACATTCACATGGGTTTGGATTCTCCACCAACATAAAGCCGCAGCCTTCATCGACAGCGCCCGTGCAAGAATGATTCGTCTCCCAGGTTTTTTGTCCAGTATCAACACAGCTCTTTCTTACTTCCACAAAAACAGAAACTCCACAGCGTCTTGTCACTTCTTCAATTTCCTTGTTTACGACAAGGATACTAAATCCACCGGTTGAGCTTGCTATAGGAGGATAGAAATCAGGCCAACAATAGATGCTATCTAAAATTGGAAGGGTCTCACACCGCGATTGCCAACTGCACCTGCCCGCACCTTTAGCTGTCAACTCGTCATAAGCTCCGTCAGGCCAGTTAATATACCAAAGACCGTTTTTACTGAGCGTACTGGAGTTGTCAAAACCACATGCCCCAGTAGTAGTGTCACTTAAGTGCGTGCCAGACGGTGTGCAATCGGTACCGTTTGTGACTGTCACTGTTAAGAAAATGGTTGTAGCGATAAATAAAGCGCGAGTGAGAAGCAGAGGATATTTCATGGGACGTGAGGGTGTAAATAGTTTTGTGTAAATGGTCATTCAGCGACTAACCGGTTAAGGTTGGTCCAGGAGAAAAGATGACCATAGACAACGAGCTGATTGACAATCTACTGAAAGACTACAAAAAGCCTGAGGACATCATCGGCGAGAACGGCCTGCTGAAGCAATTAACGAAGCAGTTGCTGGAGCGGGCCATGGCCGCAGAGTTAACCGAGCACGTCGGTTACGAGAAGCACGACACCGCCGGGCACAAGAGCGGCAACTCGCGCAACGGCAAGTCGGCGAAGACGCTCAAGGGCAGCTTTGGCACCATGCCGATTGAGATACCGCGGGATCGCAACGGGACCTTCGAGCCGCAGATCATCGAGAAACATCAAACGCGCTTCACCGGCTTCGATCAAAACATCATTTCACTGTACGCGCGCGGCTTATCAACCCGCGAGATTCAACAGCATCTGGAAGAGATCTATCACGTGGAAGTCTCGCCGGCCTTGATCTCGAGTGTGACAGACGAAGTAATTGATGAGGTGAAGACGTGGCAGAACCGGCAGCTCGATGCGGTCTACCCGATCATGTATCTGGATGCCATCCATTTTAAGGTGCGCGACGGCGGGCACGTAAGAAACAAAGCGATCTACCTGGCCATCGCAATCACGGTCACGGGCATGAAAGAAGTGCTGGGCCTGTGGATCGCGCAAACGGAAGGCGCTAAGTTCTGGCTCCAGGTGGTGACGGAACTTAAGAATCGGGGCGTAACTGACATCTTTATCGCCTGTGTTGATGGGCTGAAAGGCTTTCCGGAAGCGATTGAGAGTGTCTTTCCGCAAACCGAAGTTCAGTTGTGCATCGTGCATTTGGTGCGGCACTCGCTGAACTATGTGGGCTGGAAACAGCGCAAAGAAGTGGCGGCGGACCTGAAGCTGATTTACACGGCGGCAACGGACGGGGAAGCCGAGCAACGACTAGCCGATTTTAGTCTGAAGTGGGATGCGAAGTTCCCCATGATTGCGAAGTCCTGGCACAGCAACTGGGCTCGCGTGATCCCGTTCTTTGCGCATCCGCCGGAGATTCGGAAGGTGATCTACACGACCAACGCCATCGAGTCGCTGAACATGTCGCTGCGTAAGGTGACCAAAGCGCGCGGCTCGTTTCCCAACGACGAGGCGGTCTGCAAACTGCTCTATCTAGCGCTACGCAACATTGCGAAGAAATGGACCATGCCGGTCCACACTTGGAAGGACGCGCTCAATCGCTTCGCCATCCTCTACGAAAACCGGCTGCCGGCGCACTATGCGGGAAGCTGATTGACGAATGAACCAACCAGGCAAAAAATCGGGCTGTGGAAACCGTGGAAAAACAAACTACGTTTTCCCACCGTTCCCACAGCCCCTACTGCTGCTGACAATCAAGATGAAAAAGCAGCCCACCAAAACAAAAGACGATCGTTTACACAAAATCCCTTGCGGATCCGTGTAACCGTGGTAGCCCACAGTGGACAATCTTCGCAACTTCTTTAACGAATTGCCATCCACAAACTTTGTCCTTCCCACAACGTAACGTCTAGGAATGTCTTTCGTAATAGAAGTAACCATACGCCCAGAATAGTGGATACAGGTAATCAAACCCCACAAAGCCATTGAACTGTTGTCGATTTCGCACTCTAGCAATTTAGGCTTGGACGCATGGTCCAAGTAGGGGCACCGGCCCACAAATGACCGTTCTCAATCACAAGCTCCCGTATTTTCTCTATAAACAGCAAGATTCAAGCGAAAAACGAAAATTGCTCAATTTCGTGTGTTCGAACTCAATATGGAAGGACCACACTCTCACTGCGACGTTTCGCCAACCATTTGATCTACTTGCAATTACGAACAGGACTTGGCAAAGAAAAAAGGCCGCTGGTGCGACTTCCAGCGGCCTTTGAAATGTTTGGCTCCCCACACTGGACACTCTTCGCAACTTGGTTTTGACACTACCAACTGAAATGCTCAGTTACTTCCACCACGTGACATCGGTATAAAACAATGAAGGCGACGCTGTGCGGCGAGTCTGCTGCGTGAATTTGAGGCCTCCCTTGCGGATGGCCTCTACTTCAATCTTCTCCCCACACTGGACAATCTTCGCAACTTCCTTTTGATGCCAACCACGGAAGTGCTCAGTTTCTTCCAGCCGTTGCAAGAAGCGCCCTAAACTCAAGCTAATCACTCCTAGTGGTGAGCACTTGGCGGGTAAGCGCCCTACGAGTGTAGCCTGTAATCCTGAAGCCCACAGTGGACAATCTTCGCAACTTTCTCTGACCCCAACGATAGAGACGCTCAGTTTCTTCCGCTTTGTGAATTGCGCAGAACTCCCCAGATTGCACGGTTAAAAGGTCAAGGAGTCACGGCTGCGCTCTACGAACGGTTACGGTTAACTTGTGCACTTGGAGGTCGTGCGATGGGCTATTGTTGGCTGGGCTGCTGCTTTGGTGTAGTTTCATCCTTGCGCTTAACACCCTCCGATGTGCTAATGGATTTTGTTCTTCCTGCAATTAGAAACTGTCCCACATAATCATTGCAGGTGCTAATGAATGTGAAGCCTGCTCATTACGCCGCCGCTCATACCCTCCAACATAATCTCTATGTCTACTCATCATGAGTTCCTTACGTGGAAGAATCGCGGTTGAGAATTAATCCGCCTTGGCTTTCAATGTTTGAGAACCTCTAAGGGGCGGCGGTGGCTTGGCTGATGTTTTAGCCTTACTGACCTCAAATCGCGTCACTGTGATTTTAACGAGTATGCGAGGACGCAGAGCTCGGGGGTATCCAGCCTTCAATAACGGCGGCAGGTTATTCCTGTCCGGAACAAAAGTCAACGCGAGTTAACATTAGGTTATCGCACAACAACTCTGGCTCCCAATACCTGTGTCGCCACAGTGGACAATCTTCGCAACTTATTCCTGACATCACCCACTGAAGTGACTGGTTTTTTCCATGCGCTGGGAAAATGGTCTTACGCTTAGCAAATCGCATTATTCATACGTTAGGCCCCCTTGTCTGACGTGTTTCGGAGCCAAAGTAGTCGAGACTCACTGGGAAGATCCATGACAAAGTGAGTTTGAGCTTTCCCACTGTCGGCCACGATCCATCGTTTTCTGGCCGACCGTAACAATTCAATTCGGAAATTGCATCCTGTTGCCAGACCTCGTGGTAAAATTCCCTTCGTGAAAAGACAAACTCAAGAGCGGCTCAGTCATTTTGACAACCTCTTGGAATGGCTGGATTCTGATCGTGACCGTGCGGCCGAGAAGTACGAGATGATTCGGCAGTCGCTGATTCAGATCTTCATCTGGAAGAGATGTTCGGAACCCGAATCTTTAGCAGATGAAACTCTCGACCGAGTCATGTCACAAGTTCCCGAGCTTAGGAAAACATATGTGGGTAACCCGAGTGCGTATATTCATTCTGTCGCAAAAAACTTGCTTCGGGAGCAAACGGGGGGTCCTACTGTGCAGCTCGAAACCTTGGCTCCCGGGAATCCTACGACAACCGACATTCAGAATGAAAAGATGTATGGTTGCTTGGAACGATGTCTTTCTAATTTGAGTCCGTACAGCCGTGACCTGATCTTAGGTTATTACGACAAAGAACACGCAAAGAAAGTATCGCATCGGAACGATCTTGCTGAAAGGTTAGGTATCTCTGTTAATCAGCTCCGTATTCGTGTGTATCGAATTCGAAAGACACTTGAGGAGTGTATCCAGGCGTGTATGGGACGCGAAGGTTCAATCTAGTGAGTTTTCTTAATATGGCGGAAAAGGAGTCAGATGTCACAGAACCCAGATGAAGAGAAACTGATTCGACGTTATCTTCTTGGAGAACTGTCGGAGAATGAACAGGACCACCTTGAAACCCAGTTGCTCGATCATCCAGAGCTCTTGGAGAGAGCACACATAATCGAAGGCGAATTGCTCGACGATTACGTTATGGAATCACTTTCCGAATGTGATCGAATGAACCTGGAAAGCAGTCTTTTAATGAACGCCCACAAACAACGTAGGGTGGAATTGATTAGACTTCTTCATTTAGAATCAAATCCCGCAATGGCCGCCCAAAAACGATCGCCTTATGAGCATTCGCTGTTGATGCGATATTTTAGGGGGCATAGAAACGTTTGGGCTCGAGTGGCTTTGGCGGTGGCCTAAGGTATAGATCGATGTCACAAAACTTATCTGAAGAGAACCTGATTAGACATTACTTTCTTAACAGCTTGCCTGAGAACGAACAGGACAACCTCGAAAAGCGGTTGCTCGACGAGCCAGATTTGTTTGAAACGTCGCGCCTAATTGAAGGCGAACTGATCGAGGATTACGCGCGCGGAGTACTACCAGATGATGATCAACTGAGACTCGAAGAAGGCTTGCTGAAAAACCCACAACAACATAGAAGAGTTCAACTCACCCGAACACTTGAACAATTTCTGCTAAAGTCTGACACACCCGTTCAGCGCTCCGAAGAATTAAACGCACTTGCTTGGATCGAAGCAGTGGCTCTTCGCTACGCGATTGAAGAAGAAGCGAAGGCTCGGAAGTATGTAACGACGCGATATCAGACCCTCATTGATCGCAAATATGAACTGGGATTATCGGCCAGTGAAAACGAAGAACTCGAGGGCTTGAAGGCAGCTTTAGATGAAATGGACGAACCTTACTATGACGCAATTATCAAGCGGCTCCGCAAACTTGTGCAGGAACGAGGAGTTTAATGCCCTACTTCTTACGGCGCACTCCTGCCCCAACTGTGAAGGGTGGCTATCGCTCATTCCGCCCATTTGTTAGGGAGGACTTCTCAAGCCAATGTGCGTTTTGTCTCTTCTCAGAACTGCTAGCTGGTGGAGAGGAGAATTTCGAGCTCGATCATTTTCGGCCGAGACAGCGATTTCCCGAGTTGGTAAACGATTTTTACAACCTCTATTACTCATGCCATCCCTGCAACCACATCAAGCACGATTCCTGGCCACCACCGACTCTTGAAGAACAGGGGATCTGCTTTGTTGATTTGTGCAAAGAGAATTTTGCGTCTCATTTTATCGTTGAAAAGGATGGAATATGGAAAGGCGTAACAATCCCTGGTAATTATACAATTGATAAATTGAATCTTAATCGCAAACACTTGGTCATCGTTAGAGAATTACTTGAAAGACTTGGAATTCATATTCAGGACGGAAGTTTTTACGAAGAGCAGTTGAATGCGTTGGATCAGACGCTTCGATCTATACGCTTTTAGTGGCAGGACAACTACTTATAGTCCTCAGAATAATTGAATCAGTTTGAATCCTCTATCTAGCTACGACCTGGGATTACAAGACACAGCTTAGCAAAGAGAAAGCCGCCGGAGTTATTCCCAGCGGCCTTCTTCAATCTTCTCCCCACACTGGACAATCTTCGCAACTTTTTCTTGAATCCAGCGACAGAGATGCTCAGTTTCTTGCAATACTTGGGGAAGAATTTGAACTGAGCAAAAAAGAATCGGCCTGCGCTGCGCGATCGGTTTTAGACTTCAGTTGATACGAGAAGATCAGTGACCGTATCGAACCACCCCGATGCCATGAGACTTTGGAGTGTAACCCGGAACGGCTCGTTCTGAATCACGAGAAAAGCATTGCATTATGTAGTCACGACTAGTGGTGAATGAGGCCAGTAAACCGCCACAAGGGCCCCCTTTCGGTGCGCAAAGATACCGCGCAGCAATTCCGGTTACAAAAGCAGCAGAGAAAGAAGTGCCGAAAAAGAATGTTCCTTCTCTGGAAAAGACATTTCCTTCTATGTGTCCAAACGCATTGGCCTGATCGTTGAGACCACCAGGCGCAAGAATGAAGCGATCTTGAGACACGCTCTTGTATCGGCAATACGGAGGAAAGCTTAAGGTAGTTAGATCGTAAGAACCCACCGCCAGCACGTTGGAAAAACTTGCTGGCATGCGGATGTTCCTACTGCCATTTCCTGCCGCAGCGACCAAAAGCGGTTTGTCGTTTAAATAAATCGCGCGCCTGTCCATCAGCTCAAACAGTAAACTTAACTGACTCGCGTTAATGGCCGCACTAGGTCCAAGCGGGTTACCACAAGAACCGCAAGAATCGAGATCGCAGGAGATTGCTAGGCTAAGATTATAAATATCCGGCTTAAACTCAGCTTCAGCAACGAACATAGCTGCAATCAGACCGCCTACATTGCCAGTTTGCTCCATCATTTTAACGGACAGAATGGAGGCGGCGGGTGCAATCTGATTGATGATGTAGGCAACAGTAGTACCGTGGCCTGTAGGATCATAAGGTGACGTGCCAGCAGAATCCGGCGAATCCGTAGCGAATTGTCTCGGATGGATCCGGCTTGAATTGGATAATAGGGATGGCTCAATGCCGGTATCGATTACTGCAATCTTCACGTTGCGACCACAGAAATCAGCACGTGACTGCGCGTTCAATGACTCAATAGCCGCGTCGATTCTCGGCCGATAAATGTCGATCTCCAGTTTCGTCGCCTTTGCTTGTGGGCTGACATGAAAATTTGGAATGGCGGCCTTTACTCCCGGAAGATGTCGATAGATTTCCGCATGTTCGAGTTCTTCACCTTCAGGTACCTGAGCAACGAAGGGTATTGCGCCGAACTGTCTAAGTACCTCGTCGGTTTTTAGGTCGTAATGCCTGAGAATGTCCTCAATTGAATACAGGACACGGAAACGGCTTGGGCCTTCGCGGTTAATAAGGGTTCCCTCTGTCGGCAAAACGAGGACTTGACCAGACTCAAAGCATTGCATCGCTGTATCCTCCGTCGAAGCAACCTAGTTGTTCGTGCTCCATTTGATCGTCACCTTGAAGTTTGCTCCAACCGTTCCTTTGGTGACGAAAGGCACTCCTGCTTCACCACCTACACTAATGCCGAATTCAACCGCACACTCAGTAGGTTTCTGCGCTAACTTTCTAATTCGCTCAACAAGTGTGTGTCCAGCAACTTCTACCACTTCGCCAATTCTTTGAAACTGCTCTTTGGAACCCTTGATGAAGTCATCAACACTCATCTGCGGTGTCACGTATCCGGATTGTCCGCTCACTTGAATCAGGAATGTAACGTCAGAATCGGTACCGGGTTGATGATTTTTCGCCGGCTTAGCTGGAGTCTTTTTGGCCATGATTTTCTTCTCCTGTCTTAAGAACGCATCCATAAAATATGAGGAAAGCACATGATTCATTTCGTAATGGGTTCAGCTTGGCGACACGGAAAATGCTGATAAGAGAGGGTTGGTAGCTTACGATGGACAGTCTTCTTCGCAACCTTCTGATTCTGAGAGAAGGGGTGATAGACAAGGGTCGCGCAAACGAGAGGGATTTAACTTCTTCATAATCTACTCCAATGATGAGTTGTCTACTCTGAGGATTAATATTCCATCCTCCGAGGACAAAGTTTGGGAAGTCTGCCACACCCAACTGGTAAGTTAACTGTTAGCTGGATCCAAGCGAGTTTGCGAGGCGCGCATAGGCTCGTGGGAGGCAGCCTTTTATAACGGGCGGAAGATATTCCTGTTCATGATGGATGTCAATCTAGTTCTGACACCGTTTTTAAAATTCTGACAGGCCGGGAATTGATAGTAAGAAAAATTAAGGCCACCCTTCGAGGTGGCCTTCCTTTTCGATTGTATGAAAAAATAATTTCTCCCCCCACTGGACAATCTTCGCAACTTTTCTCGCCAAAACCACTTACAAAAAAGTAGACCTGCTTTAGAATTGGGGCAACTCAATGTATTGCTCGCAAGCGCAGAAGTAACGTTAGCGCGAGCTCGTCCGTCTTTAGACAGTTGTAGACCGGGAAAGACTCACGAATATTATGAATGATTGGAGCCGTGGCGACATCATCGCACTAATCGGGTTGGTCGTTGCAGTCGTTTCTTGTATTGCCGCGATCCTGGCAATTCCAAACCTTCGCAAGCTCTTTGGCTTCGATCCCAAAGATGTTTGGATTCACACCCCAAAGAACAAGCAGCAAATCTCCATACAACATGGCGAATGTAAGCCAATCGTGCGCGCTATATCAGGCGAAGTCGCTGGCTATCGCAAAACAGAAATCGAAAAACTAGGTTTGTGCATTGAGGTACTCATCAAAACAGACAAGTGGTACCCACAGGGCCACGCTATTGTAGAAAGCGATGGGAAATGGACGTTGCCAGACGCTTGCTTTGGCGGCTCTGTGCATACCATTAAAGCTGTGTTAAAGGACCGGTATCACCGTGAACTTCATTCCACCTCGATTGAAGTCGCGGTTTCGTAGGTTTCTGTGCGGAACATGATCATGAGTTGGCAGATAGAAGCGCGTGAGTGACGTTTACATGGAAACCGTTGAACGTTTTTAGCGAGGCTTGAATGCGATTATGAAAGCCCTTGAGATCGCTGGTTCTGTTGCTTCAATTTCCTCACTCGTTATTGCTCTTTACTTTCAATGGCAAGGCGAAACAAGGTCACAGCGCAATATAGCAATTGCAACCGGTATTTCCTTTCTGTTCATAACCCTTATTGTTTACCTCCAACGGCGGAAAGCCTCAAAATCCATGGTCCCTTCGGCAACGAATATTTTGACGGTGATGTCTGACGAGGAGTCTGAGTCTGAAACGAAACCTAAACCAAACGAAGCAATTCAGTTCTCTAATATAGCAACCTCAGATGATCTGAATAAGGAAAAAGGAACGAAATTCCTAGAGCGTGAACTACCGGCAAGGATTAACAAATTACCTAAGGCTAAGAGGAGTCTAAAAAGTATTGTAATGATCGATATAGATCAACTGACACTTATAAACAAGCGCTATGGTAGCGAAGTCGGCGACGAGGTTATCCGTATTGTTGCAAGCATCATAAAGCAGCGTGAAGCCATTACGCACTGCGGTCGCTGCGGGGACGATACTTTTTATGCTGTTCTTATGAAAGCTGAGGTAGAAAAGACCTTAAAGGCATGTGAGAAATTAAGAAGAAGCATACAGCATTTTCCATGGGAAAGGATCGCTCCCAACTTGCGTGTAACCTGCTCGTTTGGATATGCCATTCTAGATCCGCACGAACCTCCATCTGATTGGATCCTCCGTGCTATTCATGGAATGCTTGATGCTAAAAAGAGCGGTGGGAATGTCGCAGTAAGCGGCCCCAAGTTTTTGGGTTATCAACAGAAAATCAAGGAATGGAATGCAAGGCGTATTTTGAAGATCACGGAAAAATTTTATCCGGAGAGGTTAAAGCTAAGGGATCATTTTTCCTGAATTCAACTACCCGGACCAACAACGGCATGTGGTCGACCTGGCACCCATACGTCTCATCCCCACAGTGGACACTCTTCGCAACTTCCTCTTGACACCAACCACGGAAATGCTCAGTTTCTTTCAAATCTAGCGGGCACAGTAGTTCGGCACACAAGGCACAAGAAGTTTCAAAGAGTCCTGAGGCAGCGCGCGGTGAGACTCGAACTCACGAATACGGGATTTGCAATCCGACGCCTTAGCCGCTTGGCGACGCGCGCAATTTGGAACGGAAGGAGAGATTCGAACTCTTGAGTCGAGTTTGGAAGACTCGCATGTTTCCAGCTACATCACTTCCGCAAGTGGCACTCCCGGCAGGACTCGAACCTGCAACCTCGACGTTCGAAGCGCCCGCTCTTCCAATTGAGCCAAAGGAGCGAGAGCTAATGGTCGGGGAGGACAGAGTCGAACTGTCACCACGAGTGCCCAAGACTCGGCTAGCGTTACACCCTACCCCGATGTATGGCGGAACTGAACGGACTCGAACCGTCATCGGCTTGGTTGGACAACCAAGTGCCTCACATCTCAGCCAACAGTTCCGTGAAAGTTGGACGGGTCGAAGGGAGGCGAACCCTCATAAGCCGCGTCACACTGCGGTGCTCTACCATTTGAGCTACAACCCACATAAACTGGCAGAAGAAACAGTCTCCCCGCTCTTACCGAACTTTCCTTTGATTTTATACGGAAGGTGCGTAAAGTCCGCTTAACGGAAACCACCATAATCGTGAGTTGGGTGTCTGAACTGGAGGGGGACAGGTGGGCCAGTTCACATCCGTACAAGAAAGGAGACTTACGATGGAGAAATACGATTCCAATCTCGACGGTCTGTACCAGCAGTTAGCTGATCGATTCGGAGCCTTGAGCCGGCTCTTTGGCGAACTCAGCTCGTCGCAGACCGCTCAAGAACTGACCGAGAGCCTCATTTCGGGAGACGCGGCGACCTTCAACCAATTCGTCGACCGCATCGATATCCCTATGCTTGGAAAATGCGCCTGGGTACGCGAGATCATCGAACGAGTCGTGGTAACTCCGGCCGGCTTGGTTGAAGTGTGTAGGCTTCGCGACAACCTGACGCCTGGGGAAAAGCTGTTGTACCTGCGGATCGCGCGCAGACATGGCCAGTTCCAACCCGTGGTTGTGTCGACGGCGCTGACAGTGGCCGAGGACCGCCCGGTAATCCCGCCGGGGCCATTCCTCGAAGAACTCAGGGCCAACAATCTCGTTACTTGCGACCCGCAAATGACGTACGACGTGAGCACAACGTTGGTCCTATCAAAACCCGAGCGGATCTGCGTCTGAAGGTCGTCGCCGAGCCTGGACTACACTGATTGACGCCTAACTCCGGCGTGTAGGGTGACCTTCGTCATATCGTGGCAGCCCACAGTGGACAATCTCCGCAGGTAGGACTCGAACCTACAACCCTTCCGTTAACGGAGTAGCTCTCATCTGGGTTAACAAGTATTCGCTGTGTCAGCCCAGAGACTCGTGTGGTCGCTCCTTGCTGTATCTTTTCGGAAACTGGAACCAATAAATTGCCGGCGCTTTTGAAACCAATAAGTTGCCGCGAGTTAAAACTGCTGCCCTAACGTTGTGCGGGTTCAAACAATTCAATCGGGTTCCCGTCAGGATCTTCCAATTGGATTTGCCTCCCGCCTGGGCCAACCTCCATTTCATTTCGAAAGCGCAGCCCTGCCTTTTTCAACGTTGCAATTCGAGCTGGCAAATCGTCAACTTGCAGAACTATCCGATTCCAACCGCCTGGTTCCTGCTCTCGACCATCCGGCATCCGCCGGGAACCCGACGCACCTGGACCACTGAGAATTAATTTCAGATTGCCGACCGACACCTGTGCAAATGCGGGTAAGTTCTGCATATCCAGCTTTAGACCAAGCTGCTGAGTGTAGAAATCAACTGAGCGCTTGACGTCCTTAACCTGATAACGAACCCCCCAGAGTCCCTTAATAAAACTTTGACTGTCTGCTGACTTCTCCGATGATTCTTGTGCCGTTTGACTCATGTAACCTCCCAGTGCAATGACTATGAAACAAAGTAACAAAGCACGCGCTACCACTTTTGATTACTCCTTCCGACTTGATCCTCGCAATATTTTTGGGGGACACGCCATCACCGTACAGAAGTGAATGATTCGCTGTATAGGAAAAAATTTACCTCATCTTAACGGCATTTGTCCTTGAGACGATCGTCCTTGTCATGCTGCGTTATTGAATAGATCCTCGGCGTTGAACCCGAGAATTCCTTGAAGTCCTTAATCAAATGCGACTGATCGAAATAACCGCACGTCACAGCGAGCTCTGCCCAGTTAGACATCTCGAGCTTCTCTGCCAAGACACGCGCCTGCTGAAATCGTAGTATTCGGCGAAAAACCTTTGGCGTGAGGCCCACAAACGAATTGAATATCTGAATGAATCGCCGTTGTGAGAGACCAAGCTCTCGCGAGACGTTTCGGACCGAGACTTTTTGGCCTACGGTCGCAATCATCTCGAGCGCAATCTTTGTTTGAAGTTCATAGCTCGTGAGCTTGCGAAGACGAGTTTGTAAGACAGCTTCCATGATCCGAAAGCGCTCCTGAGGTGTGGAGACGGTGCATACGCGTTCACGCAACTCATTTCCGGACCTTCCCCATAACTCAGGCAAGTTAACGTGCGCGTTGGTGAGTTCGCTCGCCTCCGCACCAAGGAATGGAAATGCACCGCCTGCCTTGAAATGAACACCCAGGATCGCCTCATGCTGCTACGCATTACAGATAAACGGGCGCGAGTAAGTTCCTGAAAACACCCCACCATACATTCTCTCGTGTCGCTCAGGCCGCTCTGGATCATGAATATGGATTTCGTCTTGCTTGAGGTTAATGACGAGTTCAATCGTCCCACTTGGCAGGATCTTTTCCAACCGTTGCGCTTGACCGCCTTCAATCAGCCAAAAGTATTAGACAAATTCATTGAGCGGTGGACCAGGACGATAAGAGATATAAATCACGCGAACCTCATCATTTTAGGATCAACACCTCCAGAAGGCTGACTCAATCAACGATACTCGAACGGAGTTTCTTGCGTTTCTCGATTCCATTGCATTTCTCGTATGGTTTGCAGTGCCCGCAAGATGCGCTGGTTCTGCTTAGGCTTGTAAGTAAACTCATTGTTTCTTGTCCCCGCTTGGACCTTAACAGGAGTCACGCAACGTCGCGCCGCACAAATTCGAAACAGCCCAACAGAGATGCAACTATTCCCCCACCGATCCCCAGCACTAAAGCCATCGCAAGTCGGCCTTCAAGGAAAACGTTCACCGGCAACAACCACGGATAATACTTTCCAAGCCTGGCACTCGCCGCAAAGAGCGCGAAGAAAGTCCCACCAATCCCGGCGCCGAGCGGGATTGGAAAACCGGACCAACGCATACTGATCCATGTGTGTATCGCAATGATCAGCCAACTCGCCAACCACACAAACGCTGTCTGTTTCGCGATCCACAAGTAAGGAATCGGGCCCGCGTTGACAAGGTCCGGTTTCAAGTACGTGGAAGCAATCCCCACAACGATCACCAGCACAGCGAGAACGAATGTGCTCACGAGGATCAGGCCCTGTGCTACCACAAACTTCGAGAAATAAATCGACTGACGCGGCACAGGGAGAGCAAAGAGATGCTTCCACAGCTTGTCGCTATGCTCGATGCCGTTCAGCAATGCCGTGACCAACGCAATCAGGAGCGGCATCATGAAGACGGCCCAAATCTGAAGCGAGTTTGTGGCCATCGTCTCCCACAACTTGAATCCCGCGGGAAACTTTTTAGTTCTCAAGACAATGAAGAATTGAAGCAGCGCCACCAGGAACGGCAAGACAAAGATCACTCGGAAAGCAAGTGTCCGTCTGAGCTTCAAAGCTTCAGCGTGCAGTGCGCGGAAGAATGCCATCACGCTGCGCTCCTTGCGATCTGACCGTTCGTTAACGTCAGGAAAATGTCTTCGAGCGATGCTTGCGAGAGTGAAAGGTGAAAGACTTCCAAACGATGATCCACCAGCAGATGGTTGATTCGCACTGCATCTTCAGACGATCTCGCAGACACGTTTAGCACTCCGTCTACACGCTCTACAGTCCAACCCGCATTCACCAGACAATTCATTGCCTGATCAAGTTGCTTCACGCCCACAGTCAGTTTCGTTTGTTGCTTCTTTTGTAGCTCGGCGAGTGGTCCCTGAAACAAGAGACTGCCTTCATAAATGATTCCGATGTAACCGGCAATCTGTTCGACTTCACCGAGCAGGTGACTCGACAGGAAAACCGTGACGCCAAACTCGTCCGGGAGACGTCGAATGAGATCGCGCACTTCGTGAATGCCGGCAGGGTCGAGACCGTTCGTCGGTTCGTCGAGAATCAGCAGTTCTGGTTTGTTCAGAAGTGCGAGCGCCAAACCAAGGCGCTGGCGCATGCCTAACGAGTATTCGCGTACACGACGGCCGGCATCCTTTTTGAGCTTGACGATCTCGAGTGCAGCATCAATCAACTCGCGAGGCGCGCCAAGTAAACGACGTGTGACTTCCAGATTCTCTCTACCGGTCAGATGTGGATACAGCGAGGGCGCTTCGACTAACGCGCCGACGCGCCGCATCAACGACAGGTGATTCGCATTCAACGGCTGGCCGAACAAGCGGACTTCACCCGCGTTGGGTCGGATCAGACCGAGGAGCATCCTGATCGCGGTCGTCTTTCCCGCGCCATTCGGACCCAGAAAGCCATAAACCCCGGCCGCAGGCACCGACAAGTTCAAATTATTTACTGCAAGCTGATTTCCGAAACGCCGCGTCAGCCCCCGGGTTTCGATGAGACAGTTTTCCATTTTGCGTTACCCGAAGGTTAACGCATGACGGGGGTAAATTATTAATGCGATTTGTGCCTTTGGTGACTACTTAATCCTGAACGTGGCCGGTTCGATGACCGCGCGCGCCTCCGGATTGTAGTAGTCATACACGGTGGACGCCGCCGTCTTCGCGTTCAGCGCGAATCGTGGCCGAAACTTGAAATTGAACTTAACAGCCCCCGATGGCGGCCACAGGTAGACCACGACCCGATCCGGCAACACGTCGTACCGGCTGATGGTCCAACCCGAATTCTTCACCGCCGACTCCAGCGAACCGCGATCGACGTCAGCGCCCGGCGGCACACCGATCTCCGCGAGAATCATCCCCCACCCACCACCGAGACGCGCCGCCTCGACGTTACAAGTGATTTCGTCGTTAATCTTGCCGTCTGTTTTGTCGAACTTCACACGCAACCGCAACGCACCCGCTTTCCTGGTCGATTCTGAAGCGGACCAGGGCACGTAGTAGTTGGCAACCGCCTGGACCGACGCAAAAGGCAAACTCCCGGAGCGCTTGATCTCGATGCTGTTCTTTCCCGCGTTCAGATTCTCCGATATATCAATCGCGATCGGATTGTTCAGACGATCTCCGACAGGCATCTGGATCGTTTGCGCAATGCGGCCATTGACCAGAACATCCGCTGTCGAACCGCTCGACGGATTACTCGTCTTCGTCGAAAACAACGTCAACATCGCATCCAGGACATTGATGGTCGTCTGCGTTGAATACCAAACACCGTATCGATCTTTCTGTTTGAGCAGGTACAAGAGACCGCGGTTGATGAGTTTTGTATCCGCGTCGCAGTTCGGATTGCAGGCTTTCGCCAGTGCCTGGACCACGACCGCAGTTGTTTCAATCTGTCCCGCGAGTCCCCATCCGTAAAAAGGCGTGCTCGTTTGTAGCGGCCAGTAACTCGTCGTCCCATCTTCGCGCACCAGAGTGCGAAGCCTTTCGATCAAAGGCTTTGCGAGCGACGCGTCGCCGGCATGGATCGCAGCCAGTACATATGAGCCGAGTAAATAAGGTTCGTCGATAGCCGCACCCTGCTGACTCAGATAGTTAAACGCGCGCTTCAAACTGTCCTCTGCACCTCCACTGACAGCGAGAATTCGCGCGATATACGCGGTCAGCACAACGCGCTGTTGTTTGGCGTCACGTGCGGTCGGATCTTTCGCCGGCCAGCCACCATCAGCTAATTGTTGTTTGATGAGCCACTCTCGAGCGTCTTTGATGACCTGCTGGTCCACCGCGATCACATCGGCGGCATCAGTCAGGAACCGCACGGCATACGCCGTAAGCGCCAAATCCGTGTGGCCATCGCCCCAGTAAGTAAATCCACCGCTTTCATCGCGGTAATTCATCAGGCGACTGTAGCCCTCGTTCACGTAACGCTCTGCTCGCGAGCGCAGCGGGAACTGTTCCTTGTAATGTCGCAACAGCAACAGACTCGGATACGTCGAAGAGATCGTTTGCTCGCCGCATCCGTACGGTCGTTGCATGATCGCTTCGACACTCTCGACCACGTGCGCCATCAAGTTCGAATAGATCCTGATCTCTCCGCGCACGGAATTGGGAATCGCCGTGTCAGGAATGTTCAACTCGACCGACGATGACCCATCGAGAATATCGCCGCCCGTGACGGACTGCTCTTCGCCATCGGGATGGACCGTCACCGGCTTCTCGATCGCATCGCTTTCGTCACTACCAGCGGCAGTGATCCGTTGCTTGCCGTCTTTCACTGAGGCGATCGCTTTGAGGTCGAATGTTTCTCGCGTCGCATCACCCGCAGCTACGGAGGTCTGCTTCCGGCCTGGTCCAACTAAAGCGAACCAATTCTCAGGCTTGATTTCGAGATCGACTTTCTGCGTGCGGTCGAGATAATTACGAACCACCACCGGCAGAGAGATCTCATCACCCTCGGTCAACACGCGTGGCGGTTCGTGTTCGACAAAGAATGGCTGAAACGACTTGATCTCTTTCTCCGTCGTTCCGATCTGGCCATCCTCAGTCGAGCCGATCACGAGCATCTTCCAGGTCGTGATGTTGTCGGCAAGTTTGAAATTAATCTGCGCGCGCCCGTCTTTGTCAGTTTCGATTGAGGGTTGCCAAAGCAGTGTTTCAGGAAAGTACTCTCGTAGACGTGGCGTCGATATTTGTGAATCGCCGGATTTCGTGACGATTTTCGCGTCTCGGCGCGCAGTGTGAACTGTTTTTCCCACCATCGAGGCGCTCATTTGTTCCAGCGCATTCGCTGGGGCGGCGCTTACGGTCACAGTTTCCGTAACGGCTCCGGGGTTGAGACTGACGTTAACTTCCGTGGTGTTGTAAGCCCGCACCAACACATCCGAGACAACGGCTGCCATGAATGGCGAAGATTCAAAACGAACTTCATATACTCCAGGCGGTAAACCAGCAAAACTGTATTTGCCCTCATCGTTTGTCGTCGTCTGATAGCTGAAGCGAGTATTCGGTATCGTCGCAGTTACGGTAACTCCCGCGATGCTTGCTCCCATCGGATCAGTAACGACGCCATAGATCGATCCGTTAGTGGCTGGGAGGACCATTCCTGACTCGATTATTTGCGGTGGAGCTCCGCGCGGCTGTTCTGCGATGTCGCCAGTGAACGTCGCCACTGAAAAATCATCGTTTGTTGTCGCCTTACCGTCAGGACCGGGACTCTTCAAAGTTATAACGACCAGCATTCGGATCACAGGACCAATCTCGATTCGCTCGGTCGCAGGTTGCCGGAAAGCGCTTCGGCTCTCCAGATACACGTGGTCTCCGTGGAAAGGTTGGAGTTTGAACGTTGCGTAATAAGGCCGGCCCCACGGATCGCGAAGACTCTCGAGCGAGGCCGGGGTGTCTCGCAGTAGCGCGCGCAAATCCTGATCGTTCTCAGGATAGGTATTCGTAGTCTTGAGATTCTTATCCAGGGTCGCTTCGATCTGCGCTCGAGGATCAGCGAAGTAATCAATTGCCGACATCCAGATGGCGAAATCGTCGTTTGAATATTCCTTCTCTTTAGAAAACTCCCCGTCGGGCCCACCGCTCCAGACGTTGACGACGTAATTCCGTTCCTTGATTTCGAATTTGAAGAGATATTGCTTGCCCCAGCGATCGAGTAATTGGTTCAGGTGAAGACTCTGTTTTGCCAATTCGTCGCGGAGAGTGGCTGAGTCGCGAATGAAACCGCCTGTGCGTTCATGATAACTGCGAGCGGCCTTGTCGATCGCTTCACCGATGGGACGAAAATAAGGCCAGCCCATTCTGTCGACGACAAAATCATCGTCCGTGTCAAAGCGTTTGTCCGGTCCGGCGCTCGTTAGAGTGAGATCGTCGGAGTTTCGAAAGACCGCGAATGCTGGTCGATATGCCATACCCCACGGATCGCGCACCGCGTTGAAATCGATCTGAGCTTCAGACAGGAAGCGCCTCAGGCTGGCATCGTCGTTCGGATACTCTGCCGTTTGAAGATAATGATTCGCGAGTGCTTCTTTTACTGGCTTCAGTGGTTGCTTGGCCGGTTCTCCGTAGAGCTTCGTCAGCTCTTTCTCAAATTGATCGCCGCCATAAAACGTCGGAAAGTAATCTCTGTTTTGACTCAACAGCACAGCAGCGACGAGATCGAGTTCGGGTGAAATCGGTTTCGCTGTGTCTACGCGTCGCAGGTCTCGTAGGGTGATACCCGCGAACTGCTCATCCACACCCAGGAAACTGTCTATTGGATTTGAATTAAACCGTCGACCGCCGAACTCCTGGTCCGTGCGGAATCGTTCTTCGACGGCTTTATCCAATATGACGACTCCCAACGCACTCTCCGTCGACCCGCCATCAGGCGCACGCACGCTCAGATTGACCTGTGCATCGTCGCCTGGACGATAGCTCGCCTGGGAAGTTTGCACATTCACCTTGAGATCCTGATCGCGCGGGTAGAGGACCGTGCTCAAACCGATCCTCGCTCGCGATTCGACAAAGTCCGGATAAGCCGCAATCGTCAATCTGTCTTTGAACTCCGAACGGTACGGGAAAGTGACAGAGGCATGACCATCGTGCAGCTTCACGCGCTCGGAGCGAATGACATTTGAGTCACGCGCAAGATCGACGACCACGGTTTGATCCTGCACGGTGCTGGTAATGAAAGCCGTGACTGGCTCACCGCGGCGATAGAGAGTCTTATCCGTCTCGACGCGTAATGTGTCGTCGGTCACAAGATCAAGCTGTTCAGTCTCCGAACCCTTTCGACCCCTGGAGTCGACAGCCGAAATCGCTAAATTCACATCCGATTCGCCTTCGAAGTCGCGCGGCAGTTTCACGCCACTGACTTTGACCACGCCATACCGGTTGCTGCGGAATGTTGCCACCGGCTTGCTTGTTTTCTCCGCTTCGGATGCATCGGTGTTCCATTCGGTGAGTCTGACACTCACTTTGCACCGCGCCGGCGATCCATCGGCATAGAACGTCGACATGTAGAACTTCAAAGGCAGTGCCGCGTGCTGATGGAAATTATCGTCTTCGACGACGTAGACATGTATGTCTTCTTTGGTTACGCGCACGTCGAAGCGTCGTTGTTCGGTGCGGTTCGTCGTGGGATCGGTGAAGTAGGCGGCGTAGGTGATGTCGTTGAAGCGTCCGTAATCACGATCGTGATCGTTTGCGAGATCGAGTTGGGCGACAAACACACCGGTCGCGTCTGCTTCACCTTCGTATTTATCGCCTTCGTCGACGTCCCACTTCTGCTCTTTATAATTCCACTCGCGTTCGGCTTCGCGAACTACACGCACGTGGCCGCGCGTCACAGGCTGACCGAACAAATAATCAGCACGGACTTTGATCTCCGCGTTCTGTCCCGGCAGGTAATACTTGCGATCAGTTTCGACACTGACCTTAAAGTTGGGCAACTCGTAACGACTGATGCGAACGTCATACGCCGTTTGATCGTTCTCTTCCCTATCGTCAAGGCCCACCCAAATTCGGTAATTCCCGAGACGCGTATTCTCCGGAATGGTCCAATCGACGTTTGCAACGCCGAAGCGCGAAGTCTTCACGACAGCGCGAAAGAGTGTGAGGTTTTCGGGGTCACAAATTCTGATGTGGGCGTCGTGATTCGCAAGCGCGCGACGTGAAGGCGAGAAGAGTAATGCGCGCACATGAATTTGCTGGCCCGGTTGATAAAGCGGCTTGTCAGTGGTGATGAGTATGCGCGCGAACTGATCCACCAGCACCTGGCCTTCTGTTTCGGAAACGAGAGCGCCTTTTCTGCCTACGACGCGCAGCTCACCGCCCGCAGGTTGCAGCGTATGTGGAAACTGCGGAAAGCGTGGAGGCAATGGGAAGTCGAGCAATGCATAACCCTTCGAATCTGTGGTTTTGGATGCACGAACCTTGACGCTCTTATCGTTGTTGTCTTCGACTTTGAGCTCACCGTCGATGCGGACATTCGCGATCGGCTTGCGCGTGAGGGGATGAGTTGCCTGTGCGCGCGCCTGATAGCGGTTACCCTCGCGGATCATCTCGGCTGCGGCTACGCGCACGTCAAACAGATCGGGTGCAATCTCTGATAACGAGATCAATCCTTCCGCAACTACTCTCGTGGAAGATTCTTCCGTCAGTCGATAGCGCAGGCGTTGCCAGAGTATGTTGGGGCGTTCGGTTGCGGGTAACTGCGAGACAGAGAATGGTAACGAGAGAGATAGCTTCTGAGTGCCTTTTGCAATCGTCGCAATCTGAGTTGCTTTTGCTTTGCTTTTATTTTGCGGATCGAGGAGCTCGACTTCGACTCTGACGTTCACTGTCACGCCGGTTGAATTCTCAACAGCGAGAAGCACCTGGGCGGGATCCTGGTCCAACAGGATTCTGGTATCCGCCTCGTTAACTCTGACGTCGCCACCGGCGCGAGTGAGTGGGACGAGACAGAGAACGAACAGAGAAAGGCACAACAGGGAAAGAAGCCACCGACGGCTCATAGTCGCCTCCCAAAAAACTAACGATTCAATTGTCTTTTTATGTGAGCCTGGGGTTGCTCGGGGTTAGTACTTATCCATTCGGTCGTCCGTGAGATGTAGAAATATCGAGGTGCGTTGTCTTTTGGCTTTACCTTGAAGGTAAGGAGCACACTTGGACGAGGTCAGTACCGTAACGCGGTAGCGTCGGGTCTTTGTCGCACTTGATAACGCGGGGTAATTGATGTCATCGCAACCCGACGCTACCGCGTTACGGTACTGACCTCATCCAACAGTGTTGCTGTGTTTGTGCGATCACTCTGCTGTTGACAATCGACAAGTGGAGTAGCCACAAAAAAGTCACAAAATTCGTCAGACAGTTTCATTGACATCCTCATTTCCTCGGTGTATAGGTTGCCACGCTCTACAACACCACACAGGTCTTTCCCAGGCTCGCAGCTCAGCGAGCACGGTTGTCAAGGAGGTATCCCATGAAGCGAAAGTTCACTTCCCAAACAGCAGTCTTCGCTGCATTTGCGGCTGTCGCCCTGCTGAGTCTCACGGCAGGCGCAGGAGCTTTTCAAGGCGACAAGACGTTCAGAATGTACGACGACTGTGAGCCCACTTCTTTCAATGCGGTACTCGGCGACGGCGCATGCGTCGGTAACGGACACACGACGTTTGACCAGTTTATCCAGGAACTCGCAGAGACCCAGGACGCGCACAAATGGCGCAATCAACCAATCCAGGCGCACCTGAATATTGGACGCCCAACATTCATCGAGAACCGCGGCGGCGAGGTTCATACCTTCACGCGAGTCGCTAATTTCGGTGGCGGATTGTTCGACGAACTCAACGCCATTTCCGGCAACCCGGCGCCTGCGCCGGAGTGCTTAAATCTCGGAGCGATAGTTTTCATTCCCGCCGGAGGAACTGAACAGGGTCCAACCGCCGGAACTTCAGATCTCCCAGTCGGCCTCACTCGTTTTCAATGCTGCATTCATCCCTGGATGCGTACAGTCATAGAAGTCGCAGACCACGCGGCGCCACCAGAACAAGCGAAACCAGGTTCAGCGCACGCTCATCATTGACCGAGCATCTCGGGTCTTAACAGAACCGAGCGCAGTAGCGCCGGGTCAATGTCAGACAAAAGGACCCGCTGGTCCGACATCGACCCGGCGCTACCGCGCTCGGTGCGGATTGACCATGGCTCTCGGCCCACGTAACATGCTCACCCGAAAGGGTGAACATGCCAAGCGAACCTTTCCAAACACACCTGAACAAAAGTCGTGAGCTGATTGCTTTAACTGACCGTCTGACTCAGGAGTATGCCGAGCTACAGGAGTTATCATGCGTGCTGCGGAAAGAAAGCCGGCAGTTGAGCGAAGACTCTAACGTGCTCCGCCACGCCAGCACCGATCTGCTCTGGGCTAAGAACCCGTAACTGTGCACCGCAACAAGTTGACCAGGCGTGATTTCGTCGCGAGCGCCGCCGGCAGCGTCGCATCCATCACGCTCGGGAGCGCATGTCGTCGTCTCGGTGATTCGACGAACGACGGCAGACTCACAGCGCGCCCGTATCCAGGTGTTACAACCACACCCGCCGATCGGATCATAGTCGCGGTCGACTCCGCCGATCACCGCGACGCGATTCTTCAGTTACCAAAGACCGAAAAAAGAGCGCCGGTTCTTCCGTTGCTCGTCATGCTGCACGGCGCCACGCAAAGTGCGGACGACATGTTTTGGTACCTGGATTCGGCGTACGACGAAGCGGGCGTGGCCGTGCTTGCGCCAAACTCTCGCGACACGACGTGGGATGCCATCGGCGGCGATTTCGGGACGGATGTCGAATACCTGAATCGAGTGCTGGAGGCAACATTCAAGCTAGCTGCGGTCGACCGTGCGCGCATCGCCATCGGCGGATTTTCCGACGGGGCCTCGTATGCGATCTCACTCGGGCTGATCAATGGCGATCTCTTCAGCAGCGTCGTCGCATTTTCGCCCGGGTTCGTCGTCGAGGGTACTCCGCAGGGGACACCACGCTTCTTCATCTCACACGGCACGCGGGACCATATCCTGCCGATTGACCGCTGCGGCCGCCTCATCGCTTCGCGCTTGAAAGCTCGCGGTTACGACGTCACGTTTCGAGAGTTCGACGGCGACCACGAGATACCTGCCGACGTCGTGCGCGAAGGTCTGCGGTTCTTCTGAACGGTTGCGTACAAACGCTTCAAATTCGACGGTTGACCCGACGCTACCGCGTTCCGGTACTGACCTCATCCAAGGACGAAATTCGACGGTTGACCCGACGCTACCGCGTTCCGGTACTGACCTCATCCAAGCTCGTACTTGGATGAGGTCAGTACCGGAACGCGGTAGCGTCGGGTCAGATGCTCCTGTTGACAGACTATAGGAGTCAGCACTAGACTCGCTCCTATCGACAGCATAGAGGAGCGACATGACCAAACAACAAGGTGACCTGTTCAAACAGGGAACGCTCGAACTCCTGATTTTGCGGCTGCTGAGATCTGGAAGCCTCAACGGTTGGGACATCATGCAGCGGATGCATCTCGTGTCCGGCGAAGTCCTCACCGTAACCGCAGGCGCACTCTACCCCGCACTCCACCGCCTCGAATCCCGTGGCTTGATCTCCGCCGTGTGGGGCCCTTCCGAGAACAATCGCAAAGCGAAGTTTTATGGTCTGACCACGCGTGGCCGCAAACAACTCGAGCAGCAACGCAAACAATGGGAACAATTCTCCGACGCCGTCGCTCTGATTTTACGAGATGCGTGAGGAGTCTTTCGAATGAATTTATTACGTCGCTGGCGCGCGTTGATTCACAAAGACGCGATGGAACACGAGCTTGATGAAGAGATGCAATACCATCTCGAACGCGACATCGAGCAAAAAATCAAGAGCGGCATGTCGCCTGAAGATGCCCGGTACGCTGCGTTGAAATCATTCGGCGGTTTCGATCAGTCGAAGGAAGAATGTCGCAACGCACGCGGCGTTACTTTTGTCGAGGACATTCTGCGCGACGTCACATACAGCATTCGCGTGCTGTCGAAAAGTTACGCGTTCACCGTAGTTGTAATCGTAACTCTGGCGCTCGGCATCGGCGCGAATACTGCGATCTTCAGTTTCGCCAACGGCATTCTCCTGCGACCGCTTCCCTACCCTCGAGCCGATCGACTCGTCGCCATCGACGAAACCGCGCTCAAACGTGGAATCGATTCGATGAGCGTGTCGTTTCCAAACTTTCTCGACTGGCGCGAGCAAAACAAAGTATTCCAGGACATCGGCGTTTACTACGGCACCAGCAGATTTTCATTGAGCGGCGCCGGTGAACCGATTGAGATTCGCGGGTCTTACATCTCTCACGGACTGATCGAGCTTCTCGGTATCTCTCCTCAAATCGGCCGGACTTTCACCGCCAATGAAGATCGGCCCGACGAAGATACGGTAGTCATCCTCGGATACGATCTCTGGCAAAGGAATTTTGGAGGCGACCCAAACATCCTTGGTCGATCGATCATGATCAACAGTCGTGCGCGGACGGTGATCGGCGTGACGCCCAGGGGTTTCAGATTTCCGGAGGTCTCTGAAATCTGGGCGCCGCTCGCCGTTACCACAAAAGACTTCACACGCACCGATCACGGCTTGAGCTGTATCGCGCGTTTGAAAGACGGCGTTGGGCTTGGAGAAGCGCAGGCGGAGATGCACACCATCGCTGCGCGCATCGAAGCGCAAAACCCGGTCACGAACGAAGGGCTCGGACTGAAGGTAACAAGTCTGCACCAGAGTCTTGCAGGTGATTATCGAGAAGCACTTCTGATTCTGCTTGGCGTGGTCGGATGCGTGTTGCTGGTGGCGTGTGTGAATGTCGCGAACCTGATGCTCGCGCGCGCCTCAGCAAGACAAAAAGAGTTCGCCCTGCGCGCTGCGATCGGCGCGGGTCGCTGGCGAATCATGCGCCAACTCCTGATCGAGAGTTTATTGCTCGCCGGAGCAGGTGGCGCACTCGGCTTCGCGATTTCCCTGTGGGCGCTGCATCTGTTGTTGACTGCTATCCCGTTCGAACTTCCGGTTTGGATGAACTTCGGGATCGATCTGCGCGTGCTCGGCTTCAGCGCTGCGATAACTCTTCTGACTGGCTTGCTGTTCGGCGCTGCGCCGGCATTGCAAACCTCGAAGGTAGATCTCAACGACACGCTTAAAGAAGGCGGCCGCGGGACCGTCGGCGGTCGCGGACGTTCGCGCAGCGCACTCGTCGTCACGGAGATCGCTCTGTCGCTGATCTTGTTAGTCGGCGCCGGCTTAATGATCCAGAGCTTCCTGCGACTGCAACGCGTGAACATCGGACTCAATGCGAAGAATGTTTTAGCCACATCGTTACGCTTGCCGCAGGCAAAATACCGCGACGGTGAACAGCGCGCGGCATTCTTCAAACAGTTGATCGAGCGTGTGCGTGTTCTGCCTGGCGTTGAATCAGTGAGCGCGACGGCCACGCTGCCTCTGAGCGGAGGTGGCTGGGGCCGGAGTTTGACTGTCGAGGGTTATCCCGTACTGCCTGTCGGCCAGGCGCCGATGATCCAACACACGGTTGTCACTCCCGGTTACTTTCACACGATGGGAATACCGCTGATTTACGGTCGCGATTTCAGCGACGCCGACACCAAAGGCGCGCCGCTCGTAACGATTGTGGATGAACGGCTCGCACGACAGTACTGGCCCAATGAGAATCCCGTCGGAAAGCGTATTCGGTTCGGGCCACCGGAAGACAACGAACCGTGGCATACGGTGATCGGCGTAGTCGGCACGGTTCGCCACCAGCGAATACAGGAAGACACGAGACAGAGCGTGTATTTGTCGCATCTCGAATTTCCCGTGGGCGGCATGGCGCTCGTGACGCGAACGTCTTCAGATCCGCGAGAGTTGGCGAGCGCCATTCGTCGTGAAGCTGCGCAGCTTGATTCTGATCTGCCGCTCAGCAAAATCGCGACGATGGAAGAAGTCGTCGCCGAATCGATTTGGCAGCCGCGTTTGTACGCAACGCTGTTCGCCGTGTTTGCAGGTGGAACGCTGGTGTTGGCGCTGATTGGTATCTATGGCGTGATGGCGTTTCTGGTTCAGACGCGAACGCACGAGATCGGCGTACGCATGGCACTCGGCGCCACCGCACGCGATGTGTTCAGATTGATCGTTGGCCGTGGAATGAAGTTAACTGCGGTTGGTGTGTTGATTGGCGTTCTCGGCGCCGTCGCACTGACGCGGCTGATGCATAGTCTACTCTTCAACACCAGCGCCACGGATCCGAAGACTTTTATTTTGATCTCGATACTGCTCGCTTTGGCGGCATTCCTCGCCTGCTACATCCCCGCGCGCCGCGCAGCCAAAGTCGACCCCCTCATCGCGCTGCGATACGAGTGAGAGCCACAAAAAACCACAAAGCAGAGCAACAAAAAACACAGACGAACACTCTAATCGGGCGTAATTATGTTCGATACGCGAAAAACTCTTCATAACGGTGGAATTCTGGACGTCATCAAGATCCTTTCCACTAACAACGAAAGCGGCAGGCTCGACGTCTGCGTC
>Ga0207671_10001274_pt1 | contig 29682 bp, 15 predicted proteins | sample KBSC24metaG_FD_184352 | JGI IMG/M metagenome (GOLD analysis project Ga0207671, IMG submission 184352) | Corn rhizosphere microbial communities from Kellogg Biological Station, Michigan, USA - KBS C2-4 metaG (SPAdes) (version 2) | ecosystem: Host-associated > Plants > Roots > Rhizosphere > Soil...
TACCTTTCCTTTGGCCAGCTGCATTACCTCTTCAAGGGTTGGTATAGTATGTTTGGTTATCACGCCCAGGCCGTTCCGTAAATGAAATTGTTTTAATTGGGCCAGTGTATAATCTGATGGTTTTCCTTTGCCATCTGTCGTGCGGTCAATAGTATTATCATGCATAACCACAATAACGCCATCGCTGGTTTTGTTTAAGTCAATCTCAATACAATCAACACCCATTTCAATAGCCAGTTGATAGGCTCGCAAGGAGTTTTCGGGAGCATTACGCCAGTCGCCGCGGTGTGCGGTCACCAGCACATTTGTTTCTTTAGGGTTGTGTAATTGTTTAATGATCTGCGCTACCTGGGCATGTGAAGCTACGCTGCTATAAACTAACAGTGCTGATAAAACAGTATTCCGTAATTGTTTCATAAATAGTATTTAAAAAGTGGAACAGGCTACAGCCCGTTCCGTTGTAAGCTCATTAATAACCAGGATTTTGTGTAAAGCCCGATTTGTTGGTTGATATATCCAGCTCTGATTGTGGTATAGGATAAAGGTATTGATATGTTTGTATGCTCAATGGAGTTAATCCTGAATTTTGTAAAGCGGCAATAGCAGTATTGGTGCGGATGAGATCAAACCAACGATGCAGTTCCAGCGGTAATTCCAACCGGCGCTCCAGTAAAACGGCCGATCTAAAACTTACCTGATTGGGCAAAGCACCAGGCAAAAGTGTGCTGGCATGAGCCCTTGAACGTACTGCATTTAAATAAGTAAAGGTGTCGGTTGAGTATCCGGTTTCGTTCAATGCTTCGGCATACATCAGTAACACATCAGCGTAACGCAGTACAATAAAATCGTTACCCAGGTATTTGGTATTGGGGTCAAAGGTATCATAGTATTTTTTTACCGGCTTGTCATTGGCATCCAGGGTAACTGTGTTTAAAAGATCAGCCCTGGTATCAGCAGGCTCATACGCGCTGATCAATTTAGGATCAAGTCCCGGCTGGTTAAAGTATGGAGGCAAGCCGTGCCCCTGGTTAACCAAAGTTTTATTAAAGCGGACAGCAAAAATGATCTCTGCATTCATCTTGTTATTTACATCAAACACCGAAGCCACGTTAGGCAGTAACGAATAGCCGTAGGCATTGCCCGGCGTGATCAGATCTTTTAAGATGCTCACCGCCTGCGCGTATTTCGCTTCTGTGAGATAAACTTTTCCCAGTAGGGTTTTAGCTGCGCCCTGGGTAGCTCTGCCCAAATCGGTAGCGTTTTTATAGGTGGCAGGTAGCAGGTTGATGGCCCGGGTTAAATCGGCCTCAATGGCTGCATATAGGTCCTGTACCGAGCTACGCCCCATTTTTTTGGCATCACCGGCCGAGATTGGACTTAACACCAAGGGTGCGGCACCCCACATACGTACAATGTTAAAATAATGCAGTGCTCTTAAAAATCTCAGCTCACCTTCAAATTGTGATTTTAAGGCGGGATCTGTGACTACATCTAAATGTACCAGCGTATTGTTGCATCTGGATATGCCGTTATAGATGCCCTGCCAGGCACTTTTAATATCGGTATTGTCTGACTTGGCTATAAACCTGTCGATATTGAATTCGGTACCCGCATTGGCCCCTGGATTAAGGTTTTCCACATTATCGCCACGGGCTTCCATCATGTCAATAAATGTACCGTAGTATAGCGACTGCAGCGGAGTATAGGCGCCGTTTACTGCGTTATTGATATCAGCGGTGGTTTTATAAAAAGCAACATCTGTTGCCTGTGATTGCGGCACTATAGTTAAAAAGCTCTTTTTGCACGATAAAAGAGCGATGCAGCATATGGTAATTATAACGATTGATTTTTTCATGTTGATAACTGCTTAGCGATTAAAATTTAAGGTTTATCCCTAACAGGAATGTTTTGGCAACCGGATAGCTTCCGTAATCTACGCCCGGTGTTAACGGGTCGGTATTTACGCTTACTTCCGGATTATAACCATTGTATTTGGTAAAGGTGAATGGGTTTTCGGCGGTCACATAGAATCTTACACCAGCCAGTCCTGCTGATTTGACCATTCTGTCGGGCAGAGATACACCCAGCGTCAGATCCCTGATGCGCAGGTATGAACCCGGTGAAAGGTGATAGGTAGAGATCTGCGCGTTCAGCCCAGTTTCACTCCTGTTTGCCCTGGCTACTTTTCCATTACCTGGATCAGACGGCGACACCCATCTGCCTAAAGCATCGGTAGTGTTATTGGCATAACTTTCAGTGGAATTATAGTGCCTTTGTGCTATGTTGGCAATAGTGTTACCATAAACACCCTGTGCCGCTATATTCAGATCAAAAATACCATACTTTAATTGGCCCGAATAACCGTAAGTAAATTTAGGCTGATAGTTACCGGTAATGGTTTTATCATTGCCGTCAATAACGCCGTCTCCGTTTACGTCTTCAAATTTAAAATCACCGGGTTTTGCGCCAGGTACCTTAGCCTTTGTATTGTCTATATCCGCCTGGTCTTTATATATGCCAGTTTGTACAAGCGTATAGTAATTGCCAATGGGCTTACCCACTTGTGTAATAAAGTAAAGCACATTATTGGCTTGCGTAATGATAGATTTCGGGCCGCCCAGATCAAGAACCTTATTTCTGTTGGCCGAGTAATTAATGCTGCTTGTCCATCTAAGTTTACCCAATTGGCTGGTATTGGATAGCGTAACCTCGATGCCTCTGTTGTTTACCTTGCCAATGTTAACCAGGTTGGTAGCATAACCTGTTGCCAGTGGTACGGGTACGTTTAATAATAAATGACTGGTATTATTAGTATAAACGTCAACAGTGGCGTTCAGTACATTTTTAAACAGGCTGATATCGGTACCGATATTAATGGCCGACGTTTTTTCCCAACCCAGGTTAGGATTGCTTGGGGTTGACTGATAGAGCCCGGAGTTTAATGAGCCATTTCCTGATCCAAAAACATAGTTTGAAGGCGATAAGGTAGACAGGTAAGCATAATTAGGAATCTGGAAGTTACCGGTCACACCGTAACTGGCACGCAGTTTAAGTGAGCTAATGGCGCTGACATTTTTCATGAAGTCCTCATCGCTCACGATCCAACCGGCTGATGCCGATGGGAAATAACCGTATTTGGTATTTGGGCCGAACCTGGATGACCCATCTGCGCGGATAGCGGCAGATAGCAGGTATCTGTCTTTATAGCTGTACTGCACTCTCGCTAAGCCCGATAGTAATGACCATTCATTAATGGCTGATGAAAAGCTGGTGATCGTTGTAGCCCCGTTAAGTGTTTTGACCAGGTCATTTGGAAAACCGGTTGCCGCGATATTGGAAGCGTTACTGCGCTCTTTTTGTAAAGTATAACCCGCCAGAGCTTGTAATGAGTGTTCGCCCCAGCGTTTTTTGTAGGTTAGGGTGTTCTCGACCACCCAGTTGGTGGTTTGGTTGTCAACATAGTTGGCGGTTGGTACAGAGGGTGTAGTTAACGTAAGTGGGCTGGGCAATGTTGAGGGGCTGAACTGATTACGGTTAAAGTCACTGATATCTGTTCCAAATGAGATCCTGTATTTTAAATCTTTAGTAAACTCATACTCAGCATAAATGGTGCTCAATAACTTCTTTTCATAAGTAATATCTGTTTTCAGCATGGCCAATGCAACCGGGTTTACACCGTTTGATTGCGAATACTGCCATTTGAACTGGTCGTAGTTATAAGATCCATCCGGATTGGTAACCGGGAAAAACGGTGAAGCCACCAGCGCGCCTTCAATAATATTCTGATTGCCGTTATTAAAAGCACCTTCCGTATTCAGATAATTAATCACACCATAATTGTAATTAACGCTCGCACCCAGTTTTAAATGATTAAAATGCGCGTCGAGGTTAATGCGGCCGCCATATCTCTTGTAACCAGAATTGATCACTATACCATCCTGATTAAGGTAGTTGCCTGAAATATAAAATTGCACATTATCTGATCCCCCGGCGACTGACATCGTGTGGCTTTGCATAGGCGCCTGTTGAAAAATAGCGTCCTGCCAGTTGGTATTGGTTAAACCCTGTTGTCCTTTCAGATACGGGAAAATTTCAGGTGGTAACAGATAGGCTAAACTGGTATTGGTTGAGGCTGCTCCTAGCTTACTTAGGCGGGTAGCGTTATCATCTGTAGCATTACCGGTTAAGCCCTTTGCCGCAAGCTGATCAAAATAGGTATTATTGTGCGCGTCATAAATAAGCTGTGCATATTGAGTAGCATCCAACATAGGTATTTCTTTGGTGGTTGACTGGATACCATAGTAGCTATTCAGGCTGATGGCCAGCTTATCTTTTTTGCCTCTTTTGGTGGTAATGATCACTACACCGTTTGAGCCCCTTGAGCCGTAGATAGCAGCAGCCGAAGCATCTTTCAAAACGTCCACACTTTCAATGTCGTTAACATTAATGGCATCCAGCGGGTTAACTCTGAAGCCCGGGCCATTGATGTCATTATCTGACAGAGGTACACCATCGACAACATATAAAGGATCGCTGCCTGCGGTGATAGTTCCTGTACCGCGCACTTTAATAGAGATACCTGCACCCGGGGCACCATTAGGCTGCAAAACCTGTACACCGGCTAACTTTCCGGTCATGGCCTTATCAACGCCAGTAGATGGGAAATTGTTAACGTCTGCAGAACCCAGTGAGCTTACCGCTGTTGTAACATCCTTGCGGCTTTGTGTTCCGTAACCAATAACAACAACCTCTTTGACCAGGCTTGCTGTTGGCTTCATCGACACCGAAATTTTGGTTTTGCCGTTTATCTGTTGCTCCAGGGTTTCATAGCCTATAAAGGAGAATACCAGAACGTCGGTTTCATCTGCGTTAAGGTGGAAATTGCCCTCATTATCTGTGGAGGTTGACTTTTGACTGTCTTTGATCTTCACAGTTACACCGGGCAAAGGCTTCCCTGTTTCATCAATGACCTTGCCTTCAACTTTAATAATGGCCGACATGGTATTATCATCTGAGCTTTTTTTCACGGCATCGATCAGTATATTATCCCCGATGGCCTTAAATGTGAGCTGTCTGGGTTTTAGCAGTAGCTCCAATATCTGCGCTACGCTGAGGTTATTTGCCGAAAAGGAAATTACCTGCTGACCATTGATTTTTGAACTGGGATATACAAAGTGAAAAGCGGTTAGCCCTTCCATACGATGCAATACACTGCCCAGAGACTCATTTTTTACCGTGATGCTGATTTTGACACTTTCCATTTCCTGGGCACTGCCGGTATGCGCAAGCAGGGAGAGGGTACTTATGCCCACCAGGAAAATAATTACTGCCGAAATTCTCATGATTTGTTTGATACTTTTTTTAATGCAGATTGAAGCCGTTTCACTGCCATGTGGGCAAAGCAGTTCCTGTTTCTTTTGTTCCAAAAGAAATTTCATAAATTCGTTTGATTTTAAATGTTAGTTGCTAATGATTTAGAGTCGTTTTAAAAACCGTTTTGTCTCGACCACAAAGCGGTTTTATTGTTTTCTGTGGATTTACTCGGGTATGCTTTTGTTCATTTTTAATTTAAAAATTGATTTGATTATTCGTTACATCCTGTTCCTAAGAAGGTAACGGTCTTTTGTGTAGTATCTATTTTATAGTTTACCAGGCTTATCGCTTTCATCACTTTAAGCAGTTGTTTCAATGGTATCTGGTTATTAAAGCTGGCGGTATAATGGCAGTTTTGGATTTTTTTGTGCTCAAACCTGAAAGCGTAACCATACCACCGACCTAATCTGCCGGCAATATCCTGCATGTTTTGATTTTCGAACTGAAGCTTACCATCCTTCCAGGAAATGGCAGACGATGAGGCGATGTCTGATAGCGTGCTTTTCCCACTTTGGGTATCATATTCTATATGTTTATCGGGCGTGATAAAACCTAATACGCGGCGGTTATGCATTACGCTTACCTTACCCCGCATAACAGTTACAGCTTCTGTTGGCATATTTTTATAAGCCGTTACCGAGAAAGCTGTGCCTAATACATGGGTAATTAAACCTTTAGTATGTACCGAAAATGGTCTTGAGGGGTCATGGGATACATCAAAATAAGCTTCGCCCTCCAGATATACATCACGGTGCTGGGCCGAAAATTGTTGCGGATAACTTAGTTTACTGCCAGCATTAAGCCATATCTCTGTACCATCGGTTAATATAATTTTTTGGATTTTGCCCTGACCTGTTGCCGTGCTCATCAAAGTTTCTGCCTGTTGGTGCGAATTGCCGGAATATTTCCAAACCAGGGCCCCTGTAACAAACATCAGGAGTATAGCCGCGGCCGAAAACCATCTCAGCCTTTTACGGTAGTTTATTGATCGAACTGGTGTCTTTTCCGGGAAACCGGCCTCGATGATCCGGTTCAGGAGCCTTTGTCTGATTTGCAACTCATGATCTGCATTTTTAAATACGGTTATATCCCGCTGGATCGTGTCAAACGACTTATACCATTCGTCAAGCAATTGCTCTTCGGCTGAAGTAAGGGTTCCCTGCGCTTCTTTTATAAATAGTTGCCTTAAGCCGGCTTTGTCTTTTTGGGTCATCTACAACATAACCAATTGAAAAAAGCACTTGTACTATGAGAAAGTAAAATTTAATGTTTGAATGCTGATTTATTTATAATTATTTAACAATAGGAGGCTGATTGTTATCAAGATATTAAGACTTGTTGTGGATAGCTCGGCCTGGCTATATACTTTAACCGTAACCCTGATCCTTTTGATGGCTGAGCTGATCTGGTTACGTACGGTTTGATTAGAGAGATTAAGCCGGGTTGCAATTTCTTCGCTGGTTAAAAATTCATTGCGGCTCAGCAGGAATATCTGTTTCATTTTCTCGGGCATACGATCAATTTCTTCCTGTACAATGGCCTCCAGTTCCTGGCTCATGAGGCGGGTTTCGCTATCCGTATCAGATAACTCGCTGGCTGTTAGTTCCTGCTCTTCATAAAATTCGGTCAACAATTGCCTGCGGAAAAAATTAATGATCCGGCTTTTTAGTCGGAGATGCAGAAATGCACGAACTGATTCATCGTTATCCAATATGACATCACCTGTTAAAAGCGATAAAAAAATGTCTTGTAAAATATCTTCAACATCCTGTTCCGACTGTAGGCGGCGGTAGGCAACCACATACAGTTCTTTCCAAAACCTGCCGTATATTTTCTCAATAAATTGCCTTTTTTCTTCGGCCTGCATTTTGGGGTATCTTAATCAAACAAAAGTCGGAAATTAGTATTATGAAAATGTTAAATTTAGTATTAATAGAGTGCTTGAGGACATTTTTTATTGGTAAGTATAAAAATGTACAAGACCAGCACCAGTTATATTTACGAACTGTATCAGCTGTTTCCCAGATAAGGATTTTGTGTATTACCTTAAGAAAATAAGCAGGATCAGATAAATATGTTTAAAGCAAACCTTTAGATGCCTTACTGCCACCGTTAACTGGTTTTCAACGGTCCGTTTAGAGATATGCAACTGTTCGGCGATCTCCTGGTTAGAAAGACGGTCAAAACGACTCAGTTCGAAGATCTGTTGGCACCTTTTTGGTAATTTTTCAAGATAACCACTAAACACCTTATCGATCTCCTCTTGTTGAATACGGACCTCCCCGAGGTTGGGTTCGTGCAGGTTATCAGCTGTAAGGTGCTCACGAAAAATGATCTCCAGTTTTACGGCTTTCCGACGTTTATAGATCTGAAAACGAACAGAGGTCTGCATAAAACTGTAAAAAGAAACGATCTCCAGCTCTCTGCGCCGCTTCCAGATGCTTACAAAGATATCGTTGACAACCTCGGCGCAGGCTTCGGTATCGTCCAGGTAGTAATGCGCTGTCTTATAAAGACTCTTCCAATATCGTTCAAACAGGGAATTAAATGCCGTATGGTCATCCATACGCACCGCTTGCCACAGTTGAATATCTGATTTAGGGGAACTCAGCATTATAATTGGTTGGAAATAATGAGATAAAGAAACATTTTAAAATAATCAATACCAAACTAAATTAAAAAAACTCCATAAACTTTCGGCTAAATCAAGGGCTTCAGGTATAGGACCTGGGGTTAACTTTCAGGGCATTTAAAATAAATAAAAAAAGTATGTGTGTTTTTTAAAGAACCGAGTACTATAGTTATATAAGCCAATGTATGTCAAAGCAAGATTTTATTTCACTTTATGAAAAATTCCTTTCTGGAAAATGCTCCGACGAAGAAAAGAAGCTTTTAGAGACGTACTACACCGAAATAAAACTGATGGATAACCAGTGGGAAAATTCATTGGGCGACGAAGACGAGATCAGAAAGGCGATCGTTTCCAGGATACAATCCGCCACTGATTATCAGGAGCCTCAAATCAGAACAAATTACCGGAGGTATGGCTGGCTGGGATACGCTGCGTCCATTCTGATGGTGGTAACAGCAGGTCTGATCTCCTGGTATTATTTTTCAGAAAGGCAACAAGCGGATCAGATCGCTAAAGCCAATAGACAGCACAACGATATCCGTCCCGGAAGCAACCAGGCCTATCTGAAATTAGCCAGCGGTGTATCTATCATGCTTCGAGGGTTAAAGAACGGTGAAATTTCCAATTCAGCAACTATAAAGATCAGTAAGGTCAGTGATAGTATAATAACTTATTCTGCTAACCAGCACGATCATGGTAATCCCGCCACTACGGCAGATAGCAACTCACTTGTCATTCCCAAGGGCGGAATCTTCCAAACTATATTATCCGATGGGACTAAGGTATGGCTTAATTCGGCATCCTCGTTGAAATACCCGGTCGCCTTCGCTGGTAAAGAGCGGCGTGTAGTTCTTTCCGGTGAAGCCTATTTTGAGGTAGCCAAAAATAAAAATATGCCTTTTAAAGTGTCTGTTAACGGTGTAGATGTACAGGTACTGGGAACTCATTTCAATGTACTGGGTTATGCTGATGAAACGGAGATAAAAACTACGCTGCTTGAAGGATCTGTCAAACTGCAATCCGCAAAGGGAAGGGCACTACTGGTTCCTGGTGAACAAGGCGTATTCAGCCAACAACGTGCTGATTTTACCGTCAATAAGGTAAATACGGAAGATGCTGTTTCCTGGAAGGAAGGCTTTTTTGTGTTTGACAATGAAAGTATACAAAGCATTATGCCGAAGATTGCCAGATGGTATAATGTAGAGGTGGTGTATCAGGATAAGCCAGGGCAGAGCAAGCTTGGCGGTACCATTTCCAGATACAAAGATATCAATATTGTATTGAAGGCACTTGAATCCACCGGTGCTGCCCATTTTAAAATTCAGGGAAGGAGGGTGATTGTCATGGCTTAACACCTACTTCACTTCAATTTTCTTAGTTCTAAATAAGACCAGGAGCAGGTCGAAGTGCTCCGGGTCTTTGCCTTACGGCATTAAGGATTAATAACCGATTATTCGTAAACCAATTATTTACTAACCTTAACCAAATGTATAAATTTTCTATTGCATTCCCGTGCAAAAGGGATTCCCTTGTCCTATCAAAAATTTTGTTGATAATGAAACTCACATTTGTTTTTTTGCTGGCTGGGTTACTCCAGGTAAGCGCTGCAAGTTATGCGCAGAACGTCAGTCTGAAGGTCAAAGATGCTTCTCTGTTAAGTATTTTTAAACAGCTGCATAGGCAGAGCGGCGTGGAGTTCGTGTATGATAACAAAATTCTAAACGAGTCAAATCCGGTCAGTATCAACGTGGTAAACCAGCCACTATCCAAAGTACTTGACCTGTGTTTTACCAAGCAGCCGATAAGTTATGAGATCGTTCAGAACATGATCCTGATCAAAAGAAAAGTGGTTAAAGAAAATCCACCAGACCCCGTTCCCGGTCAGATACCGCCCATCGTAGTAAGTGGTAAGGTTACAGATCAGAAAGGTCTGTCGATACCTGGTGTCACCGTGAAATTAAAGGATGGAAGCATCAGTGTCTCCACACGGAAAGACGGAACTTATTCTATCAAACTGCCAGACGGAAATGGTATCCTTGTATTTAGCTTTATTGGATACAGCACTGAGGAAGTGCCTGTGAATAATAATAAAGAGATCAATGTCGTCATGAAAGAGGTAGCCACCGGGTTGAATGATGTTGTAGTGGTAGGTTACGGTCAGCAGAAAAAAGTGAGTCTGATTGGTGCTATAAGTACTGTAAATGCTGAGGAGTTGAAACAGCCTGTTGCCAATTTAACTGATGTTATAGCAGGGCGCGTGGCGGGTGTTATCGGTGTACAGCGCAGCGGACAGCCGGGCTACGACGGTGCCGAAATATACATCCGGGGTATTTCTACTTTTACCAACAGTGGCCCCCTTGTGCTCGTAGATGGGATCGAGCGGGATTTTTCCAATGTAGATCCCGAGGATATTGCCAGTTTCAGTATCCTAAAAGACGCGTCAGCGACCGCGGTTTACGGAGTGCGCGGCGCCAATGGCGTTATCCTGATACAAACCAAAAAAGGCAGGGTTGGGAAACCGACTATCAATGCGCAGTACGACCAGGGGATCACTCAGTTCACTAAGATCCCAGAGTTTGCGAATGGGATAACTTATATGCAGATGGCGAATGAAGCCTACCACAATAGTAATCCCAACGACCCTAATCCGAAATACTCCCAGGACAGGATACAGAAAACAGCTAGCGGTGTTGATCCTGATCTTTATCCTAATGTGGACTGGTTTAAAGTCCTGTTCAATAAGTTTGGACAAAACCGTAGAGCAAGAGTCAATGCCAACGGCGGGTCAGAGAATGCACAATACTATCTTTCAGTTGGATATTATGATGAGAATGGCTTGTATAAAACAGACCAATTAGCAAGCTATAATTCCGCTATCAAATTTAACCGGTATAATTTTACCTCCAACCTCACTTTAAAGGTAACCAAAACCACCAAGGTTGAGTTTGGCGCTGCCGGATGGATCAGCAATGGTAATTACCCAGGGAACTCGGTTGATGCGATCTGGAGTTCGGCTTATCTGCTCCCGCCGATCGTGATCCCTCCGGTGTATTCTAACGGCCTGCATTCCCAGATCAGGACGGGAGATATAAACAACCCTTATAACCTGTTAACCCAAAGCGGTTATGTAAGTGAGTTTAAAAGCCAGCTTTGGAGCAATATCCGTGTTACTCAGGACCTTGGTGCCATATTGAAAGGACTTTCCGCAACGGGTATGTTCTCTTTTGACAACTACAACGCCCACATTATTAGCCGAACCAAAAGCGTTGATGGCTATCTGGCATCCGGTCGTGATGCCAAGGGTAATTTAATTCTGGATAAGACAGCTATCGGAACCAGCTTTTTGGGTTACAGCAGATCAAATGGAGGCACACGTCAGTTTTACACCGAGGCGGCTATTAACTACGCCAATTCATTTGGTAAGAATAGTGTCAGCGGATTGATTCTCTTTAATCAATCTGATAAGGAAGATGCGTTTGCCAATGACTTTATCAGCTCCATACCTTACCGATATATGGGCTTGGCCGGCCGTGTTACCTACGCTTACAACAATCGCTATCTGGCAGAAGCTAATTTTGGCTACAATGGTTCCGAAACATTTGCACCAAATCATCGATTCGGATTCTTTCCCTCATTCGGTGGTGGCTGGGTGCTATCCGAAGAGCCTTTCTTTAAACCACTCGCTAAAACCTTTCAGTTCGTCAAACTAAGATATTCGTACGGCGTTGTTGGAAACAGTAATATTGGCGGCCGCCGCTTCGCTTACATTTCGACAGTAGGAGGGGGTAACGGTAACTATTCTTATGGTCAGAATGGTGTGGATCAAAGTATCAACGGACTCGATATTGGTGATTATGCGGTTAGTGTAACCTGGGAAAAAGCGAAAAAACAAAATCTGGGGTTGGAGATCAAGATGCTGGATAACCTCATCTCATTAACAGCAGATGTATTCCAGGAGAACCGGACCGGTATCTACCGTCAGCGTGGAGATGTGCCAAACTATGTGGGTATAGGTACTTTGCCTTACGCCAATCTTGGAGAGATCCATAACCGCGGGCTTGATGCGACCCTGGAATTGAATAAAAAAATTGGCGCAGATTGGCAGTTGGGTTTAAGGGGGAATTTCACCTGGAACCGGGCCATTGTGATCAATGACGCCAATGCGCCTTGGCCATATCCATGGCAACAGCGAATCGGGCGTAAGTTTGGACAGCGCTTTGGTTATACCGCTTTAGGCTTATTCACCAGTGATGCTGATGTAGCTAACAGCCCGTACCAGACAGGAACTAATAAAGCGGGCGATATCAAATACAAAGACTTGAATGGTGACGGTAAAATAAACTCCTATGACCAGGGCCCGATTGGCTATGGAAGTATTCCTGAAATTGTTTATGGCTTTGGTCCTACCATCAGTTGGAAAGGTTTTGCTATTGCCGGGTGGTTCAAAGGTATCAGCAATGTAGATATATCCCTGAATGGTGACGGGCTTCAGCCTTTCAGCCAGGGTGGTGAACGAGGTAATCTGCTGGCCCAGATCACAGACCGCTGGACACCGACCAATCCTGATCCGCATCCGCTGTATCCGCGCCTCACTTACGGTAACGATAATATGAATTATGAAAACAGCAGCTGGTGGGTGAAGAATGGCGCATTTATGCGCCTGCAGACGCTGCAGTTAAGTTACGATTTTGCCGGAGCAAAATGGCTAAAAACCACGGGTATGTCTAACCTCAGTATCTATTTTATCGGCTATAACCTGTGGACGGTGAGTGGCTTTAAATTATGGGACGTGGAATTGGGAGATGGCAGAGGAGCACAGTATCCGCTGTTAAAAACCTACAATATGGGTGTTAAATGCACATTTAAATAATGGCTTTTATGAAAAGAACAGATATGAAAACTATGATCTTAAAATACGGCGCAGCCGTACTGACCATCGCATTGGTTTTTAATACGGGCTGTAAAAAATACCTGGATCAGGTACCTAATGACCGTGAAACTATCGAACAGGTGTTTCAAAAAAAGGGCCCGTCAGAACAGTATTTGGCCAATGTATACAGTTACATAGATGATGAGGCAGACCAATGGAGCTCCAATCCCTGGCTGGGAAACGCCGACGAAGCAGATGTTACCTGGTCGAAGTATACTATATATGCGTTAAACATTGGCAATATCAGTGCCGGTAACGCTCTTTTTGATACCTGGGGATATTATTACAAAGGCATCCGTTCGGCCACCTATTTCCTGAATCATATTGACGGTAATCCCGAGATCCTAGCGCTCAACGGCCAGCAGCTGATCGATCAGTACAAAGCGGAAGCCAGGTTTCTTCGTGCTTACTATTATTTTTTACTGATGCGTCAGTATGGACCGGTGGTACTCATGGGTGAAAAGGAGATCCCCGCTGATGCCACCGCGGATGCTATGCAACTGCCTCGCAGCCCATATGATGACTGTGTGAACTACGTGAGCAGTGAGCTGGATAAAGCCGCTGCGGTACTGCCCAGAATACCGTCCAACAATGGCCAGCCAAGTGATGCTCAATACGGGCGAGCTACAATAGGAATGGCGCTAGCCCTTAAGGCCCGGCTGCTGCTGTACGCGGCAAGTCCGCTGTATAATGGAAATACAGATTTTTCAGGCTTTAAAACCCTCGATGGAAAGTTACTGATCAACCAGTCCTATGATATACAAAAGTGGAAAAAAGCCGCTGATGCTGCTAAAGCGGTTATTGATATGGGCCTGTATTCATTATATAAAGATCCGGGTGGAGACCCTATAAAATCATACCAGGGTATCTTTCTACAGCCATGGAACACTGAACAGATATTCGTTAGAAAATCTAACGGTTTGCCCAATTTTGACGTAAACGCTATGCCGAGGCAGGCGGGCGGATGGAATGGGATCGGCGTAACCCAGGAACAGGTAGATGCTTATTTCATGACTGACGGCAGGCCGATCAAAGAATCTTCGCTTTATTCAGAGACCGGTTTTACTAGTGTCAATGGTGTCCAGATCTACAATATGTATATCAACAGGGAGCCCCGTTTTTATGCCTCAGTAACCTATAATAATAGCGTTTTTCAAGGCGGCACCATGCAGGCTCCTGCACCGATCTCTTTTTTCGCAAGTGGGCCTAACGGGAGGAACGGACATCCTACCGACTGGACAAAAACAGGTTATCTGGTAAGAAAGAATGTTGCCCCTCAAACCAATGCAGGCTCTGGTGGCACCGGTGCTCAGCAGCAGCGTCCCGAGATTTTGTTCAGACTGGGAGAGATATACCTGAACTATGCCGAAGCCTTGAATGAATACGCTCCCGGAAATCCGGACATTGTTAAATACCTGAACCTGATCAGAGACAGGGCAGGTATTCCCCAATATGGCAATGGCACCAACGCCTTATCCGTTCCTTCGGCACAGTCGGATATGCGTACCCGCATATGGCAGGAACGGAGAGTGGAGCTTGCCTTTGAACAAATTCGCTGGTTCGACATCCGGCGCTGGAAGATCGCACCACAGGTTATGGGTGATGTGCATGGGATGGATATCAGCAAAGATGATAACAGCTTTTATAAAAGGGTTGTGGCGAGCAATCACCTGTTCCGTTCACCTGCATCTTATTGGTTCCCGGTGAGCCAGTACGATCTCGACAGGGAAAAATTAATGGTTCAAAATCCTGGGTGGTAATTTTTAATCTGATCACTTTAAATTAAAATCATGTTAACTCAACATATCTCCAAAATCGTACTATTCTTCCTGTGTTTAGGCTGCTGTGCATGGTGGTCTGGCTGCAAGGATAAATTGGAACTACCCAACCAGCCGGTGAATAGTTATAACCGTGTTTATATGCCGCAGGCAGTAAATAACCCAATTAGTAGAACGCTGAAAATAACGGACAGCGCACAAACCTTAATATATGGCGCTAATTTCGGAGGGCAAGGTTATCCCGATGCCGATATACCAGTTGCGTTTGCTGTTAATAAAGCAGCAGCTGATAGCTTCAATGTCGCAAATAAAACCAGTTATCCCGTGTTGCCGGATGGCAGCTATATTTTGTCTGCTTCAAGTGCTGTAATTCCAAAAGGTCGGCTAAGTACTTATCCCTTAACCATCAGCATTAAAACGAACGGAACGGGTGCCATGGATGCCCTCAAAACCTATTTGTTACCGGTTAGTATAACAAGCGCTACAGTAAAGTTGAACCCCGCACTACGCACGACCTTCTATCTGGTGACAGCTCAACCGGATTTTAATGACTATCCCGTTTATGACAGATCCAACTGGCAGGTGATCGGTTTTTCTTCCCAAGAAGCTAACGGCGAAGGGCCGGATAATGGCCGCGCCATATTTGTACTTGATGGCAGTACTGCCACCTTTTGGCACACCCAGTGGTCTGGTGGCTCTCCTGGACCACCTCATTATCTGACTATTGATATGGGCGAAGTAAAAACACTGCACGGCCTTTCATTTGTCGGCAGGCAATCTGATGGCGGCGGGAAACCAAACGATGTCAGCGTGCAAACCAGCCTGGATAATGTTACCTGGACCGATGCCGGTGCTTTTAATCTGCAAAATAATAAGGATCTGCAGAAACAGTTCCTTCCCGGAGGGTTTAAAAGCGCACGATATTTTAAGGTGATTATCAATTCTGCATACAATGCTACTTATACGCAGATAGCTGAGTTAAACGCCTTTTAAAATCACTCCCAATAGGTTGATGGTTCAATCTATTGGGTTTTCACCCTACACTACATGAAAAACAGCCTTTAAAAAAGGCATAATTCTTTACTATAACCAAACATTCATTCTGTAAAACCAATTTCAATTAACATCAACACTTATGAATAGCCCTTTTTTCAGAAAGCAATTTGTTAAACTTTTATTGATCTCCCTTTTTATTTTCAGTTATAAAATAAGCCTCGGATTTCAGCAGCAAAAAAGTACCGGACTGTCTCAATCAGATACTGCCTTTGTGCCAAAAGAAATTGAAGATCCCGAAAATATTGGTATAAACAAAGAAGCCAATCATGCTACCCTAATGCCGTACGCTACTTTAAAAGAGGCCCTGGCTACTAACCGCCATGCCTCTTCATTTAGCCGCAGCCTGAATGGGCTGTGGAAATTCAATTGGGTAGATTGGCCTCAAAAACGTCCGGTTGACTTTTATAAGCCCGGTTATGATGTATCTGCATGGAAGGACATCAAAGTGCCTTCCAATTGGCAGATAGAAGGTTATGGCACTCCATACTATAGCAATTTTACCTATATCTTTCAAAAAGATTTTCCAAGGGTGATGAGCACCCCGCCCGAAAGATATACTGCCTATAAAGAACGTAACCCGGTTGGCAGTTATCGCCGTGATTTCACTGTCCCTGCAGACTGGAAAGGCCGCCGTGTTTTTATCACCTTTGATGGTGTGGATGCCGGTTTCTTCATCTGGGTCAATGGCCGCAAGGTTGGTTACAGTGTTAACAGCAGGAATGCCGCTGAGTTCGATCTGACTAAATACCTGCAGCCGGGCAAAAACACTTTAGCGGTTGAAGTTTACCGGTTTACTACCGGAAGTTATCTTGAAGATCAGGATATGTGGCGCCTTAGCGGCATATTCAGAAATGTTACTTTATGGAGCAGCCCGGAGGAACATATTCGTGACTTCTTTGTAAAAACAAACCTCGATAAACAATACAAAAATGCAGAGGTTGTTGTAAGCACCAAAGTGAAAAATTATGGCACTACTGTAACCAGGTCTCGTGAGATTAATGTTTCCCTGTTTAATGGAATTGTACTGGTACCGGGAGCCACTGGTAAGCAAGTCATTCCTTCGTTAAAGCCAGGCGAAGAGGTGACGGTTGATGTAAAGTTCAACGTGAGCAATCCGCAAAAATGGACAGCTGAAACACCTAAACTTTATACTTCGGTGATAACCCTGAAGGAAGGCGGGCGCAGTATAGAAACGCTGTCTTCGCGCACCGGCTTTCGCAGCATAGAGATCAAAGGTCGCTTGTTCTCTGTAAACGGCGTTCCGATCAAATTAAAAGGTGTAAATCGCCACGAGAACTGGCCAAATGACGGTCACGCGGTTACCGAAGAACAAATGATCAGGGATATTGTCCTTATTAAACAGGCCAATTGTAATCATGTGCGTACCTGTCATTATTCTGATGATCCCCGCTGGTACGAACTGTGTGATGAATATGGCATCTATCTCGTTGCCGAAGCCAATCTGGAAAGTCATGGCGCCTGGGATGAATTTAATGAAGAACCACGGATCAAAGCGGCACTTATTGAACGCAATGTAGCTAATGTGGAGAATTTCAAAAACCACCCTTCAGTGATCATCTGGTCATTAGGTAACGAATGTGGCAGCGGCGGTTCGAATTTCAGGGCCATATTGAAAACTATCAAGGGTATTGACACCAGCCGCCCTACACATTACCAAGGCTTTGGAATTGGTGATAACAACCCTGCCGATATGGATAGCGAGATGTACACCGATGTTCAGAACCTGGAAAGACATGCGAACGATAAAAAGCTTACCAAGCCATTTTACTTGTGCGAGTATGCTCATGCCATGTTCAATTCCATGGGTTCGGTAGATATTTATAATGATCTGTTTGATAAATATCCTCAATTACTGGGTGGTGCTATCTGGGAATGGCAGGATCAGGGCGTATACAATAACCGTGACCCTAAACATCCTATCACGGCTTTTGGGGGCGGCTTTGGTGAATATCCGAACGACCAATATTTCATCCATAAAGGTGTGGTGTTTTCTAACCGGTCGTTGAAACCGCACTATCCCGAGCTCAAACATGCTTATCAGTGGATCACTATCCGTGCAAAAGATCTTAAAAACGGACTGGTTACCATTAAGAACCGTTACCAATTTATCAACCTGAGTGGTTTAACCGGTAAATGGGAACTAAGTGAGGATGGCAAAACAATATCCTCTGGTAATTTAATTGTAGGTCTGGTTAATCCGGGTGCAGAAAAGGACATAAAGGTCCCATTCCAAGTAACGCCAAAGCCAGGGGCGGAGTATTTTCTAAGAGTTTCCTTTAACCTTGCTGCTGATAAATTGTGGGCAAAAAAAGGTTACGAAGTTGCCGAGCAGCAGTTTGAGCTGCCGATCGGCATTCCTGTGCTTGCTGACAGATTGCAGGGAAGTGCATTAACTTTAAATGATTCAAAAGAAGTGATCAAAGTAAAGGGAGCCGATTTCAATCTTGAATTTGACAAAGTGAAGGGGACTTTCTCGAAAATGGAAAAAGCCGGCGAAAATATTCTACAGAAAAATGGGGGGCCAATGCTGCATCTGTGGCGCGCGCCGCACCGTAAAGATGATATGTGGGCTTACGACGATTGGCAGAAAAATGGATTAAAAGATATCCACTGGGTAGCTGATGAGGTGAAAGGTACACAATTGGCCTCAAACATAGTTGAGATCAAAGCTAAGCTCACCGGAACGGGTAAAAACAACTTCGTGGTTCACCACCAGGCAGTTTATACCATTAACGGCAAGGGTGAGATCGGCGTTGTTAATAATGTTAGCTTCAGCGACCCTAAACTGATATTGGCCCGCATTGGTGTGCGTATGTTCCTTAACAAAAACCTTGACCAGTTTGATTACCTGGGCCGTGGCCCAATGGAAAACTATGGCGACCGTAAAAGTGGTTTTGATGTGGGGCATTATTCCAGCAGCGTCATTAAACAGATGACCCCATATGAAAAGCCTATGGAATGCGGTAATCACGAAGATGTGCGCTGGGCCAATGTTAGCGGCGCAAAAGGAGCGGGAATAAAAATCAAACAGGTTGATTCGTTGTTTCAAGTAGCGGCTCTTCCTTATAGCGATGAGGAAATGGAAAATGTAGAATACAAAATAGATCTGCCAAAAAGTAAGGGTACAGTTCTTTGTATCAGTCATAAAACATTGGGTGTTGGCTCCTGGGGCTGCGGGCCAAAACCGCTGGAACCTTATTTGGTATATGCAAAACCAACGGCATTTAACTATCAGATACTGTTAACAACATTTGTGAAAAAATAGGATTTTAAAATTATTGTTCTGAAATGAGAAACAAAATATACATTCTGGCTGCACTGATCATCGTATTCTGGAAAGTCCGTCAAAGCAGTCAGCAACATTTTGAGCCTGTTCTAACATTAAATGTGCTCTGAAAGTTAATTTGTAGTTATAAAAACAAGAATGCAAGCTACTGATAATGATTATGGGCTTGCATTTTTGTTGGTATATAGGGAGTAAGGAATTATTTTCTTTAATTTATATTGCCTTGGAAAAGTCGAGACACATCAAACCAGTACTCTTTTACGCATGGAGCAGATTGGTCAGGCCTCGCAGAATACCTAATATTTTATCTATTAGTGTATGGTGATTATTCTATTTTGCTTTTGTAATTTTCCATGACCAATACGGCCGTTTTCTATACAGAATTTACCGAACCAGAACATAACCGCATCTGGCTACATGATTTAATGATTTAAAAGGTAAAGAAGTTAAATCTAAGTTTGATAAACTCTTTGAACCTGTAAGAGCATCAAAGTCAATTAACTGAGTGCAAGGCAGCTTGTTTTGATGGCAAGCATCTTATTGTTCAAGAAAACACTTCAGAAAGATGGTATTAACAATTGTTTCAAATGTTATTGAAGCCTAAATATGCATTATCAGTAAACTCCATGCTTTTTCTCACTAAACTTCACTGACAAAGTAGTGTCACCATTTAGACAACTTTAGCCTGGTATATTTGTATGTGCCTGGTTTTAACTTCACTGACAAAGTAGTGTCACCATTCTAACGACCTTAACAAACGATATTTGTATGTGCAGGTTTTAAAATACGAGCAACATTTTCAAATAGTCCTATTATCTCGATTGAGAGGTCAATAATTATATCTAATTGTCAAGCTAAATAAAGCAGTAATATATAGATAAACTCCATAAACAACCATGGAGGGATCTTAATTGATTAATCATTAAGTAAAAAACTACCGCACTATTTAGAAATAATAACCATTGGTTATTTATCGAAACAAGCCTGTTAGTATAACAAAGTATTTGTTTTAGTATACCTAAACTTTTTATCATGAACACATTACCGCCATAAACAAAAAGCATTTCAGTTTTACCGCTCCTCGGCTGCTTTTGTACTACAAAAAATCCGTTTAAGCATAGTTGTACAATTTGCAAGCCTGTTACACTTAAATAACAATATCAAAATAATCATATCATGAAGAAACTCATCTTTTCCCTATCCCTATTTTTAAGCTTTTCATCGTTTGTACATGCTCAATGGACAACCAATGGAACAGTTACCTCAACTACTAATTCCATTGGTATCGGCACAACCACACCTGATGAAAAACTAGTGGTGAACGGTAATATCAAAAGTGTACTGGAATCTACTTATAACCCGACCAAGAATGTGGTCACCATTAAACAATTAGGACTTTCAGGAGCAACCGGAGCGATGAACTGGACCCTTAGAGGTGTGTATCAATATCCAAACGGTGTTTTGAGTAATGCTGATGGTGGAGACCTGGATATCATTAAATCATGGAATGGTAATACCATTTTAGGTACCAAAACTGATGGAACGCCTCTTGGTAATGTTGGTATTGGCACACAGACACCAGGCCTGACTAATTCTGCGTTTAAAACCTTAACACTGTCCGGATTGAATACCCGGTCGGTTATAGAACTTCAAAATACTTCGGCGGGGACAAGCGGGATAGTGGGCTCATTAGAATTTTATAATGGTTCTACAGCTATTGCAGGAATAGATGTAGGTGCAGATGGAGCCACCAATAGTGGTGCATATCAGTTTTATACTTTTAATAATGGGAGTATTGTTCCTGCGGTTAAAATTCTTTCAAACGGCAATATGGGCATTGGCATAACCAATCCACAAAATAAACTGGACGTAAATGGCAGGATCCACTCTCAATCAGTGCTCATAGACATGAATGGTTGGTCAGACTATGTATTTAAAAAGGATTACAAGCTACCATCACTATCAGATGTGAAAAACTACATAGATCAAAATCAACATTTACCAGAGATTCCATCTGAACAGCAAATCACCAAAGATGGTTTGAATCTGGGTGAAATGAATAAACTATTGATGAAGAAAGTGGAAGAGTTGACGCTGTATATGATTGAAGAATACGAAGGAAAAAAAGAACAGGAACAAACCAATAAACAACTAAAAGAGCAGGTAGCAGCTCTCCGGATTCAGATGGAAGCCTTGTCAAAAATACTTTCCTTAAAAGAGAAATAATACTCGCTAATAATACCAACGCTAATAAAACGATCTTATGAGATTCTCAATAAAATATAGTTGGCTAACAGTGCTCTGCATTGCAGCCTATATTATCCCATTAAAACCGGTAATTGCTCAACCCCCTCCACCACCATATGTTCCAAATGTTGTTCCGCCATCACCTGAGGCGGCAGCATTAATGAAGTTTGTTGATGTTCCGGTAAGCGCATATACGGGTACAGCAGATGTGTCTATACCAATATATACGATTCACCTCAAAGGCTTGGACATTCCAATCAGTTTAGCTTATCACACGGGAGGTATTCGCCTGGATGAGGAAGCAAGTTGGGTGGGGCTCGGCTGGACTTTAAGTGCAGGCGGAGTCATATCAAGGACAATCAACGATAAGGATGATCTGGGTGGAATGTATTTTTCACAACCGGTTCCCCAGTTACAAGGTGACATTTCGGACAATCAACCGGCAAGATGTGCAACGCCACAAAATGCTGGATTCAAATACATGGTCAATTTCTTTGCCAGTTATAACGTCAATTTTCTGACCGGCCCAGGTAATACGGAAACCGCAGGAGATTTTAGTAATCCATTTAGCAGTGTCGGCCCAAACCAACCTTATGACCTGGAACCGGATACCTATAGTTATAATGTTTTAGGGTTAAGTGGTAAATTCATCGTCAAGCGGGACAAATCGATTGTGCAGGAAAAACAGGATAATGCTAAAATTCAGGTTGTTAATAATGGACCAACCGATGGCACAATAAACTTCACCATTATCGATGACAAGGGGAATCGGTATTATTTTACCCAGAAGCAGGCTGTAATCCCATCCTATGCATCCGGGGGAACACCGTCTTCCTGGTTTCTCTCTAAAATCAAAACACAACAGAATGACAGTGTAACTTTCACTTATGGCGGATCAGGCTTTACCACAACGCCGGCCTTAAAAACGCAAAGCTACCGACCTTATTTATCACCTAGTGATCAGTACACTGAAAGTGTCCCTGCCAATACGATGTATGCCAATGTGAACCTGCAAACCATTGATTTCAAGGATGGGCAGGTAGCGTTTGCATTTGATAATGTTCGAAATGATTTGAGCGGGGGAGCGAAGTTGAATGCGATCAGCATTTATTCCAGAACGACCAGTAGTTTAAAACTTCTTAAAACTCAAAATTTTTATTATTCTTATTTTATTGCTTCGGGAGCGCAAGGAGGAACTACAGAAGCTAATCGATTACGTTTGGATAGTATTAAAGAGGTTTCGGGAAGTCTCTCCATTAAACCTTATGTATTTAAATACAATTTTAATGATCAGGCCAGTGGCGTACTGCTGGGCAAACGTTCCTATAATATGGACCACTGGGGCTTTAGTAATGGAAGCGCTAATACTGTACTCATCCCCTCGGCATCAATATACTACAGTAATGGGGTTGATGCTCCCGGCGTTGTTTCTTATACCGGGGCAAACCGCGACCCCAATTTCCCGGCTTCGCAGCTTTTTTCATTACAGAAAATAACCTACCCTACTGGTGGAAGTTCGGTAATGGAGTATGAGGGCAATGATTATAACTATCGAAGATCATTGCAAGCCGGTCAGGAATTTTTACCTCAAACACTGGTGCACGTCGATACCGTAATCAGTCGTACTTCCACGAGCTCGGGAACTATCGATATTTCCAAGATTTATCCCTATGTGGAAGCCGGGGTGCAAGGCTATAATCTTGGTATCTACGTTACTTTCCGTTCTTCCGACCATAGTACAGGTTGGTCACAACAAGACAGGAACACTTTTCGTAAATTGTATTTTCAGGTATTTGATGACATTACGGACATCTCTTCTTCGTCACTGACTTGTAGTGTACCCGTGTGTACCCGCTTTTATCAATTGGCTATAGGACAGGTCGCGTCAAGGACACCTATTCCATGGTCATTCTACTATGACCCAACAGCCATTCCCCCGGCAGACCTGGCCGATGCAACGCTTCGCCTAACCTATGATGTTTTAAAGAGCACTCCTGAAACCAATCCGATATTACCAGCCGGCGGTATCCGAATAAAATCGATCACAGACTATTCATCTGCTGGGGTAATTGCCAAAAAACGGAGTTGGAACTATCACCCGAATGGAGACAGCGGAGCAACGACTGGCCTGCTCATGTCTTTTCCATCTTATGCCCGGGAAGAAATGTTTCATGTCACCGGTGGCGGGGGAGAATTTGTATTACCTCGATTAGTCATGTTTGGCACCACCAATACACCGATAACAAGCGTGACCTCCGGTAATATCGTAGGATATAGCCAGGTTACCGAAACCACAATTGATTCAGCAAGTAATTTGGATAATGGGAAAATCGTATATAATTATGTAAATGTTCCTGATTCAGTTATCGCTTATAATAAGTTGCGGTTTCCTGGAATGAACAACGTAGGTCACATTTTGAACGGATCCTTATTATCTCAGATTACCTATAAAAAAGCAGGCAGTTCCTATGCTAAGGTCAGTGAGGTTAATAATTTTTATCATACCGTAAATCGCAAAAGCTATTATAGCGCTAAATATCAAGGTTCGCTACTCAGCAATCCAGGGGGCAGTTGTAGCCCAACATTAAGTGTTCCTAATGCCGGTTTCGCTGAATTTTTCCCATCCATCATTTCCCAAAAGGTACTACAAGACTCGACAAGAGAGATAACTTATGACCAGTTTGACACCTTAAAATTTGCTGTAAAGAGTACGAAATTATTTTATGATAATCCGGTGCATTATCAACAAACCAGGAGTGTAACCACAGACAGCAAAGGGAACAAGATCGTTAATAAAATAACTTATCCGCAGGATTATATCGTTTCCGGCGGGCTAACCAACAATGCTATTCTGGATACGCTTATCCGCAGGAATATGCTGGCGACAACTATTGAAAAACGGGATAGCCTATACTTCTCAGGTTCGTCATCTGGCCTGGTTACAGGTGCAATGGTTACCCGTTTTAAACAGATTGTGACAAAGACGGTCCTGCCGGACAAAATGTACAAGTTGGATGTGGTGAAAGGGGTCAACGATTTTCAGGGTATGACCATTAGCGGAAATACCATTAACCAGGACAACAGATACAGACAACTGATCAACTTCGATGGCTATGATCATTTAGGCAACGCCACCCAATATACCTTAATGGATCAGTTACCTGTTTCCATCATCTTTGATTATAAACGGAACTTGGCCATCGCACAGATAAAAAATGCAGATTCCGTATCTGTAGCCTATACCAGCTTTGAAGCAGATGGCACAGGACACTGGGCGGTTGGTTCGGCAACAAGGGATAATACTAACGCGCTAACCGGAGTCAACTCGTATAACTTATCTAGTGGAGCAATAAGTAAAACCGGGCTAACCGCCGCGACCAGCTACGTGGTCAGTTATTGGACCAAAAATGCGACACCATTCACTATAGCAGGAACAGTATCCGGTTTCCCGGTTCAAGGAGCAACGGTTAACGGATGGACCTACTATGAACATCGGGTAACAAGCCAAACGACGATCACACTGTCCGGAACGGGCAATATTGATGAGCTCAGGCTTTATCCTGTGGGTGCATTGATGACCTCTTACACGTATGATCCCTTGGTTGGTGTTACCAGTTCCAATGACAGTAAGAATGAAATAACTACCTATGAATACGACAGCTTCCAACGCCTGATGAATGTGAAGGACAAAGACGGGAACATCGTAAAACACATGGACTATCATTACCAGGGGCAATAAACCGAAGGATTAACCTAAAAGATATTATCACATGAAGAATATAAAAAGATTGCTTTTAGCCTTCAGCTGTATGCTTTGGGTCTTCAGCATCTATGCGCAAACGCAGGTAACAGCACCCATGACGGGAACCCCTGCAGCAGGCTCGTATTTCAGTTATAGCGGTATTACACTGAGTCCGAATTTCAGTTTTACAGCCACAGCAGGCAGCAGCCTGAGTTTGTATATCGCTAACCCGGACTGTCAACAGTTGGCGAACAGTTTTAATCAGAACCAGAACTATATTGTAACCAGTACACCACGGGTTGGTGGGATGAGAACAGCTGGCTCAACGCCAAACTCAGGTGATTTTGCCAATAGATCAACCTGCGAACTGATGCAGACGATACAATACTTTGATGGCTTGGGCCGGCCATTGCAAACAATACAGGTACAGGGCAGCCCCTCGAACAAAGATGTGGTACAGCCCTTCGCCTATGACCAGTTCGGACGGGAAGCACAGAAATACCTGCCTTATGTCACCTCAGGTAGTAATGACGGAAGCTATAAAGCGAACGCGTTAAGCGGAGGTCAAAGCCAGTTCTACACAACACCACCTACGGGAGTGACAACAACAACCAGCCCTTTTTCTATCACGAATTTCGAGCCCTCACCCTTAAACCGGGTGTTGGAACAAGGTGCACCAGGAGCAGATTGGCAGCCGGTAGCGAATAGCGCAACCGGTCATACCCAGAAAATAGTGTACACAACCAATAATGCTACGTCGTTGACGGATACAGCCAACACGATGCTGGCGGCGCTGTACACGGCCACGATTAATGCCAACCAAAGCCGGGCATTGGTCAGGAATGGTAATTATGGAGCAGGTCAGTTGTATGTCACTGTCAGTAAAGACGAGAATTGGAAAAGCGGGAGGGGTGGAACAACCGAAGAGTATAAAGATAAAGAAGATCATCTGGTACTGAAACGGACGTTTAACTATACCGGAACCACTTTACAGATCCTGTCAACGTATTATGTGTATGACGACCTGGGCAACCTGGCTTTCGTACTGCCACCGGGCACCAACCCGGATGGCGTGGGGGTACCCGCTTACGCAGGCAGCCTGGGTTATCAATACCGTTATGACGAAAGAAACCGGTTAACGCAGAAAAAGGTTCCCGGAAAAGGTTGGGAGTTTACGGTATACAATAAGTTAGATCAACCGGTACTGAGCCAGGATAGTTTGCAAAGACAAAGCAACCAATGGACAGTAGCTAAATATGACGCTTTGGGGCGGGTGATCATGACGGGATTGTGGAACGCAGGCTCGGTATTTGCTTTATCCACATTACAAACTAATATCTATGCGGTAACGCAATGGGATACCCGCGATCAAACAAATAATACAACCTCTTACCCTACAGGTTATGTACTGGGCAGTTACCCGATCATCACCAAGACATTGAGCATTAACTATTATGATGATTATAATATCCCGAATCTGCCGGCTGGTTACCTGGTGACCAGTGGAGTGAGCTCGATGACCAAGGGCCTGCTGACCGCAAGCCTGACCACGGTGCTGAATACGGTAACCAATGCTAATCCGGACATGCTTTGGGGCGTGAACTATTATGACGACAGGGGCAGAAACATCAGGAGCTATAAACAACATTACCTGAGCGGAGCAGTAAACGCGGGCAACTTCGATGTGGTGCTAAGCACGTACAATTTTAATGACCAGGTAACTACGACCAACCGGCGTCATTTTACCACTGCCACGGCAGGTACGCCGAAACTAACGATCATTAACCAGTACAGCTATGACCATATGGGCAGGAAGCTGACCACCAGGGAACAGATCCAGAACGGGACCCAGGCAGCAGATGTGAATGTGCTATTGTCTAAAACAGAGTATAACGAACTGGGGCAGGTATGGAAGAAACATCTGCACAGTACAGACAGCACGACCTTTAAACAGGATATTACGTATGGTTATAATGAGCGTGGCTGGTTGCTGACCAGCAACGCCCCCTTGTTTGCCGAGCAGCTGTATTATAATACAGGAACGAATAAACAGTATAACGGCAATATCGCCTACCAGTACTGGGGAACAGCAGGCAGCCTGACGAAGAACTATGCGTATGGCTATGACCAGCTGAACCGGCTGACAGTAGCAACAGCCTCGACAGGTAACCATGAGAACAGCATATCCTACGATATGATGGGCAATATCACAGCGCTGAACCGTTATTCGGCCGGTACACAGATCGATCAGCTGAGCTATGCTTATACCACTGGAACGAATACCCTGCAAAGCCTGACAGATGGTACCACCAATGATGCTGGGCAAAAACATGGCACGGCCAGCTATACCTATGACGGTAATGGTAACCTGACAGCAGATAACAGTAAAGGGATCTCGAATATCGCCTATAACCTGCTGAATCTGCCGCAGGTGATCGCAGGCAAAAGCACATTTTATACCTATGATGCCACGGGGCAAAAGCTAAGCAGGTTAATAGGTACCGCCAAAACGGATTATATCGGTGGCATCCAGTATGATGGCACAACCACATCACCCACCATCAGTTTTATCGAGACAGAAGAAGGCCGTGCTTTGCCGAAGGATGCCACAAGCTACAACTATGAATACAAGTTAACCGATCATTTGGGTAACAGCCGGGTGAACTTTGACACAGGCACGGGAACGGCCAGACAGGTACAGGTAGATGATTACTATGCCTTCGGTATGGAGATCAACGCTATTGCGGCAAATCCGAAAAATGAATATCTTTACAATAAGAAGGAACTGCAAGAGAACCTTGGTTTATACGATTACGGCGCCAGGTTCTACGATCCGGTGATTGCCAGGTGGACGAGTGTGGATCCGTTGGCGGAGATCAGTAGAAGATGGTCTCCATATAACTATGGTGAAAATAATCCAGTAAAGAATATTGATCCCGATGGGATGGAGGTTACACTTGGGGGCGGTGAATATGGCGGGGACTTATATACAGATGATGATGCTCGTAATCTGCTAAAAGGGCTGCAACAACAATCAAAACCAAAGCAGAAAGACGATCCTAAGAAGAAAGAAAACCAAAAAGAAAACCCGGTTTGGCATTATACTAAAATTGCAGGAAAAGCTCTTTACGATTTTATGCGGGTTATGGGCTACGGAGGAGATATGACTCCAGGTGGGGCAGCAGATGATCAAGGGTTTGATACGCAAGCCAGTTTTAAAGAAATGTTCCGGGTGATTATGAATGGGAACACTGACGAACGTGTTTATTTGGGAGTATCCTTGTTGCCTGGCCTATTAACCGGTGATCCAGAAGAAACGCCAGGAACACCTTTTATAAGAACCTTTAGAACGTTAAGCGATCTTGGCTTAAAAGATGGCATGAAGTTATCATCTGGAGCTATGCTTGATGCGGCTGGTGAATTCTTAGGAAAAGGGTATAAAGAAGACGTTCCTGGAAGTGGCAGATATGTTTCTGCCGATGGGACAAGAGTCGTTCGTATTGGAGAAAGTGATATTACAGGTAAACATGGTGGTGGCCCTCACGCTAATTTTGAAACTCTTAAAGCAAATCCGGCTAAGCCCGGTAAGATGATTGTCGATAAGAATTTCCATATTTATCTTACAAAATAATGTTATATGAAAATTAACGTAGATATACCAGAATACAGTGAATCAGATGGTTTAGTAAGCCATTGGGAGCACAACTTCACAATTGAAGTATCATCAAGTAAGAACCAAACTTATATAAAAGCAAATAAAGCTGGATTAGTATCACTTGCAATACAGCTTTTAACGTTAGCACAAGACGAAGTTGAAGTTGGGCGACATTTTCATTATGATCACTACAATTCACTTGAGGAAGGCTCAGTAGATCTCATAATAGAAAAAGCAGAATTATAATAATCCTGTTGTCCGTAGAGTTCGGCGCTGTCCGAATGTCTCCGACTTCGGACGACTCAGTCCCCTCCTCGCGCTGATCTGCGATCAGTGCGTAATATGGGTTAGTATTTGAAATGCGAGAGTAAAGCCCAATTGCACAACGGTTGGGCTTTTACTTTTTATAAGCTAACCTTGTTTTAGCATGTTGGATGAGGCCATCGATGGCATACATGATGTGCTGCCTATCTTCCTCAGGTAGTTGCTGGATAGATAGTACTTTATCCAGCGGAGATCAAAATAAAAGTGGCTAAATAATGTAACCTAAGGGGACACCCAACTCTAAAAAGACTTTTTTTCAACTAAAAGGTTGTTTTTCAGAATACGGAAAATATAAAAAAGCAAAAAACTCGATTCCAGTTCGGAATCGAGTTTTTTGCTTTTTTGTGGTATCAGCTGGGATCGAACCAGCGACACAAGGATTTTCAGTCCTTTGCTCTACCGACTGAGCTATGATACCTCCGTTTGGGGAGTGCAAATGTAGCTTTTTTTTTATGTTTGAAAAGTTTTTTTTGAAAAAAGTTTAAAAATATTCTGAGGAAAGTACGTGCTGATTTTTGAAATTAAACAATTTGCCAGTTAATCAGTTACTTAGCTTTAAAGATATTTTTCAATCCTAAAACATTTTTCTCTTTCAACAATTCAATTAACTTTGAATAAAATACTATGCACGCATAATG
>Ga0207671_10001278_pt1 | contig 29614 bp, 24 predicted proteins | sample KBSC24metaG_FD_184352 | JGI IMG/M metagenome (GOLD analysis project Ga0207671, IMG submission 184352) | Corn rhizosphere microbial communities from Kellogg Biological Station, Michigan, USA - KBS C2-4 metaG (SPAdes) (version 2) | ecosystem: Host-associated > Plants > Roots > Rhizosphere > Soil...
AATAATCCCTGGGAGACGGCAGCCAACTGATCGTCAAAGAACTGGTATTGGAAGCTGTGTACGGGGTCGATGGCTCCCCATTTTTTCTCCAGCGCCGACACCGTGCCACGCAGGTCCGCGGAGGCGATCTTCACATTGACAAACTTGAGGAGGGAGGGAATATTCTGTAATACCAGCGGCTCGATCTGGTCATGGTCGAGACCCAGATGAAAATTTTTGATCACGCCTGCTATCTGTAAGATGCTGCTGTCATTGCCGGCTGGCCGGAGGAATGTCCCTACAGCTGCGGCAGGATCTTTAAAGCCCAACGCTTTTACGGCGGATTCGTTGAGCAATACGTAACGACCGGTGTCACCTGCGGGAAGTCCTTTTCCCGCCACCAATGGAAGCTGCATAAGACCGATAAAATTCTCATCCGTGCGCAGCGCTGTCATGGGAATATACTCCTCCTTACCATCTGCTCTTTTCAGGCTTGCTCCTTCCGACCTGCCGGTGGAGGGAATATATTCGCAGGCGGAGATCTTATCCACTCCCGGAACGGCATTCAGTTCCCTGGATACTCTACGATAGTCATTGCCCTGTAGCGGTATATTTACAATATTGTTCGAATTGAATTCATATTGGAACTTCAAGTAATGAGTAAACTGATGGAAGATAAGGGTGGTGGAGATGATAAAGACCAGGGAAACCGTAAACTGTGCAACGCTCAACGCTTTCCGGATGGACAGCTTGCCCGGACGGATACCGGCCAGACTTTTGAGCACTTTTGCCGGCTGGAAGCCTGAAAGATAAAAGGCCGGATAAATACCCGCGATCAGACCGATGGTCAATGCGAATATCACAAAACCGGCGACAACAGGCCAGCCTGCCCGCAGCTCGAAATGGAAATATTGGTTTAGCCAAAGTCCGACAAAAGCAGCCCGCAGGAACAGAAGGAAAAGGATGGACAGCAAAAGCGCGAAGAGGGCCGTAAGGATGGATTCACAGAGGAATTGAAATACGATGTTCTTCCGTCCTGCGCCATTGACCTTGCGGATGCCGATCTCCCGCGCGCGGGTCAATGCCCTTGCAATGGAAAGATTGGTATAATTCAGACAGGCCGAGACCAGGATGATCAGGGCAATGATCGATAAAAAATAATACGCCACCCTGGGGAGGGCAACATTCGGCTCGTTGCCAAGCAGCATGCCCGGTGAAATGGCCGTCAATGCTTGTCCTTTCATGTTAAAGCCTTTCATATCGGGGATGCCGGCAATATGGGGTTTGGTCAGACTGACCAGGGATGCATCAAGATCGGCGCCTGTCTTTCCCGGTCTGAGCAGGACATAGGTATAGCATTGGAAAAAATTTTGCCAGTCAATCCTGCTGTTCCCTCTTTTTTTATCTGCGATGAGAAAGGGTAGGGAGGAGATGGAGAATAACGCGTCAAAGTGGAGATGGCTTCGGTAGTTTGCATCTGCCAGCACGCCGGTAATGGTATAGCTACCCCAGCTTACGGGTGCGGAAGCTTCACTCCCTCCAAGAGGGCCTAACCCGCGGTCTGTGAAAGTTACTGTCTTACCGACAGGGTCTTCATCCCTGAATAGCCGGTGCGCTGCTGTGGCGGAAAGTACTATGGAATTGGGAGCATCCAGCGCTGTCCCGGGATCACCCTTGCCAAGCTGGAAGCTGAAGACCTTGAAGAAGGCGGGGTCCGCAAAATAGCCCCTTAACTCCGTAGAGCTCTTATTATATACGGCGTCGCCGCCGACCCCCATCGCAAGGCAGGTAGATTCCTGGACCACGGGATCTTCGTTCCTCAATGCATCGGCCAGGGGGAAGGGACTGGTGGCGTAAGCGTGTTTGAGATCGGGCTTATCGGAGATGATGCGATAAATGTGATCCTTATTCGCGTGGAACTGGTCATAGCTATGTTGATCGGCCAGCATGAGCATTATCAGCATGCAAACCGACATGGCGGCGGCCAGGCCAAATACATTGATAAAGGAAAAGGTCTTGTATTTCAGGAAATTCCTGATCCCTACTTTCAGGTAATTGAAGATCATGAGCTCATTTTGAGCCTGTGACGACAGTTTTGTCAAGGAGGTTACACTGCAGGGAATTTGCGAATATGAATTTATTTGTATACTTTAGCGCTTCCTATCCATTAATCCTTCGCATACCAGCACATTACGCTCTCCCTCTTTCCACAAACAAACCATTTCTAAATCACCGTATGAAGCACAATTTGATCTTGGGCGCAGTCCTGGCATTCTTTACTATTTCTGCAAACGCACAGGTAGACGTGCTCACGCAGCACAACGATCTCAACCGGACAGGGTGGAACAACCAGGAAACTCAATTGAATAGCAAGAATGTAAAGACCGGCAGCTTTGGTAAATTATTTACCGATGCCCTGGATGACAAGGTCTTTGCACAGCCGCTGATAGTCTCGGGTATCAATATGCCGGGCGTGGGTTCCCGAAATGTGGTATATGTCGCCACTACCAATAACTCCGTGTATGCTTTTGATGCGGACAGCGTCAGGGTGAGTGGGGCTTTTTGGCATATCAACCTTACGCCGTCAGGGACGAGACCGCCCAAAAATACCGATCTGCAGCCCCCGTTGTGCGGGGGAGCCTATAATGATTTTTCGGGAAATTTTGGCATCGTCGGGACGCCGGTGATCGACAAGACTGCCGGGACCCTGTATGTAGTATCCCGGAGCGTGACCACCAACGGTACAAATACCTTCGCACAATATCTGCATGCCATTGATATCAAGACGGGAGCCGAAAAGGCGGGCAGTCCCGTGACTATCACGGCACAGGTGAATGGCACCGGCGATGGGAATGTCGGCGGGGTGATCTCATTTGATCCCAAGAAACAAAACCAACGGCCCGGTCTGCTGCTGTCGAACGGGATCGTATATATAGGGTGGGCCTCCCACTGTGACTGGGCCCCCTATCATGGCTGGTTAATTGGTTATGATGCCACTACGCTGCAACAGAAGATCGTATACAATACCACTCCGGGCGGGTCGGAGGGAGGGATATGGATGAGTGGAGCAGGGCCGGCGGCGGATGCATCGGGTAATATTTACCTGTCTACAGGAAATGGGACGGTTGGTGTGAGCGGTAACCCTTCGGATCCGACCAACCGTGGGGAAGGTGTGGTCAAGCTGACGCCTTCCGGCAGCACACTGACGGTGAGCAGTTTCTTTACACCTTTTAACTATACCGACCTGGATGCGGCAGACCTGGATTTCGGGGCTGCAAATGTGACATTGATCCCCAATACCCAGTTGGCGATCACCGGGTCGAAGGAAGGCAATATATACCTGATGGATCGTAATAACCTGGGCGGTGTTTCGGCCTCCACCAACAACGTGATACAAACCGTCAGTCTTGGCCCGTCAGCCCATATGCGTACGGCGCTGGGTTATTACAAAGGCGCCAGCCATGAATTTGTCTATACCTGGCCCGAAAATGCTGTCCTGAAGGCATTCCCCGTGGATAGGGTGGCTAACAACCTGACTGTCGCCGGAACTGTCATCAGCGGTATCCAGGGCCCCATCGGCAACAGCGGGGCTATGTTGTCCACTTCCTCTAACGGCGCCGTGGATTCAACGGGCATTCTCTGGGTAAGTCATTCCAATAACTGCGATGCCAACCAATCCCAATGTCCGGGCATTCTAAGGGCCATCAATGCCAACGATGTAACCAAGGAGCTTTGGAATTCCAACATGGTGGCAAATGACAATGTAGGCACCTATTCCAAATTCGTCTGCCCTACGATAGCCAACGGTAAAGTATATCTGCCCACCAATTCCGCGAAGCTGCTGGTATATGGACTGACGAGCGGCAGCACGGATACCTGCAACTCATCGAATGTCGCCTTGAACAAGACCGCCACGGCCTCTTCGGCACGATCAGGCAGTAGCCCGGCCTCTGCCGCCTTTGACGGCAGCCTGTCTACCTCCTGGGCCAGCAATTCGACCAATGGGGAATGGATCTATACGGACCTGACTGCAAAATATGATCTCTGCCGTGTAGTGCTGCGCTGGCAGGCCACGGCCGCCATCGACTACAACATCGATGTCTCCGATGATGCAAGCAGCTGGACCACCATTGCTACGGTGAGGGGAGCCAATCCAGCCACCTTGACCAGCACCATCAACGTACATGGTTCGGGTCGTTATGTACGTATGCAGGGAGTTACTCCGGGTGCGGTGCCAGGCTTTTATGCGTTGTTTGAAATGGAAGTGTATGGCACACCCACTGTAACCTGTGCGCCGCCAGGCGGCTTCAGTACTACCAATCAGGCCGATGGCAGCGTTCTGCTCAGCTGGCAGGCGGTGGGGAATGCCACGGGATATTTTATCCAATACAGGAATGTAAGCGTCACCGACTGGACGACGATCAGCAGCAATACAAATTCAGTTGTTCTGTCGGCTCTTTCATGCGGCTATGACTATTTATACCAGGTGGCTTCGACATGTACAGGCGGGCAGCAAAGCGCTTATTCTACGACTGGCGGTTTTTCGACATCGTCCTGTCCTGCCAACTGTCCGCAGCTGCCGACCCGATGGAGCAGCGCCGACATCGGGACTGTTGGAGTCGCCGGCTCCGCGTGTTATCTTGCCCAGTTCCTGGTATATATCCTCAAGGGGTCGGGTGGTGATATCGGGGGAACCTCGGATGCCTTCCGATTTGCCTACGTGAGCGTAGTGGGGGATGATCAGATCGTTGCCCGTGTCGCCAGCCAGGATGCTACTGATCCCAACAATAAAGCAGGTATCATGATCCGGGAAAACAGCAGCGCTGGATCCCGTAATGCCTTTATCGGCATCACCCATAGCCAGGGCGCAGTTTTTCAATACCGTACTACTACCGGCGGCGCTACTACCGTCAATACCAAATCCGGCATTGCAGCACCTTATTGGGTCAAGCTCGTGAAGAGCGGCTCTAATTTTGCCGGATATGTTTCCTCCAATGGATCTTCCTGGACGCAGGTAGGCCCGATCATCAATCTGGGCTTCGGAGCAACAGCCGCTGTTTCGGGTGGGTATGCCGTCAGCAGCCATAATAATACGACACTGTCATCCGCCAATTTTGATAATTTCTCTCAGTCTACACCCGCACCTCTGCCGTTGACACTGCTCAGCTTTACGGGTAAGAACATGAATGATCAGTATGCCGCATTGCAATGGACCACCGGCTCGGAACAAAATGTCGACCATTTTGAAGTGGAAAGATGTTTGGATGGCATCCATTTCAGGACCGTGCTGACAGTGAAAGCCGTTGGCAACAGCAGTACGGAGCAGCAATATTCGGGTGATGACATGTCGCCCGGCGCAGGGATGAATTATTATCGTCTGAAAGAGGTTGATCTCGACGGCAACTATAACTATTCACCCGTTATTGTTGTACGGATGGGTAAGAAGTCTGTCGAGCCGCTGGTCTTCCCCAACCCCGTGGATGGAGCTTTCAACGTTGTTGCGGGACGGGAATCTATGAAGGAGATAAATGTATATGATGTGTCTGGCAGGAGAGCCATCCAGATGATCAATACATCGGCCTCGTCCACATTGGTGGTCCCCTGCACTGATCTTGCCCCCGGCGTCTATATCGTGGAGATCAGGACTGATAACCAGCGATACCTGAAAAAGGTGATAAAACGTTAATGATCCGGGAATCAGCAAAAGGGTATAAATTGCCTTAAAATCAATTGTGCCCGTGAGTAAAAAGGCGAAATTGCTGGAACCCGAGTTGCCTGTTCTCTCAAAAGCAGTCCTTGAACAGGAAAGAAAGGTACTTTTGGACCTGGGTAATGATATTACCAGGGTCCGGGATAAGAATGACCTGCTCGTCCTTTTCTCCAAGCGGGTCAAAAGCTATTTTTATTTCACGCACACTATCGTCACCCTCATCGACTATAAGGATGAGACCTATATACCCTTTCTGCTGGATAACGATAACTCTCCTATCAGGGACCATGCGATGTACCCGGAATTGATCAAAGCCCGTTTTAATCTTAACGAGCCCTTTATACAGGCGGTGCTGCAAGCGGACGGCCCTGTCTCTTTCCTGCTGGTGGATATCATGGACCAGCCGAAAAGCCCTGTTTTTCTCCGGGTGAATTATGAAAAAGGCGTGAGGGAAATATTGATGACCCGGCTCATGAAAGAAGACAAGCCGATGGGCTTTATCCATATCTATACCGACAGACCCGGAAGCTTCACCGACGAGTTCCGGAGTGTCATAAAAGGCATTACCCCTCAGCTGTCGGGCGCGGTCTCCAATATCATCAAGAACGAGGAAATACTGAAAAAGGAAAGGGAGAAATCTCTTTTGCTGGATTTTAGCTCCGGCATCGCGGCAGTACGGACGAAAGAAGAGCTGGACATTGTCGTTCGCACTTTCCTGAACAAGGTTAATACCATGCGTACCTATGTTATCCGGAAGATCAATGAGGACAAGGCTACTCTAGGCTTATATATCTATGACCCCGGTATCATTGGGATCGACCATAAGGATTTAGAGAAATTGAAAGCAACCAACTTCCCTATCAATGACGGCCTGCATAGCAGGGTATTGAGCAGCGCCATCCCTTTGTTGTTCACCATAGACAGGGAGATACAACGGGGCAATGGCGCCGACTATTTACAGTATTGGAAACGGATGGGGCATAAGACCATCGTAGGAGTCCGGCTGCGGAATGGAGAGACCAACCTGGGTATTTTATGGCTGGCCATCGAGGAGATCAATATCCAGCTGCTACAGGTGATTTGCAGCCAGATATCCGTTGCCATGGCCAATATCATCGCCAATGAACAGGTTATCAAAAAGCAGGAGGAGCAGGCCTTTCTCCTGGATTTCAGCAATGATATTACACAGGTAAGGACCAAGCCGGAGCTGCAGGAGGCGATATTCCGGGTGCTGGGCAAAACTATGCACACACAGCTGGCCATGATCCGGGTCATCGACGATGACGGATTCCACCTGTCCCCGTTTATGCTTGACAGGACATTGTTCAAGAATGCGCCGGTAAATTTTGATGAAATGGCGGCCTCTAAGATAACCATCGAAGAGCCTTATACGTCCCGGGTATTGGCCAGCAAGGAAGGGCTGGTGTTCAATGTTGAGGAAGAAATAAAGAGCGGCAATGACTATGCGAAGCTTTGGAAGACCACCGGGCTAAAGAACATGTACAGCCTGCCATTGCGGGCAGGGGATAAGAACATCGGCACCATCTGGATACTGGCCAACAAGCTAAGCCCGCTGATGATGAAAGGTATTTGTTCCCAGATATCCATTGCCATCGATAATATACAGGCCAATGAAAAACTGCTGGCCTATAAAAAGCGGCTGGAGGTCGAGAACGATTACCTGAAAGAGCAGATCAGCACCTTTTACAATTTTTCCGAGATCATCGGCAATGGCGAGGCCATGCAGGAAGTATATCGCCTGATGTCAATAGTGACGTCGTCCAATACCACGGTATTGGTGCTGGGAGAAACAGGCACTGGCAAGGAGCTGATAGCCCGGGCCATCCATAACACATCGCCTCGTAAGGACAAGCTGATGGTAAAGGTCAATTGCGCCGCACTACCAGCCAATCTCATCGAAAGCGAGCTGTTCGGGCATGAACGGGGCGCCTTCACCGGCGCCATCGAGCGCCGTATCGGCAAGTTCGAGCTGGCCAATCATAGTACCTTGTTCCTGGATGAGATAGGGGAGATGCCGCTGGAAGCCCAGGCGAAATTGTTGCGGGTGATACAGGAGCGCGAGCTGGAACGGCTGGGAGGCAAACAGACCATAAAGATCGATGTACGATTGATCGCGGCCACCAACAGGAATCTGGAAGAAGCGGTAATCGCAGGCCAGTTCCGGGAAGACCTGTATTACCGCCTGAATGTATTTCCCATCCTTCTGCCTCCATTACGCGACAGGTCGGAAGATATCGAGCCGCTGACGCGTTTTTTTGTTCAGAAGTACAGCAGGAACACCGGCCGGAAGATCAGGAGCATTGCGCCAAAAGTTATACAGCAATTACGCAGCTATACCTGGCCGGGTAATGTACGCGAGCTGGAGCACCTGATAGAACGTAGTGTGCTGCTGACATCCGGCGACATATTGCAGGATGTATATATTCCCAAAAGTATTACTGTCGAAAAACAAGGGCCGGCCCAGCTGGCCAATCGCCCACTGGAGGAAGTGGAACGCAGCTATATCATCGATGTGCTGAAACGTTGCGCCGGCAAGATCTCCGGCACGGGCGGCGCTGCCGAAATATTAGATATCCCGGGCAATACCCTTCATTCCAAAATAAAAAAGCTCGGCATCACCAAGGCCGACTATTTCACCTCAAAGTAATTCTCCCTTAATATGGTGAAAGCCGTCGTTGTTTCACGAAATACAGTGAAAAAAATCTGACATGAATTTCTGTTTTTGCTGATTGTCAATAATTTGAGATTCTGGCATTCCGTTGGACCTTTTATGATTCAAAACCAAAAATTTCAAATCATGAAAATTGTAGTCATCGGAGGCTCAGGCCTCATCGGAAGCAAGGTCGTAGCAAAAGTTCGCAAGGCTGGTCATGAAGTAATAGCCGCCAGCCCTGCCACCGGCATCAATACCATTACGGGAGAAGGGCTAGCTGAAGCGCTGCAAAATACAGACGTAGTGGTCGATCTTGCCAATTCTCCTTCGTGGGAAGATAAGGCTGTCATGGAGTTTTTTCAGACATCCGGCCGCAATCTGCTGGCAGCAGAGATCAATGCTGGTGTAAAACATCATGTGGCCCTGTCCATCGTAGGCGTCAACCTCATGCTGGACAGCGGGTATATGCGTGCTAAAATGGAGCAGGAAAACATTATCACCAAGTCCGGTGTACCGTACACCATCATCCGCAGCACGCAGTTCTTCGAATTCCTGGCGGGTATCGCCAACCAGGCCACCGAAGGAGATACAGTGCATGTTTCGGATGTTCAATTCCAACCTATAGCGGCTGAGGATGTTGCCACCTTTGTAGCCGAAGCTGCGTTGTCCGCGCCTATCAATGGCATCGAGGAGATTGCCGGCCCCGGCCGCTTCACCATGCCTGAAATTATTGCCCGCTACCTGCACGACACTAATGACTCCCGTAAGGTTGTACCCAATAGCAAGGCTGTTTATTATGGAGCAAAGATCGGATATGCGTCGTTGGTGCCGGCAGGACAGGCAAGGCTCGGAGCTATCAATTATGAAACCTGGCTGAGCTATCAAACCCAGCATGCCTAGAGACGAATGGTCTGCTGGCTGTCGGGAACGAAGATGACGGGTGTCAGCTTGCCGAGGCGGTTGTAATGGGAGTGCACTTTCCACCTGTTCGTGCACCAGGATATCCCTACGCCGGCGTATGATCCTTACGAAGTCCGGTCAACAACACGGCAATCTCGCAGGCAGCAGACCAATTCTCATTTCTATTTTTTATCACTTATTAATGCCAAACACCATGCAATTTTCCTTCCTACATCCATTCAAGCTTGACCTGCGGGAGCGGGACGAGCACCCGGTGGTCGCCGTTCATGCGATACCGCATGATACCAGCGAAGGCAGTGAGTTCCTCGATGATGCCCTTCGTATGTCAGACCTGATACTGACACCTTTCGAGGAAAGCATCGCTGCCGGGAGCCCCGCCAGCTTGCTGTAAAACGTCGCTAAATTGTCAACCAATTAAAAATAAGATCATATGGAAAATTATATATCGCCAGAGGATGCTATGTCAGACCTGAAGAAAAAGGGCTACAAGGCTGACCTTGATTTTGGAACAGATCCTTTTGGATTGTATTCCGGCGATCTGGACATGCGGCTGAATCCGGAAGCATATCAGGTTGACCAAAAATACCACTTTGATGAACCATCCAATCCCAATGGCGACGAAGACGTATACGCCATTACGTCCTTTACAGGCATAAAAGGTTTTTTGGATGTACACGAGGGCGATACCGGATCCTCCAGGCTGGCCGCGCTCGACAGCATCATCCGGGAGCATCATGTCCAGGTGGACCAGTATCTGCGTCAGGCCGTAAAGATCAGCGGGGCAATACCAGAGCGCAGCGATCTCATCAGCCATTCACCGATCATCGAGTTTTCCGATTGGGCAGCTGTACAGAATGCTTCGGATATATGGGACAGACTGTATACAGATGTGATCAAACATCTCGAAAAGCGGGATTTCCACTTCATCTTTCATCTGGGAGACGTTGTGAATAAGCGTGTATTTGAAATAGACGAGGTCCTTGACATCATCGGTGACTATTCCTCTCATGGAAGGGTGACGCTGCTGCTCAACAAGGATGAAGCTGACCATCTTTGGAGCAAGCTGAATGGGCCTGGCCCCGAAGCAGACATCTCAGGGGGGCCTCGGGTAGGAGAAAAATGTAGGTTTCTCTTCAATACAATGAACATCGGCGCCTTGCTGGTCCTTCATGACTACAGCGCTGTACGGCTGTCGCGGGATGGAGAGCTCGCCCTGTCCGGCATGCCACCGGCGAAGGACATTGAGCCAATGAATGTCAAAGCACTATTCAGCACTGGTTACCAAATAGGATTATTGCTTCAGCTCGAGCCGCGGGATCGTATGGCGCTTGGTCTGGCTGTTCTGGGTGGAGAGATAAGCATTTCATAATGAACGACTAAAAACTAAAGTTATGTTCCAATCACAAAAAGACCCCAATGGGGTAAAGAACATCGTCCTGGTTCATGGCGCTTTTGCCGACGGGTCCAGCTGGGCTCAGGTCATCCCCCTCCTTCAGACAAAGGGATACAATGTCATCGCCGTTCAAAATCCATTGACCTCGCTGGAGGATGATGTGGCGGCTGCCAAACGAGCCATCGCGCTCATGGATGGACCGGTGTTACTGGTAGGGCATTCCTATGGGGGAATGGTGGTCACCGAAGCCGGGAATGACCCCAAGGTAGTAGGACTTTTATATGTCTGTGCACTGATCCCGGATGATGGCCAGTCGGTGGGGGAAGATGATCAAGGCTACAAAGCTTGAGCTTAATTCCAGTCATGTTCCGATGATCTCCATGCCGGACAAGGTAGCTGCCTTTATTATCAGTGCGGCCCGGGAATTAAAAGATGCTGCCCTGGAAGTGCACCAGACAGTGCAAGACAGTTGAAAATGGTTATTTGGATATCTTCGTTCCTATGAAACTATTTTTACCCCTGGCTGTCACATTATTAGCTCTTTTTAGCAAATTCGGAAATGCCAGCCCTCTTTCTGGCGCGCCGGAGCCATCGCCTGCTAAATGGAATGCCAACTGGATCGCGGCTCCTGGTGATGATGGACATGAATACGGGGTCTATTATTTCCGAAAGAATGTCGAACTGAAAGCTAAGCCAGCCTCTTTTATTATTCATTTGTCGGCTGACAATCGATATAAATTATTTGTCAACGGCAGGCTGGTGTCCCTTGGCCCTGCAAGGGGGGATCTCTATCATTGGAATTACGAGACCGTCGATCTGGCGTCCTATTTGACGTCCGGAAAAAATATCGTTTCGGCCATCGTCTGGAATGAGGCGGACTACAGACCCGAAGCTCAGATCAGCTTTCACACCGCCTTTATCATACAAGGGGATTCTCCTGCTGAAGAAATACTCAATACGGACAACAGCTGGAAATGTACCCGGGACAAAGCTTATCAACCCATCGGTGGATTTTTTGCAGCCAGCAATGGAGAGTTGGTTGACCGGAATAAAACAGTTCGTGACTGGATGTCTATCTCTTTCGATGACAGCGCATGGCCCCCTGCAAGCAATCTTGTCAGTGGTCAGCCAGATGGCATGTCTGATGGCTTTGGATGGATACTCGTGCCCTCGAAGCTTCTGCCGAGAGAATTGAAATACGAACGGATACCTCTTCTTCGCAAGGCCACGGGTATTACTGTTCCTTCCGAATGGCCTGGACGTGCTACAGCCATTACCATACCGGCAAATACAACAGCCACCCTGCTTCTGGATCAGACTTATCTTACGAATGCTTATTTGACGCTGAACTTTAGCGAGGGGCATAATGCAGGTATTTCTATCCGATATGCCGAATCTATGTTTGCCGAACATACAGCGTATGGCCTGCGTAAAGGCCACCGGAATGAGGTAGAGGGCAAATTCTTCTCGGGGCGCGAAGACAGCCTGATATCCGACGGCAGCAGCGGTCAATCTTATACCACGCTTAATTTTCGGACCTTCAGATATATACAGCTGGTGGTGCAGACGGGCAATGACCCTCTTATCATCGACGATATATATGGCACATTCACCGGCTACCCTTTTCAACAGCCTTCGGAATTTGTCACAGAGGATGCGGAGATCAAAAAGATACTGGAGATAGGATGGCGTACTGCCCGGCTGAATGCCTGGGAAACCTATACCGACTGTCCTTATTATGAGCAGCTGCAATACATCGGAGATACCCGTGTACAGGCGACGATCACTTACTACAACAGCTCCGACGTCCGCCTGCCCCGGAATGCCATCGAACTGATGGATCGTTCCCGCTTGACGGATGGTGTGACACTTAGCCGTTATCCATCCCGGAATATACAGATCATCTCGACCTTTTCGCTATGGTATATCGGAATGCTGCATGATTACTGGATGTATAGAGGCGATAGCCTTTTTATTGGAGACAAGCTGCCCGGGGCGAGGGCCATCCTCAAATTTTTTAGCCGATACCAAGAACCTGACGGCTCTTTAAAAAACACTCCCTACTGGACATTCGTCGACTGGGCCAATGGCAAAGGCTGGTCGGCGGGAGCGCCACCCATAGGAGCAGATGGCAGCTCTGCTATCCTCGATCTGCAGCTGCTGTGGGCGTACCAGTGGGCTGCCGGACTGGAGAGCAAATTAGGGATAAGATACTATGCGGATCTTTATACCCAAAAAGCCGCGCAGCTCAAGCAAACGATACAACGCAAATACTGGAGCTCCGCCAAGGGCCTATATGCAGACACTAAAGAGAAAACATCTTTTTCCCAGCATGCGAACTCGCTTGCCATTCTCACCGGCATGTTGAGTAAGGCCAATGTGATGACGGTAGGCAAACGGATGCTGACAGACAGTACCCTGACGCAATGCACTATCTATTTCAAATACTATTTACACCAGGCGCTGGTCAGGGCCGGATTGGGCGATGGATATATGGACTGGCTTGGGATATGGCGTAAAAACATTGAATGGGGGCTCACCACCTGGACGGAAGATTCGAATGTCGAATTCACCCGGTCCGATTGCCATGCCTGGGGCAGCAGTCCGAATATTGAATTTTTCCGGATCGTGCTTGGCATTGATAGTGATGCGCCAGGGTTTCGTAAGGTCAGGATAGAGCCGCATTTGGGGAAATTGACCAATGCAGGCGGCACGATACCTCATCCTAATGGAAAAGTTTCTGTCAGCTACATCCTGCGTCAGGGTAAATGGTCCATTGACATCAGCCTGCCGGCAGGGATCTCCGGGACATTCGTTTGGAAAGGAAAGGCCTATGAGCTCAGGTCAGGTGATAATAGGCTGAACATTACCCCTTTTGGAAGTTGAACATCCAGCGGATCCCGAATTTGTCGAGGCAGGTTCCCCAATAAGCTCCCCAGAACATGTCCTGCAGCGGCATGGTGTCAGAACCACCGGCGGACAGCGCGTTGAACAACCGGTCGGTTTCTTCTTTGCTGTCTGGCTCCAGACAGATGGTGGTATTGTTACCTATCCTCAGCTTGTGGCCCATGGATTCCAGCATATCGGTGCCTTGCAGCTTTATGCCGCCCATAATTGGCAGGCTCACGTGCATAACTGCGTTCTTTTCGTTGTCGGGGAGGGGCGGCATACCTGGCATGGGGGGAACATCCTTCATCCGGGCGACCGGTCCTTCAAATTCGGTCTTGAATATGGATTTGTAGAAATTGAATGCTTCTTCGGTATTGCCCTGAAAATTCAGGTAGATAGATACGCTTGACATATGATTGGTGTTTTTGTTGATGTAAAGCTGGTGAATTTTCTGTATAGTCCGGGGTGGGGATTCTGACAAGTTGGGGGAGGGTTTGCGACAAGATGTTTCCGGCGGCGGGGATTGTTTTTACAATATAATGTAAATTGGGCGTAAATTTCACCGTCTTTTATGATAGCGCCTTTTCCATTATACGTTGACGAAATAAGCCCGGACAAAATAAAGGCAACGGTATCGACTGCTAGTACGGCTATTTATAACATTAGAACCATGTCATTAGATATGCCCAGTCCTCACCGGGACAGTCTATTTAACGGAGTAAATGGTATAGTCATCTTGCCGGTAGGAAAGTTCATTTGCATGCTGGTAAGGGACTATAGTAACATTAGTATGATCATTCTCGACCTGATAGGGAAGGAGGAGCTTGCAGAGAAGATGGCTGAGAAGCTGGGTCATGTGGATCTGCAGGAGAAGTTTATGAATGTGTATAAGGAGGTCGTCAGTCATCCGGAGAAACACAATCGGTTCAGGCTGGTGGCAGGAAAGCCGGAAGTACTAGGTAATTTAAGTTAAACGAAGGAAGATGAGGATTATAATTGAAAGTGCGGCGTGCCATTCGTGATAAAGTTGGATAGATAGTCTTTAATTACTGTATCCCAACCTTCGGAACATCTTGCATAACACTCCTTTTCCGGGGTAAGGCCTTCATGCGTAAAATGAAGGACAGTATTCTCCCCCTTGCTGGTTATATCAAAGATCATTTTCGTGTTTGTCCATTCAGCATCGTCTTGTAGCCAGGGCATTTTGCTTTCCGTAACAAGCCATGCTATTTTTTTATCCGGAATAATTTCTATCAATTTCTGTTTGGAGTAATGTGAGCCGGGATGGTCAATGATAAACTCATCATTTAATTTTTCGCTATTTCCTTCGAGATCTTTGCCACCCCACCATTTAGCGATATCGGTAGTGATGCGCCTGAAGACCTCGTGAGAGGATCTTGTAACCTCAATATTCGTGGTGTAACTATTGTCACTGGTCAGGAAGTTGTATAGTCTATCTTTAATGACCAGATCACATATATAAACTAATCTGTCGTATTCGTTCTCCAGAATAACTCCGTCATAAGTAAATTTAAGCTGGGTGTTGTCGCCTTTAGGAGTTAATTCAAAGATCATTTTTGTTCCTGTCCAGTCATAGTTGTCTGTTTTGCGTATGCTCTCTGTAACAAGCCATACAATTTTTCTATCTGGCACAAATTCGACCACCTTGTTTTTTGAATAATGCGAATCACCCGACCGGAATATAAACTCGTCATTAAGTTTGGTACATTCTCCTTCCATCTCTTCAGGCCAGTATTTTGGAACATCATGGGTAAGATGAGTAAAAACAGCATTCGGAGACTTTGCGACCTCAATCGCCACTGTGTAATTGGTCTTTGTATAAGCTTGAGTTTGCATAATGAGTAACTTTAAGGTTACCCAAATATATGTAACTTTTAAGTTACTAAACAAGTGTTTTAATAATTATTTTTTAACGCAGTGATAATAAGATTGTTTTTTTAGAAAATCCCGACCGTTTTGCCCGGCACATTCGTCCATAGATAAACACAGACAAAATGGAAAATCTAAAAGACAAAGTAGCCGTCGTATTTGCCGCATCCGGAGAGATTGCGGGAGCAGTCGCACGTTCATTTGCCCGACACGGGGCAAAAGTATATGTCACCGCCAGGAACCTGGAGGCTGTAAAAGCCTTAGCCCAGGAGATCAAAGCCAATGGCGGTCGGGCGGAAGCTGCCAAAGTGGACGCTATGAATGAGCCGGAAATAGACAATTTCCTGGAAAAGGTCGTCGAGGACAATGGCAAATTAGATGCTGTATTCAACGGCATCGGGGCAGGTTATGACGAGATGGGGGGCCGTCCACCCACAACACTGGCTACTTTCGAACAGTTTATGGCCCCGATGGAAAAGATCTGCGGTTCGCAATTCCTTACTTCGAGGGCGGCGGCAAAATATATGATCCAAAGCCGGTCGGAAGGAACCATCTTATTGCTCACAGCAGCGTTATCAAGGAGCAAATTTCCCAATCTGGCGGGCATCACAGCCGCCAGCGCGGCCATTGAAGGATTGACCCGGGTGATGGCTGCAGAGTTTGGAGGAGATGACATAAAAGTGATCTGTATTTGTTCCGGCGCCCTAATGGAGACAAGACGGATCTCCGGATGGATCGATGCTTCTGCCAAACATCTCGGAATACCTCCCGAGCAGATGATTGCACAGTACAAGGCCTTCGATATATTAAAGACAAGTCCGACATTGAAGCAGCTGGGAGAAACGGCGGCCTTCCTTGTCTCCGAGCCAGGAATAGTTTTCAACAGTCATATTGTCGATGTGGATTGTGGTAAACTAAACATATTATAATAAATTAGAGGTTGCGGCTTTCCGGCGGAAGGCTGCAACTTAATTTTCGAATGAATGGAAAAAGAAGAAGTACTCAAATCTGCTATAGCCGGAGATATCAATGCGTTCCAAACACTGTTTGCTGAATTTCAAAACCAGCTGAAATCTTATCTATACCGGCTGCTCACCGATAGAAATGACGTTGATGACCTGACGCATGATACCTTTATCAGGGCATTTTCCAGGATATCAACCTTTAACCAGGATTCTTCCTTGAAAACCTGGGTATTCAAAATAGCGACCAACCTTGCTTATGATCATTTACGAAAAAAGAAAAGATGGCAGGCTGATGCACAGGACCGGGCGGCGGACCTGGCGATAGGTTCAGAGGAGATCAGGCGGGTTTTTTGGATGGTTCATGAGACCTCGCCTGCCGGGGCCTACGAAATGAAAGAGCATATCGACTACTGCTTCACATGTATTTCAAAGACCCTGCCCATAGAAAACCAGGTAACGCTGATCTTAAAGGATATCTATGACTTTCAGGTCAGGGAAATTGGTCTCATTCTTGGGAAGACGGAAGGCGTGATAAAACACCTGCTTAACGATGCCAGGAATATCATGACAGATATTTTTGAGCACAGGTGTGCGTTGATCAATAAGAATGGCGTTTGTCATCAATGCAGCCATATAAATGAAATTTTCAACCCCAAACAGCATCAGCAGGAGGAGCTGATGAAGCTGGAATTGGTCAAAGCATCAAAAAAATACAACAGGGAGGAGCTTTTTGCCTTGCGGACGATGCTGGTAAAGGCTATCGACCCTCTGCATGCTTCGGGCACCGACTTCCACGACGCCATTATGAGATGTTTGAAAACGGCTATTGGCGAGGTAAGCGATTTTTTTGACCAATATTAATAAATATTTATTTTACATTTATGCCGTAAACGATTAATTGCTATTTGTATACATTCGTCGGAGATAATCTTTAACATGCTTAGTATTAAGGAATTAAAGGACGGAGATGAATTTTACTTCAGACAAGTGTTTGACCAATACCATCAAAAGCTTTATTTCTTCATCCTTTACAAAACAAAATCCGAATATATAGCAGAAGAAGTAGCACAGATGGCATTTACCAAGCTTTGGCAATGCCGCCAAACCCTGCGGGAGGAATACACTATTTCCACACAACTGTTCAGGATCGCCACTACAATACTTATTGATTTTTTGCGAAAGTATAATAATAAAGATGCGGTAACTGCCCGTCTTGATGTGCTGGATATTGAGGAAGGGGTTGACAGCACAAATGAAAAAATGTGCGGCGTCGAATTGCAAAAGAGAATTTCTGAAGCCGTTAATGACCTGCCTCCAGTGAGAAAGCAGGTATTTGAGATGAGCCGGGAGCAAGGTATGTCATACAGGGAAATTGCTGAGACCTTGTCTGTTTCTTCCAAAACGGTAGAAGCGCATATTTACAAAGCACTGAAACAGATAAAAAAGCATATCAGCGTAGTAGTCGATTAATTACAAACTGAACATAATTTGATAACAAAGGAAATCATAATAAATTTTTTTGAAGGCAAATGTGACGCCGGGGATGCGGCTATTGTGCAGGCATGGCTCAAGGAAAACCCGGCTAAACTGAAAGAATACATTGGAGTGGAAGAATGGGAAGACTTTCAACCCCCTCATGCCCTGTCGCCCGAAGTATCCGGCAGATTATGGAATAACATAAATAAAAATGCTAATTCTCCTGCAGCGCGTTATTCATATTTCAGATGGATGGCGGTGGCGGCGTCGGTTTTATTGGTTATAGGCCTGTCCTGGCTGTTTGTTTTAAGAAAGCAGAAGACAAGCATAGCCAGCGATTCTCCGATCGCAAAAACAAAGGACATATTAAATAATGCTCCTCAAAAAAAGACGCTTACATTAAGCGACGGTTCTACGGTAGATCTCTCGCCCAACAGCACACTTTCTTATCCCGAGAACTTTAACTCCCTAAAAAGAGATGTAGTATTAAATGGCGAGGCAACCTTCAATATTGCTAAAGATGGCGCCAAGCCTTTTTCTGTCTATAGCAATTCTGTTCTGATCTCTGTTTTAGGTACCCGCTTCACAGTAAACTCTTATAAAGCGGAAAATACGACAAAAGTAGTGTTGCATGATGGGAAGGTAATGATAAAAGTACCCAATTCTTCTTCGCGTGACAGTAAGGATGAATATTACCTTACTCCCGGAGATGTTTTTATATTTAATTCACTATCGCCACGTATCCTGCATCTCGAGAAAGATGGTGATTGCTATGTATTCAATAACTACCCTCTTGATGTCGTATTTGACCAGCTGCAGATCATTTACAATACAAAGATCATATATAATAGAGCTGAACTGGGCAACCGGTCATTTATAGGAAAAATAGATAAAAAGGATTCGGTTTACCATATACTCCAAAGCATTTCGCTGCTCAATAACTTCCGTTTGCACAGGCAGGGTGATAGTTGTATTATAGGCAATTAATATATAAGCCACCTGCCAGCAGCCTAAATTAAGTTAATATTACCAGTAAGGGTACGATCCAGGTAATGCGTATAATAAGGTAATAAAATCTTCACCCCGAAGAATAAGTTTACTTTATGATTACAGCCATTACCAAAACCAGACAGCTTTTATTTATTCTATTATTGACAGTCTTCTCTTGTATTCAGTTGGTTTCCAATGCGCAAGGCTTCAGTGATATAAAAGGGCAGGTCAACGACGAGAGCGGGCAGCCCGTTACTTACGCCTCTGTTACTGCAAAAAATCAGAGTACCGGCACAACAACTACGACGCAAACAGATTCTCTGGGCATCTTCACTTTTCATAATTTGCCGGCGGGCGGTCCCTACTCATTTGTGGTTTCCCATGTGGGTTTTCAAACTCAAACGATATCCGGGTATGACATAAAATCCGATGCCAACATATCATTGTTGATCAAATTAAAAGCGGTAGAAAATGGCTTAAATGAAGTTGTTGTCACCGGTCGTGCCGGCGCTTTAAACCGCACCAAGCTTCAAACAAGCTATTCCGTCACCACTATTGGTTATAATGCGCTGAGCTTGCAAGGACCGACGAGTGTTACCGAGACCTTAAAATCTGTACCGGGTCTCTGGGTTGAATCTACAGGAGGTGAGGCGAGCGGTAATGTAAGAGCGCGAGGCGTTCCTGTGGATGGCTACGGGTCCATTCAGCTGCTGGAAGACGGAGTTCCTGTACAACATGACCCCGCCCTGGGCTACTTGAATGTAGACCAGGCATTTCGTTTTGACGAGACCATTCAATCAATCGAAGTTGTTCGTGGCGGCCCTTCTTCCGTATTTTATTCAAATGCGCCGGCAGGAGCAGTAAACTATATTCCCCGTACTGTTGGTGACAAAACAGAGGGTATATTTAAGGTCACTGTGGGGGATTATGGTCTTAACAGAGAAGATTTTTGGCTGGGCGCACCTATAGGTGACGGATGGAAACTTTCCGCCGGAGGGTTCTACCGTACGGGGACGGGCGTGCGTAATCCTGGTTTTACCGGTAATCATGGGGGCCAGATCAGGGCTTCTCTCGGCAAAAGCTGGGGGAAATCATTGTTTAATGTTGACTTTAAGCAATTAAATGATGACGTGGTATTTTACACAGACTATCCTGTGACCTATAATAGTAAAGGCAAAATAGTAGCTGTGTCGGGTTTTAATGGCAATTACGGAGCAATTGCCGGCGCCGAAACGCAAAGAATGAACATGATCCAGGGGGACAACAGTCTTTACCATTATGATAATACGGTTGGAACAGCTGTAAACAGAAGCCAGGTGACAGTTAAATTTCAGACTGAATTCTCTAATGGCTGGATCTTGAAGAACTCGCTTCGTTATGATAATTCTCAAACCCAACGCAACGGTTTATTTGCGCTGAATTTATTAACCGCCGACTCATTTTATAGAGCCCAATCGGGCCTTTTGACACAGGCCCCCGGCGCGACCCAATTAGGTTTTCAATATGTAAATGGCGGTAAAATATTTAATAATGCTAACCAGAATGGTAATGGTATGGTTATTCAAGGTGGGTTGAGAGGTATTACAATGCCTGTTACAGAAGTTACAAACGATCTTCATCTTTCGCATGTTTTTTATACGGGATCATCCAAACATGATTTTAATTTTGGATACTATTACGCTCACTTTTCCGAGAATTTTTCCAGGTATTCTTCCAAGGTATACCTGGACGTGCAGAATAATTCAAGATTGTTGAATATTGTGGCCCTGGATGATAGTGGAAAGGTAGTGCACACCTATTCCGATAATGGAGTATCCCAGTATGGATATGAGTGGGCGGATGCGAATGGTGAACAGACAACCAATGCGCTTTATGTAAGTGATGAATGGCAGATAACACCTGCCCTTCGCATCGATGGTGGAGTGCGTTGGGAATATACGCAGACGGATGGCGTTGTAGGACAATCGAAAACGGTAAACTTAGGTACTTATGCAACATCCCAGATAACCACCGGGAACGGAATATTTCAAGGCTATAACCATCATTTTGACTACACCACCTGGACGTTGGGCGCAGATTATCAGCTTTCGGACAATATGGGTCTTTTCGGCAGATATACTTCTGCGGCAAGAATTCCCGGATTCGCTACTTACTATAACAATGTCAATGCGACACCTGTTACGCAGACGATGGATCTCGGTGAGCTTGGATTCAAATACGCCCGCAGGCTATTCTCTGTTTATGGTACAGGATTCTGGACAAAGTATCATAACGTTGGTTTTACAAATACAGTTAGCACCTTGAACGGATTCACTACGGTGAATGCCATGGCAAACACGGAAACATTTGGTCTTGAATTTGAAGGCAGTATCTATCCGGTGAAATGGTTTGATGCTTCGGCAACGGCGACATTGCAGCATGGAGAATATCAGGGGCTTGTTGCAGATGTTGTTTCCGGTGGGACGCTGACGCAAAAGTACAATTACAATGGTAATAAGCTGATCAGGGTGCCGGTCGCCTCGTTCAGAGTTGTTCCGGGATTCAATCTTTTTAAAAACCACCTTCGTTTGCAATCCCCGATAGAGTATGAAGGCAAGCGTTATACAGATGTGGCAAATTCTCAGGTTCTTCCAGGCTATACGAAGGTTGATATAGATGCTCAGGTAAATATTACCAAAGAAATTTCAGTTTTTGGGGTTATTGATAATCTTACTAATTCTTTAGGGCTTACAGAAGGTAATCCACGCCAGGGTGAGATCCAAAGCGCAGCAGCAGGTCAATATATATTTTTAGCGCGCCCGTTGCTTGGGAGAAGTTTTAAGATATCTTTGAGGTATAAGTTTTGATAATGCCTCAATGAGAGTGGGAATCCTGATCATAGCTATTTTTTTGTTCAGCCATCAGTCCCAAAGCCAGCAGCCAGTTGAACCCGCCGGAAAAAAAACTATTCGGGTCCTGATCGTGGATGGCTTTAGCAACCATGACTGGAAAAGAACCACCTGGATGGTCCGGTCTATCCTGGAAGAGACGGGGCGTTTTGAGGTGACGGTTTCTACCGCTCCAAATACTGCAGACTCTCTATCCCGGACGTCCTGGGACCCGGATTTCGAGCACTATGCCGTTGTCATCCAGAATACCAACAATATCCAGGATACGGCACTGCGCTGGCCACGTAGGGTGGAGCAACGACTGGAAGCTTATGTCAAAGGCGGCGGTGGTCTGTATGTCCTTCATTCCGCCAACAATGCCTTTGCTTCCTGGCTGCAGTACGATACGATCATCGGATTGGGGTGGCGGCCCATGAACACCGGTTTTGCGCTGCAGCTGGACTCAGCCGATCACATCATACGGATACCGCCGGGACAGGGCGAAGGGACCAACCATGGGGAGCGGTTTGACGCTGTGATCCATATCGTAAACAGGCACCCGATCAACCAGGGATATCCCCAACGGTGGCGGACCGCCTCTATGGAGCTCTACCGGTATGCACGCGGCCCGGCAGAGAATATTACCATATTGTCTGCGGCTACTGATAGTGTCACCGGAAGGATCTTTCCGGTGGAATGGGTGGTCCGGTATGGAAAGGGCAGGGTATATGCTTCCAGCATGGGACATTTATGGAAAGGGGATGTCTACCCAGTGAGCTACCGGTCTATCGACTTTCAAACGACCCTGATCCGGGCAACGGAATGGCTGGCGACAGGCAACGTGACTTATCCTGTTCCACCGAACTTTCCGACAGCGGACGCTACCAGTCTGCGTGCAGACGGAGATCTGCCCAAAGGCAGACAATCCCAGTAGTTCTAGACTTCATCCAGGTGGAATGGTAATTTTCGAATACGTTTATTGGTGAGGTCGAATATGGCATTGCATAGGGCGGGGGCCAGGGGTGGCAAACCGGGTTCACCGACGCCGCCGGCTTTTTCGTCGTTGTCGACGATATGTACTTCGATGTCGGGGATCTCGTGGATACGCGGCATGCTGTAGGTGTCGAAGTTCTTTTCGACAGTCATCCCGTCCTTGAAATGGATCTCGTGTTTGATGGCGGCGCCGATGGCCATGACGATGCTGCCTTCCACCTGTTGGCGGATGATGTCCGGATTGACGTACCAGCCGCAGTCCATCAGGGCGATGACCTTGTCGATCTTTATTTTTCCATCGGATTTACGGGATACTTTTACTACTTCGCCGACGATGCTGCCGAAGCATTCGGTGATGGCTACGCCCCAGCCTTCATTCTTTCCGCGGGATTTCCAGCCGGTGAGCGTGATGAGCTGGTCGATGAGCGCCTGGTAGCGTTCGTCTTCGAGGTGTTCACGGCGAAATTCAAGGGGGTCTTTGCCGGCGGCGTGAGCGAGCTCGTCGATAAAACTTTCGTAGGCGAAGCTGTTCGTGGAAGAATAGACCGATCGCCACCACATTACGGGGATGGGGGAGATGGTGGGGACGTCCGAAAAGCTATAGTTGCGGAAGGATTCGAAATAAGGTTTGCAGAGACCTTCGGTAGTACTGCTGTTGTATTTATGGAGGTCGGCGCCAGGGTTTTGAAGGTCCATATTTTGGGTGGCGGCTTTCGTCTGGAACGCGTCGATATTGCCATATTTATTGAGACCCGCCTTGCATGCATATACGGCGCCTGGACGGAAGGGGCCCTGGGTCATATCGTCTTCGCGGGTCCATATCACGTGCACGGGGGCCTTTATCTCTTTTGAGATCACGGCTGCTTCGTGGGGATAGTCGAGGAAGGCTTTGCGGCCAAAACCGCCACCGAGGAAGGTCATGTTCACCGTCACCTTTTCGAGGGGGATACCCATGCGCTGGCTGAGGTCGGTCTGGACCCAGTCGGGCCCCTGGATGGGGCCCCAGATGGTGATGGAATCGTCTTTTACGTCGGCGATACAGTTGAGTGGTTCCATGCATGCGTGGGCCTCATAAGGGGTCTCGTAGACGGCTTCCAGTTTCGTGGGGGCTTTTTGGAAGGCTGTTTCGAAGTCGCCTGCCGAGCGATCGTTGAGGCCTGGTTTTTTCAGGTCTTCATGCATGCGGGCGAACAGCTGTTCGGTGTTGACATGTTCGAAGCCGCTGTCGTCCCATTCGACTTTCAGGAGACGGCGGCCCTGCATAGCTGCCCAAAGGTTGTCGGCGACCACGGCGACGCCTTCAAAATTATTTTCGAAGACCGTGCGTTTTATGGCGATGACATGGCGAACGCCGGGGATTGTCTTTGTTTGGGTGTCGTCAAAGCTTTTGACCTTTCCGCGGATGCGGGGGCTGCGTTCGACGACGGCATATAGCATGCCGGGAATTTTTTTGTCGATGCCGAAGATAGCCGTTCCGTTTGTTTTCATCGGGATATCCTGGCGGGGCAGGGGTTTGCCGATGAGCTTATAATCTTTTCTTGCTTTTAGTTTTGGTTCCTTTGGCGGGGTGAGCTTTGCGGCGTCTGCCACGAGATCGCCGTAGTCGAAGGACCGGCTGCTGGGTTTGTGGATGATCTTGCCATTCTCTGCATAGCAATCTTTTTCATCGGTGTTCCATTTTTTTGCCGCGGCTGTGGTAAGCATTTCGCGGGCGGAAGCGCCTATGCGGAGAAGATGTTTATAAGAGCCGCTGATAGTGGAGCTGCCGCCTGTGACCTGGCTGCCATATTTCTTTTGGTTGCCGGGGGCGAAGAGAATGTTGATCTGGGAGAGATCGACTTCCAGCTCTTCGGCGATCATCTGTGGCACGGCCTGCCAGACACCCTGACCCATTTCGGCGCGGTGGTTGAGGATGGTGACCTTACCTGTGTTGTCGATGGAGATCCAGGTCATCAGTTCAGTGGGTGGAGGTAGCGCGCCGCCTGGGCCCTTGATGATATCGGGGTTGCCGCTTCCGGAGCAGCCCGGGAGGTAGATACCGAGGACGAGGGCGATGCCAGATAGTCCGGTGTTCTTTATAAATTGTCGGCGGGATGCAGAAAGATATGTTGGTTGCATGATCGTAGATTATTGAGTTGAGTATTGCGGCTATTGGAGACTGGAGTCAGGCTTGAGGCCTGCTGCAGCTGTCTTTATGGCCTTTCGGATGCGGGGATAGCAGCCGCATCGGCAAATATTACCTGACATGGCCACATCGATATCCTGGTCGCTGGGGTGAGGGATCTTGCTGAGAAGGGCTGCTGCGGCGAGGATCTGACCGCTCTGGCAGTAACCACATTGAGGGACTTGTTCGACGATCCATGCTTTTTGCACCGGGTGGGAGTTATCCGGCGAAAGTCCTTCGATCGTGGTGATGGGTTGGTTGGTTACGGCGGATGCGAAGATAGAGCAGGATCGGGTGGGGTTGCCGTTGAGAAGGATAGTGCAGGCGCCGCATTGGGCAATTCCGCAGCCAAATTTTGTACCGGTGAGGCCGACCAGATCACGGATGGCCCAGAGGAGGGGCATTTTTTCGTCTGCCTCGATGGGGATTGATTTCCCGTTTATGAGGAGGGTATATGTTGGCATGGCAATGAGGGTGTTGGTGTTACAGAAAGTTACTGAATTTATGGGACCAGGGGAAAAGAATTACGGGGACGGCAGGGAAATACCTGTCAGTGACCAGTGTTTGTCACGCAATACCGCTCTGGAAAAGCCGTTACTAGTCCAACCCCCTGATCAATGGCTATTCTCAAACAAACATCGAGGGTAATTAAAAAGGATACTCACTTGAAAAGGATACTAAATTCAAGAATGACTTATCTTACATTGTTGGGTTTATCATTGTTGTATTTATTTCAAGATGATAGGGTATTAAATATTCCTACTAGTATCTTCATTATTACATTAAGCGTCGCATTTTTGGCACTTGTGTTATTCCTTCTCTTTAGGTTTAGGACATATAGGGAATATTATAAAAGGAAATTTAAGGATAAAATATATGTTGCCTCACTGATATTGGTAGTTGTAATCTTTTCATTCATATTGCAGGGAATAGTGAGCATTCCATTAAATGTTTTGATAAAAAGGAATTCATTGGATAGCCCAATAGAAACTTTTGAATGCCCAATATCTAATGTCGTAACAACTGGCATTGATAAAATACACTTCGTTTTTTTTGGGAAGACATATTCAAGATACTTTGAGGTAAATGGTCTTGATAGTAAAGATCTTATTCATAATTATATTATGGAAGTAAAAGTAAAAAAATCATTGTGGGACACTTATTTTATTGAAAGAATGTCATTGAAAAAGAAATAGCCTGACTTATTGAAAGACTATCAGTGTTGCTGAACACTAACATGGTGTATTTGTAGCCCAAATTTCCACCTCTGGGATCTTAGCGACTAGTTAACGCCAACCTAATCCAGGTGCAACATACTTCAAAATAGAAGACAGGATATGAACATTGTAGTCAACTCCTAATGTATTGGGTATTGTCAAAAGGAGCGTGTCCGCCTCCTGGATTGCTTCATCCTGGGCCAGCTCCCGGACGAGCTGATCCGGCTCCCCCGCATAGCTTCTCCCGAAAATGGCGCGTTTGTCAGCTTCAATAAAACCGATCTGATCGACACTTTTGGCGTCCCGCCCAAAGAGGTATCTGTCTTGATCAGTTGTCAATGCAAAAATAGACCGGCTCACCGAAACCCTTGGCTCACGCTGATGTCCTGCTTTTTTCCATGCTTCTTTGTACAATCTGATCTGTTCTGCCTGTTGTACATGGAAAGGCTTGCCGCTTTCGTCAAATTTCAAGGTGGAGCTTTGCAGGTGCATTCCGTTTTCGGCCGCCCAGATAGCTGTAGCATTAGAGGCAGCTCCCCACCAAATACGTTCCCGCAATCCCGCAGAATGAGGTTCCAATCGTAATAAGCCCGGCGGATTGGGAAACATTGGGTATGGGTTAGGCTGGGCAAATCCAACACCTTTGAGCTTATCTAAAAATTGTAACGCTTTATTGCGTCCCATATCTGCGTCTGTCTCTCCTTCAGCGGGTTCATACCCAAAATAACGCCACCCATCGATGACCTGTTCCGGCGAACCTCTACTTATCCCCAACTGCAATCGACCGCCCGAAATTAAATCGGCTGCTCCGGCGTCTTCCACCATATAGAGGGGATTTTCATAACGCATGTCAATAACACCTGTTCCAATCTCTATCTTGTTTGTTTTGGCGCCGATGGCCGAAAGCAAAGGAAAGGGAGATGCCAACTGAGCCGCAAAATGATGAACCCGGAAATACGCACCGTCTAAACCGATCTCTTCGGCAGCAACGGCCAGATCAATGGACTGAAGCAATGTGTCACTCGCCGTGCGGGTTTTGTAGGCTGGATGATTTGACCAATGTCCGAATGATAAAAATCCTATTTTTTTCATAAATGCCTTTTCGATTGTAGAATAGCCATTGTAAAGATAGCTATAATATCATCGCCGGCACCAGGAATCGCTTCATGCACCCCGCTGTTCTTTGCAGCACAAAATGTGCATAAAAAACCCCACACAGCTCCTTAGTACTGCAAAAACATTTATGCTGGAGGCTGGCATAGTTATTGAATTTCGTAGAGATAAGCGGCTGGCTAAACGTTTAAGTAGTCAACTTAATTCACTCACGTTTAAAATTGTTTTATGAAAACGAATAAAATAACAGTCTTTGCTGCAAGTTTAGCAATGGCATTTACTCTATTTGCTTTTACTACTTTTAAGAATGGCTCCATCAAAGGAACAGTGACCCCATCAGCTGCCGCAACTTCAGCTTACGTTGTTTCGGGAATGGACACGATGAGAACAAATATTCAAAACGGTGCTTTTGAAATTGGTCAAGTAAAACCTGGCACTTACAAACTAGTGATAGAAGCCATTGCTCCTTATAAAAATTTTGAAAAGGAAGGAGTAGTTGTCAACGAAAAGAAGGCTACTGATGTAGGAGAAATTACCTTGCAACAATAACCTGTTTCTATTTTACTTATTCTTTTCGGCCTGATGCACATTGCATTTAAATAGTTAAAGAAGGTTGCTGTTCGATTTTGGAGGTCCTTTAGCGAGTCAAGCTAAACATTAACATTGGAATCGTTCAATATAGGTTACCTTACACTTGTTGCCGGTTATTCTATCGGCAAATAAATTTACGATTATGTCAAACCTTACACAGGTTATCAACACGGAGAAGAACTTGACGATTTTGAAGAAAAGCGTTATCGCATCTGGATTGAGTAACGTTTTGAGCGGCGCCGGGCCTTATACGGTTTTTGCTCCATCGGATGTTGCATTTGAAAAGCTGGAAAAGGGGGTCCTCGATACTTTATTGAAACCGGAAAATAAGGCGAAGCTTGTCGATGTCCTGAATTGCCATATTATTGCCGGCAAGGTGGATTTTAAGGACCTTAAAGACGGGGAAAAACTGAAAACGCTAAACGGCAGAGACTTGCATGTACGCGTTAAAGATGGCCACGTAAGAATTGAAGGAGCAGAGGTGAAAAGCCATGACCTGTCCTCCTCTAACGGGGTGATACATTCACTGGACGCCGTGGTACTGATGAATTAGTTCAAGATAGTTGCTTTCGGAAAGCCACAAGATTTGCTTGTGGCTTTTTTGTATACGTTCGGTTCGAGCGCGGTATGCTGCCTTCGGCGGTATAAGAACTTCGTGTGAAATGTGTAGACCGCCTATGAAACCGTCCTTGTCCGTTTTCGCTAAATTGGTATCCTTGGTCGTAGTTGCTGAAGTTGACATTTATTTTCCTTTTAAATCGCGAGTACATTGTCACATTCACACAATTGCTGCAATTTGCCGGAGATGTGTGAATCTTATAACTTATCCCATGAAATATATAATGCTGTAGGCCGAAATAAGCGGCAATTTTGTGGTTGGTTGAATTAAAACAAAAAACATGAACCAGCGCATTATACCCCGGGCTTTAGATCTCAGGAATTCCGGCCTCCCGATCGCGGGGCTCGGTCTTCGGGAAAGAATAAAATATTCTTTCTTCCAAAATTTTCGACCCTTTTGGGTCAAATAGAGGTTGGTTGGTTCATCGATCTCATCATCTCTTACGCGGCGGTCATATCTTCGCTGTATACACATAACAAGAGGTTCGCTCGCGTTGTTGAAAGAGAACAGGAAGCATGATATTGAGCTTCTTTACCTTGTCTTGCCAAAATGCAAGCGAAAAATAGACATCATGATCGAAAAATCACAACTTGAAAGTGTACTGAAAGATACCTTATCGCTGAGCGGTTGTACTATTAATGTCAAGGTATCGAAATCCAAGGTGATACTTAGCGGAAGGGTACAAACCTCGGATCAAAAAGACGAAGCGGAGCGAATAGCCTGGCATGTACTTGGTGTGTGGGCGGTTAGCAATGATTTAGTGATCGGATAGGGCGGGGCGAATATTGACTCTGGTCTCCTATGATCCAAAGTATATAAATAATGAAATTAATTATAAAAGCTAAACATTAACATTGACATCGCTTAACATAGGTTACCTTACATCTGTTGCCGGTTATTCCATCGGCAATCAAATTCAAAAATAATGTCAAACATTGTACAGGTTATCAACGCAGAGAAGAACATGACAATATTGAAGAAAAGCGTTATTGCATCAGGATTGGGCAACGTTTTAACCGGCGCTGGACCTTATACCGTCTTCGCTCCGTCGGATAGTGCATTTGAAAAACTACAAAAAGGGGTCGTGGATACGCTATTGAAGCCGGAAAATAAGGCTAAGCTTGCCGATTTTCTGAATGACCATATTATTGCCGGCAAAGTTA
>Ga0207671_10001285_pt1 | contig 29512 bp, 25 predicted proteins | sample KBSC24metaG_FD_184352 | JGI IMG/M metagenome (GOLD analysis project Ga0207671, IMG submission 184352) | Corn rhizosphere microbial communities from Kellogg Biological Station, Michigan, USA - KBS C2-4 metaG (SPAdes) (version 2) | ecosystem: Host-associated > Plants > Roots > Rhizosphere > Soil...
ATGAGCAGGTTGAGCTTATTGCCCGACCGCAGCATTTTGTATTGAATATTTTGCCAAAGGGTACTCATAAAATATACTTCCGTTTATTGGATAACTACCGTTATTAATAAAAATTGTTTGGCCTTTGTAAACGCCATACTTTTACCATAATATAACCGATCAATGCCCCACCCAAATGCGCGAAATGTGCTACTGAATCACCGGAAAATTGTTTGACACCCAAAAATAGCTCAACCACCACATATACCGGTATAATATATTTGGCTTTGATAGGTACTGGGATAAACATGATCATCAGCTCCATATTCGGGAAAAGCATTCCAAAGGCAATTAACAACCCAAATATGGCGCCTGACGCACCAACAATTTGCCCATTATATGCACTATATAATTTCTGAGCTTGATCTCCATATTGAAAATAAGTTGCTTCAACTTGAGAGTTTGCTATTGAAAAAGCCCCTGTTATTGCGTGTACTTCATAAGCCAGAACTAGCATATGGCAGACAATACCACCGATTCCACATATAAAATATAAATTAAAAAACTTTTTAGACCCCATAGTATATTCCAAAATAGGTCCAAAAGAAAAAAGTGCGAACATGTTAAAAAAAATGTGTGCAAACCCACCATGCATAAACATATAGGTGATAATTTCCCACATTCGGAATTTGGGGTTATTAAAATAATAAGCGGGTAAAAACTCAATGATATTCGGTATATAACGCCCAATAGCATAGGTGCCAATGAAAAACAAAACATTAATAATCAGCAGGTTTTTTACAACCGGTGGTATATTGGCAAATGGTGATTGACTATTCATAGTATAAATAAGAGCCGGTTAGGCTATTTTTCAAATCGTTCTAAAAGTTCGGCCATGGTAAAGGTACTGATTACGGGCTTACCGTTCAATGCCTGGTTTGGCGTTTCGCAGGCAAAAAGTTGGTCAATGAGCTGGTTCATTTCCTCGAGTGATAACTTAGTGCCGGTTTTAATGGCCCCGTTGCGCGCTAATGACCGGGCCAGGTTATCGCGTTTGTCCAGTTTTAAAATGGCCATGTTATTTTTAAAGCCTTCCAGCAGGTGCTCCAGTAACTCATGCTCACCCACATTGCTCAGTTCGGCAGGTATCCCCTCAACCACCACCGTATTTTTGCCAAACTCGCGGATGTCAAACCCAAGCGAACGGATATCGGGCAACAATTCTCTTAATAACTCAAAATCGCTGCCGTTTAGTGTTACGGACTGGGGGAACAAACTTTGCTGGCTTACCCCCGAATGATTTTGCAATTGCTGTAAAAAACGCTCATACAAAATACGTTCATGCGCGGCCTGCTGCCCGATGAGCATAAAACCCGATTTAATTTGCGACAGGATAAAGCGGTTGTGGATCTGGAATAATTGCCGTTCGCTTGATTTGCTTACCTCCTGCTCATTTACCGCGATCCGCTCTTCCTGGTGCAGTTCGTGCTGCAGGTTTTCTTCCTTTTTACTGATCTCGTATAATGTATCCCAATTTTTAGGAATGGGATTGTTTCTAAAGCCACCGTCCTCTCTTAAAAAAGGGTGCTCACGTACCTGTTTTTTCTCGGCAGCAAAAGGGTTAAAATCGGGGTTGAATGATATGGTTGGCGCCACGATCTCCTCAAAAGGCTTGGGTGTTATCAGGTGTTCAATGCTGTTCTCCTGGTCAAAATCCAAACTTGGCGTAATATTATACCTCCCTAACGAACGTTTTACCGCCGAACGAATAATGGCATAAATAGCCTTTTCGTCCTGATACTTGATCTCGGTTTTGGTAGGGTGTACATTAATATCTATCCGTGAGGGATCGATATCAATAAACAGCACATAAAAAGGGAAGCTGTCATCGGGTAGCAACTCTTCAAAAGCGGTCAACACGGCGTGGTTCAAATACGCGTCGCGGATAAAGCGGTTGTTCACAAAAAAGAACTGCTCGCCCCGGGTTTTACGGGCAAACTCGGGCTTGCCAACAAAACCACGTAAATTGATTATGCTGGTATCTTCCTCAACCGGAACCAAACGTTGATTATAGTTGTTGCCAAACAGGTGCACGATGCGTTGCTTTAGTGCGGTTCCCGGTAAGTGATATACCTCCTGCGCATCATGATGCAGTGTAAAAAATATCTGCGGATTGGCCAGTGCTACCCGTTGAAATTCGTCAATGATATGGCGCATCTCTACCGGGTTGCTTTTTAAAAAGTTACGTCGGGCCGGTGTATTATAAAACAAGTTTTTAATGGAGATGGAAGTACCGGTATTAGCCTGGCAAGCCTCCTGGCTCACAACTTCTGAGCCTTCAATAAAAATGCAAGTGCCCAGCTCATCCTCATGGCGACGTGTTTTCATTTCTACCTGGGCAATAGCTGCTATAGATGCCATGGCCTCGCCACGGAAACCCATGGTGCGTATGGCAAAAAGGTCATCGGCCTTGCGTATTTTTGAGGTAGCATGCCGTTCAAAACACATGCGCGCATCAGTGAGGCTCATGCCGCAGCCATCATCAATAACCTGTATCAATGATTTACCCGCATCTTTTACAATGAGCTGAATTTTTCCGGCCCCGGCGTCAATCGCGTTCTCCACTAATTCCTTTACGGCAGATGCGGGGCGTTGAACCACTTCGCCTGCGGCAATTTGGTTGGCAACGGCATCCGGTAAAAGCTGTATGATATCTGACATCTAAAAAAAATCCCTCCAATTTCGAATTCGATGCTAAATTAAATATTTGAAGGCATAACTTTATGATTTGATAATTGTATAAACATTTAACGTTTAATAATTACATTACCAGTACCATACGATTTAGTTTATGAAGAAATTTTGGCCAGCACTGCTCCTTTTCGCGGTAGCCTGCAAGCAAAAAGAGTATAATGCCGACCTTTTGGTTAAAAACGCCGTAGTTTATACGGTTGATAGTTCCTTTACCACCGCCAACGCTATTGTAGTTAAAGGTGGCAGAATACTGGCTGTAGGCGATGCGGACACGCTGGAACAAAAATACCTGGCCAACGAAGTGGTCGATGCACAGGGCGCGGCTATATATCCCGGTTTTATTGATGCTCATGCTCATTTTTATGAGTATGGCTTAGGTTTGCAGGAAGTTAACCTGGTAGGCACACACAGCTGGAATGAAGCTGTTGATTCGGTACAGGCTTATTCGGTTCGCAATACCGACGGCTGGATAACCGGCCAGGGCTGGGATCAGAATGACTGGGCCCTGAAACAATTCCCCAACAAAGCTAAACTTGATTCGCTGTTCCCGGTAAGGCCGGTGATACTGAGCCGGGTTGATGGGCATGCTGCTATAGCCAACCAGGCGGCCCTCAATATTGCAGGGGTAAAACCCGGGCAAATCATCAATGGCGGCGAAATTGAAACGGTTAACGGAAAACTTACCGGTATTTTAGTTGATAACGCGGTGGGGATAGTAACCCGTAAAATTCCCGAGCCGTCTGGCCAGGTAGTGGAAGATGCCCTGCTTGCAGCACAAAAGAATTGTTTTGCGGTAGGCTTAACTACCGTAGATGACTGCGGTCTGCCTTATACCATGGTAAGTACCATAGCCGAACTGCAACACAAAGGATCCTTAAAAATGCGCATGTACGTAATGCTGGCCGACAGGGAAGAGAATTACGAATACCTGTTTAAGCATGGCGCATATAAAACCCCCGGGTTGAATGTGAGGGCCTTTAAAGTTTATGCCGATGGCGCATTAGGCTCAAGGGGCGCTTGTTTACTGCAACCTTACAATGATCAAAAAAACTGGAAAGGATTTTTATTAAGCAGCCAAAAACACTTTGAAGAAGTGGCCAAAAAGATATATGACAAAGGCTTTCAGATGGCTACGCATGCCATTGGCGATTCGGCCAACCGGGTGATGCTGAAGATATATGCCTCGGTACTGAAAGGTAAGAACGACCGGCGCTGGCGTATTGAACATGCCCAGGTGCTATCTCCCCAGGATATTAAACTATTTGGCGATAACAGCATCATCCCTTCGGTACAACCTACGCATGCTACTTCGGATATGTACTGGGCAGGTAAAAGATTGGGCGGGGAGCGTTTAAAATCAGCCTATGTGTATAAGCAATTGTTAAAACAAAACGGCTGGTTACCATTGGGGACTGATTTTCCGGTAGAGAATATAAACCCGATGTACACGTTTTATGCAGCGGTGGAACGTAAGGATTTAAAAGGTTTTCCTGAAGGTGGTTTTCAGCCAGAGAATGCGCTGACTCGTACTGAGGCCTTAAAAGGCATAACCATTTGGGCTGCAAAAGCCAATTTTGAAGAGAAAGAGAAAGGCAGCCTGGAACCCGGCAAATACGCCGATTTTGTGATATTGGACAAAGACATCATGAAAGTGAAAGGCGCCGAATTGCCAAAAATTAAAGTGATCAAGACTTATATAAACGGAGTTAAAGTATATGATAAAAAATAAATGGGGCTGTATCCCTTTTGTGTTGATTGGATTTACCTTTTTGAATACCGCCTGCGCGCAAATACCACCCCTTATCCCAACCGGGCAAGCATATGTTAATGAAGAACGGCTGGTTGAACGCTCAACCGTTTTATTTAATAATAGCAAATACCTGTTACCGCTGAAAGATCTCGATCAGTTAAAAATAGCCAGCGTTCATTTCTCCAGTTTGTATGCTTCTGCGTTTGATAGTTTGCTTAATAAATACAGTAAAGTACAGGCATTTGATGGTCGTACTTATAGCGGTGTAAAAACACTTGCCGATCTTTCCGCCGATCTGAAATGGTATAACACGATCATTCTGCAGGTCACAGATGCTGATCTGAACAATCCGCAGGTTATTGATTTCATCAACAGCAGCCAAAAACTCAAAAATGTGATTGTGGCTGCGTTTGGAGGCGGTGCGATTTTAAGTAAGCTGACCAATGTTACCGCACCCATTTTATGGAGCGAGCGTTCAACGGCGGTTTCGGCATTATATAGTGCCCAGGCCATTTTTGGCGGTCTGCCGGTAACGCAAAAGCTCACTCGCACCTATTCGCCGCAATTTGCCGCGGGCATGGGTTTTATTACCGATAAGATCAGGCTGCAATATACCGTTCCGGAGGATGCAGGTATTAATGCCAATAATTTAACTGGTATTGATGATATTGCCCGTGAGGCCATAGCCGAGCATGCCACCCCGGGTTGTGTGGTATTGGTAGCCAAGGATGGCAAGGTGATATTTAATAAGGCTTATGGTTATCATACCTATGATAAGGCTATCCCCGACCAGATAACGGATATTTTTGATCTGGCATCCATGACCAAGATAACCGCTACCACCGTAGAGGCCATGAAATTGACCGACGAAGGTAAACTTAACCTGGAAGCCACCCTTGGCGATTACCTACCCCAAACCCGGAGCAGTAATAAAAACGATATACAGATACGCGAGCTATTGATGCACCAGGCCGGCTTGATACCTGACATCAAAGGGTTTGAAAAAGTAAAACCGGCTGATCATAGCACCGATTCATCTGCGGCCTATCCAACCCGGGTATCTGATCATTATTTTTTGCGGAAAGATTATTATAAGGATGTGATGTTTCCGGATATACTGAGTTCCCCTCTTAAAACCCGGGGGCAATATGTATACAGTGATGTAGGTCTGGTACTGATGATGGAAGTGGTGGAAAGTATCACAGCCATACCCGAAAATGTATATGTACAGCAGCAGTTTTATAAACCGTTGGGAATGCAAACCGCGGGTTTTTTACCCCTGTACCGGTTTAACCAAAACCAGATACCACCTACCGAGAACGACCAGGAATACCGCCAAAGTTTGCTGGATGGTTATGTGCATGACCCTACCGCGGCCCTCATGGGTGGTGTGGCCGGGCATGCCGGACTTTTTGCCAGCGCCAATGATGTAGCCATATTATACCAGATGTTGCTGAATCGCGGTACCTACGGCGGTACACAATATTTTAAACCTGAAGTGGTTGATCTGTTCACCTCCAAGCAGTCGGCTGTGAGTCGCCGGGGATTGGGGTTTGACCGCTGGGATCCTATCGAAGATCGTCATTACCCATCCAAACTTGCATCGCCGCAAACCTACGGACATACCGGTTTTACGGGTACCTGTATCTGGGTCGATCCGAAATATAACCTGGTATACGTGTTCCTGAGCAACCGGGTGCACCCTAATGTAAGCAGCAAACTGGGCAGCCTCAACATCAGGCCAAGGATCCAGGATGTGGTTTATGAAGCGATCAATAAGGGGATGTAAGCCGTTTGAGAACCTAAAGGAGACGCAATGTGTCCCTGAAAATAATAGAATTGTAGAGACGCGTGTTCGCGTCTCTTTTTGTTCCCATCTACCTATGTTGATCATGGTTTTTAACTTTAAGTAAAACAATTTTCTCAATAATTCGTTCTAGTTTTCTCTAATAAATAAATTACTGAACATGAGAAAACTATTCAAAGTTACCCTGCTCGCTTTAAGCTTACTATTTGTTGGTAAATTTTCAAATGCACAATCCAAGATCGGTTATGTTGATTTTCAATCGATCGTTAGCCAGATGCCCGAGGCTAAAACTATTAAACCCCAGATAGATGCCTATCAAAAACAATTTGTAACCCAGCTAACCGCAATGAATAATGAGTTGCAGACCAAGGGAAAGGCTTTTCAGGATCAAAGCAAAACCATGACCGATGCGGTGAAGGCAACAAAGCAAGCTGAGTTGCAAGATCTGCAAAAAAAGATGCAGGATTACCAGGCTACCGCCCAGCAACAGGTTGATGCAAAATCAAATGAATTGGTAAAGCCGGTAACTGATAAGGCCCGCGCCGCGGTTAATGATGTAGCCAAAGAAAAAGGTGTTAACTATGTGCTTGATTCTTCACAAGGCTCTGCACTGCTGGTATCCAACGATGGCACGGATCTTACCGCTTCGGTTAAAACCAAACTGGGAATAAAATAAGATATTACTTCTTAACGCGTCATTGCGAGGTACGAAGCAATCTCTACATAGGCATTTCTTATGGCTCTGTAGAGTTAGGGATTGCTTCGTACCTCGCAATGACGCTTTTTTGTTGAGATGTAAATACTAAACCTTAACTTTATATAAACCCGACATCGAGATCCCAAATCCACAATGAAGTACTATACCATTCAGCCACCGGATATATTAAAACCTTTCGTGAGATTTTTTTGGGTGCTGGAGCATGAACTATCTGCCGGCGAGCCGGAGTATGTTTATCGTTCCATAGCCGATGGCTGTACCGAGATGGTATTTCATTATCAATCCACCTTTGATGAAATTAACGACCGGGGGCAGGAAAACGGAGGACCCTCGGGTATCCAGTTTCAGACCAACCGTTACCGCCGTTTTATAACCCGGCAAAGCTTTGGCATTTTTGGAGCTTACATTTATCCTTTTGCTGTTCCGCGTTTTTTTAAGATACCCAGTAGCGAAACCACCAACCATGCGCTTGATTATGATACTTTTTTGGGCAGCGCCGGTCGGGAGTTAGAAGAACGGATGATGCTGGCACCCGACAACCAAAAGCGGGCCGCGATACTGTCCGATTTTTTGCTGATGCGCCTCCGGCATAATACATCTACAGACGACCGGATCATTACCTCCATCAGGCAGGTGATCCATACTAATCAGCATAAAACGGTTGGGCAACTGGCTGATGCATTTAATCTTTCACCCCGGCAGTTCGACAGGCGTTTTAAAGAGTATGCTGGTTTTAGCCCTAAAAGCTATTTGCGATTGATCCGCTTTCAGGATGCCATAAAACAATACGGCAGTGATAAATCATTAACCCAGATAGCCTTGGAGTGCGGTTATTATGACCAGTCGCACTTTATACATGATGTAAAAACATTTACCGGCTATCACCCCAGCTTTTACTTTTCGGGCAAAGCAGAAGGGACGGAATATCGGAATGCGTAAATAATAAACCCTAACCCCTAAAACGCTAAATCCGAAATCGAAATTCCCCAATCCAAAATCAAAAGATGTCTTGTTTTTACAATTTTGCTGAGACCCAGCCGGTTAATTTTGAATAAAAAAACAGATCGATATGGAAACCATAAAAACCATCCCCGAAACCTATCAGCGTATTATGCCCTACCTAATTGTAAAGGATGCGCCCGCCTTTATTACGTTTATGCAAAATGTATTTGGTGCTAAGGAGCAGTACAAACAGATGCGCGACGAAAAGCACATCATGCACGCCGAGATCAATATTCAGGGCAGCACCATTATGTTTTGCGATAGTACCGAAACCTATCTCCCGCAAAATGCCAGCTTATTTATTTATGTAGATAGCTGCGACGAAACGTATAAAAAAGCACTGGAAAGCGGCGCTGTAAGCGTCACAGAACCAGCCGACCAGCCTTATGGTCGTAGTGGCGGGATAAAAGATCCTTTTGGCAATACCTGGTGGTTAACTAATCCGCTTTGAAATATCGCCGAACTCAATAAAAGGCCACCTTGTTATTAAAATAAGGTGGCCTTTTGTTTGGGCGATGTAATTTTATGATGTAATCACTGCTGCAGGATTGTCTCTTAACTGATTCATAATTAGCGCGTTTTATGGTATTTGTTTGGTCGATGGGGCGATCCCGGTAGGGGTTCATCCAATATACCGCTGATAAGAATGTTAATTTTGTAGCGTCTATGAGCACGTTAACATCAAAAGGCCCTGCAATTAAGGAGCATCACCAGTCAATAGCAACACTGCTGGCTTTTGCCCTGATCCCTTTATCCGGTTTCGCTACCGATATCTATATCCCGTCTTTACCCACCATGGCCGGCGAAATGAGTGTGAGCAATGTGCAGGTACAATTAACACTGAGCACTTTTTTGATCAGCTATGGCGTATCACAATTGTTTATCGGCAGTATACTGGATAGCTTTGGCCGTTATAAGGTTGGCCTGGCTTCCTTAGTTATTTTTGCGGTAGCCAGCGTAGTGATCGCTATCACCCACAATATTTATTTGATTTACCTGATGCGGGTGATACATGGTGTAACGGTTGGCGCCATTATAGTAGCCAAGCGGGCCTACTTTGTGGACCTGTTTACCGGCGATAAGTTAAAGCATTACCTGAGCATGTTTTCTATTATCTGGTCAACCGGACCTATCATAGCGCCTTTTGTTGGGGGCTACCTGCAAACTGCTTTTGGCTGGGAATCTAACTTTTATTTTTTAGCCGGTTTTGCAGTGGTATTTGCTATCCTGGAATTTATTTTCAGCGGCGAAACATTGGTGCATTTTTCAGAATTTCATTTCCAAAAAATTGTCAGGGTTTATGTCGGCATGATCAAAACCTACAGCTTTACGCTAGGTATAGTGATGCTTGGGCTGGCGTATTGTATGGTGATGACCTATAACATGACTGGTCCTTTTATTATCGAACATCATTTACATCTAACGCCCGTTATTGCTGGTTATAGTTCGCTGGTATTGGGATTTGCCTGGATGGTAGGGGGCTTTATCGGTAAGGCAACTATCAATCGTCCGTTTTTCAAAAGGATGGTAGTTAACGTGGTCATGCAGGCGCTTTTTGTATTGGTCATGATCATCAGCGTTCAATTCCTTAGCAATTTATATTCGATGATATTTTTTGCATTCATCATTCATGTTTGTGCTGGTTATACTTTCAATAACTATTTTACTTTTTGTTTGAGCAAGTTTCCGAAGAATGCCGGTATTGCAGGAGGGCTCACCGGGGGTATCACTTATGTAATTGTTTCCTTTTTAAGCTACGGCATCGTTAACGTGGTGCCAGCCAAAGACGAACGTAACCTGAGTTATAGCTATTTGATATTCATTTTGCTCTCGGCGCTGATCATGTTTTTGATCTTCCGGATCAATAAAAAAGAGAAGGCCCCTTTAGAAGCTCTGGCATAATCAAACTTCGCGATTTGTTAAAGTACCTGGTTAAACTCCAGCCGCTCACCATCGGGCCCGGTGATGTTAAAATACTTACAGCCATTCTTCCAGAATTGCAGGAAAACCGGGGCTTCTTCCATGATGTTAAAGCCAGCCTCTTTTATGATCTCATAAGTTTTATCAATATCGCTTACATCAAAAGCCACGTGGTCAATATGCCCGTTGCCACGGGCTCTGATCTCTACCAAGCCTGCTTCGGGTAATTGATAAAGTTCCATGAGTATGTTTTCACGCTGCATCATTACACAGGTGCCCTGTTCGCCATGATCGGTAAAATGGGCCTGCATCACGTTGTTAAAACCTAGTAGGCTGTAAAATTGTTGTGACGCATCCAGGTTGGTTACGGGGATGCCTATGTGTTGTATGCTGTTGATTTTTAGTTGGATAGCGTTTTTCATTCGGGGCGATATTAATAGTATAAAATTAAAAAAATGAGTAACTTGACTAAGTTATATCATTTTACACAGTGTTAACACATTTGCCATAAATTGCTGTTAAACTTGCAGCCATAATTAACCAACTTAATGAAAATCGGAATTGTATGTTACCCAACTTTTGGTGGAAGCGGCGTTGTAGCCACAGAACTCGGTAAAGCCCTTGCCGACCGCGGTCACCAGGTTCATTTTGTTACCTATAACCAACCAGCCCGGTTAGATCTTTTTTCCGAAAACTTGTTTTACCACGAGGTATCGGTATCCAACTATCCGCTTTTTGATTTTCCACCTTATGAACTGGCCCTGGCCAGTCGCCTGGTTGATGTGGTTCGCCACGAAAAGCTGGATGTATTACACGTTCATTACGCCATTCCGCATGCTTCGGCAGCATTTATGGCTAAACAGATATTATTAACCTACGGTATTTATATCCCCGTAGTAACCACGTTACACGGTACCGATATTACCCTGGTTGGTAAGGATCGCACTTTTAAGCCGGTAGTTACCTTCTCTATCAATCAGTCTGACGGTGTCACCGCGGTATCCGAAAACCTGAGGCACGATACTTATGAATTTTTTGAGATCGATACCGATATTAAGGTGATCCCCAACTTTATTGATCTGACCCGTTTCAGCCTCAAAGCCAAAGACCATTTTAAAAAGGCCATCGCGCCATCGGGCGAAAAAGTGCTGGTGCATACTTCCAACTTCCGTAAGGTAAAACGCACCGAAGATGTGGTTAGGATTTTTGCTGAGGTAATTAAAAAGATCCCTTCAAAATTGCTGATGGTTGGCGACGGCCCTGAACGCTCTGGCTGCGAGCAGTTATGCCGCGACTTAGGTGTTGCCGATAATGTACGCTTTTTAGGTAAGCAAGATGCCATTGAAGAAATACTTTCGGTAGCCGACCTGTTCCTGATGCCATCACAATCAGAAAGCTTTGGTTTGGCCGCTTTAGAGGCTATGGCTTGCAAGGTGCCGGTGATCAGTACCAATGCCGGTGGTTTGCCCGAATTAAATGTTGACGGTGTAACCGGTTTCCTGAAGGATGTTGGCGACGTAGAAGGTATGGGCGAAAGTGCTATTTATATACTGGAAGATGAAGACCGGCTGAACCAGTTTAAAGAAAACGCCCTGGCCCGGGCTAAGGAATTTGATTTGGCCACCATTTTGCCTTTATATGAAAATTATTACCTGGAGGTGATTGATAAGTGTAAAGACAAGTGTAAAGAGCTGTGTACAGGTAAAGCCAAGATTGCCTGAATGTAAACTGAATACAATTAACTCATATAAAGTTAATTAGCTATCTGGATATTTTTTTTCTTATATTCAGGTCATTCATTTGACAGCCTAAAGAGATGTAACATACCTGATACAATTGAAAAAATATTTTCTAAAGGTTAAATATTTTCGTTGATGTTAACTAACTTAGTTTTCTGTTCACTTTTAAAAATTAAACTTATGGCAAAGCACACAACCCTAAAACGTGGTCAATTACTTAAGTACATTGGTAAAAGATGGAAGAATTTAAACATCAGTAACCCCTTCATGAAATTTCTGGGGTACGACGGGAATGGCTTCGCTGATCTATGGGTAGAATACCAGGGCCGCACATTATTCATCTCTATTAAAGAAGTTGAACTGGCTGTTTAAAACAGTCAGTTTTAATACTGCGGAAAGGGTTTGTTTTTAAACTTACCCCGGATAATTATGGCTTTATAAAAAAAGAAGCTATATTCGTCTCAAAGGAAATGGTGTCTTCCTACTGAACCGCCCTAAAAAGCTGATGGCGCCTACAATGAATTAACCCACAGGTTTACCCTGTGCTGATTTTTTGTAGGTGGAAAAAAAACTCAACACATCTGTTTTAAACGTATACCGGCATAATGCCCGGCTGAAATTTCTATTACCTTCTTGTAAAAAATCTGTTTTACTTCATGTCATTGCGAGGTACGAAGCAATCGTATGCTTTACAGAGTCGGGTTGTATTGTCCGCTATTTCCGCATACTTCTCAATAGCATAGTTTTCTGTTACCCAATAAAACAACCTAAATTAGTCGCTCATGAACGATAAGCCCTTTACGTCCGAACATTTTTCGATCCTGAAGCATCTGCTGCGCTGGACGGTCATCATTATACCCATCGCTATAGTTATTGGCAGTATGGTGGCTTTATTTTTATGGCTGCTCAATTGGGCTATCCATTTCAGGTTTGCTCATGCGTTTATCCTGTACCTGTTGCCGGTTGCCGGGGTATTGATCTATTTTATTTATAAGCTGATCGGCGGATCGGCCGAAAAAGGTAATAATCTTATTATCGATGAAATTCATGTGCCCGGTGGCGGCGTGCCCAAACGTATGGCCCCTATTGTGCTCATTACTACTATTATCACTCATCTGTTTGGTGGCTCAGCTGGCCGCGAAGGCACAGCTGTACAAATAGGTGGCAGCATAGCGCAAATGTTTAGCGGCTGGTTTAAATTGAATAATGATGATACCCGCATTGTGCTCATCGCCGGTATTGCCGCGGGTTTTGGAGCCGTTTTTGGAACACCCCTTACCGGGGCTATATTTGCTATGGAAGTATTGACCATAGGTCGCATTCAATACAATGCGCTGCTGCCTTGCCTTATAGCCAGTATCATAGGCGATGTTACGGTTGCCGCCTGGGGTGTCCATCATACCGCTTATCATATTGATATTTTTGCAACAGCGCCACATTGGTTTTCGACATATTTATCATTTGATTTTGTTTTGCTTTTTAAGATCATGATCGCATCGGCCGCGTTTGGGCTTGCCAGCTATCTGTTTGCCTGGATGGTGCATGGTATCAAGAACTTTTTTGTGAAACGGATACCTATTCCCTGGTTGATACCTGTATTGGGCGGACTGATCATTATTGGTCTTACCGCGTTGATCGGGAAACCCGACTATCTGAGCCTGGGTGTCGATCCGGAATATGCAGGAGCGGTTACCATCCCGTCGGCGTTTCATGCAGGCGGTGCCCATACCTGGAGCTGGCTCTGGAAAACCATTTATACTACCACCACGCTGGCCACCGGGTTTAAGGGTGGCGAGGTAACCCCGCTTTTTTATATCGGGGCTACATTGGGCAACACATTATCGGTATTGATGGATGCACCCGTAAGCTTATTTGCAGCGCTGGGTTTCATCGCGGTTTTTGCCGGGGCAACCAATACCCCGCTGGCCTGCACCATAATGGGGGTAGAGCTTTTTGGCGGCCAATATGTTTTGTTTTTCGCGGTAGCTTGCTTTACGGCCTATTTTTTCAGTGGGCACTCCGGAATCTACAATGCGCAGCGTATTGGTGTACCCAAAGTATCAGATACCCGTTTTTCAGACGCAGCCACGTTGTCAGAAGCCGGTAATCGCCGGCAAAGTTATGTGCAAAAGAAACTGCATAAGTACGGGTTGGGAGGTAAGAAGGAGGAATAAGCGATAAAAATATCAAACAAGAATGATTTACTTGAACAGAGAACCTTTTTAGTTCGCTCTGTTGATCTGGGATTGCTTCGTACCTCGCAATGACGCGTCTTTTTATTTTTTCTTTATCTTATCAATCTTCCCGTCAGCAGATAAGCTTCGGGCGAAAGCAGGCAGAACGATGGTGGACTTGTGCGGCTGCAGGGGCATAGCAAGTTTTTACTGAAGCGCAGGGAGATGTGGGAACGAAGTGGAGCAAAATAATTGCAGCCCGTGGTTCTACCCGGTTTCCAGGATAAAGGCATTGTGCGGCAAAGAAGCATTTCTGCTGACTTGATTTATTCGTTGTTGTTTGTTTATTGGTACTCATTATCTCGCTACGCTCGGTCTTGGTTGCTTTTCATCAAGGAAAAGTGACTGGCCCTCCCGCGACCAAGAGCGGGTATACGATTTGCAATATCTACTACTTGCGCTAATGAGATTGCTTCGTTCCTCGTAATGACATATTGTTTTATTACGCTTTAACTCCCCGGTTTTTTAGCCGGAGTGCTCGTCGTATCCTTAACCGCTTTTATTGGCGGCGGCGTTCCTCCAGCTTTGCCCGTCGTATCCTTGATCGCCTTTATTATTGGTGGTGCAGTAACGGGTTTACCTGTCGTATCTTTAATCGCTTTTATGGCTGGTAAATTGCCTGTACCGGCTTTATTAGCAGTATCCTTAACCGCGTTAATAGTAGCAGGTTGCTTACCCTTAATCGTAGCATCAGCGGTGCCTTTAACAGGTTTTGCTGTTGCTGCCGCCTTGCTGATAGAATCAGTAAGGTTCTTCAGAACCAACTGCAGCTTCTTCACGGAATCGGCTTTAGTTGAATCCTTGCTCAGCTTCAATATTTTCCCTTTCAAATTATCAATTTTGGCCTGATTTAAACTATCAGCTTTGATTTTTAATGATGGAGTTTTTATGATTGCCGCTGCTTTGCTTATCGAATCAGTTAGGTGTTGAAGGTTAAGCTGTAGCTTCTTTACGGAGTCAGCTTTGGTTGAGTCCTTACTAAGCTTCAATATTATTCCCTTCAAATTATCCATTTTAGCCTGGGTTAAGCTATCAGCCTTAATTTTCGGAGGCGGCGATTTTGAAGCAGGTGTTTTTTTATGACGCGTTGGAATGATCGCCTCTTTGGAGGCCGGTCGGTCCTTCGGCTTCCAGATAAAGCCTTTCAATAATTTATCCTCCTCGGTAACTTTAGCTATAGGGATATACCGGTTTTCGGGCTTGGTTAAAAAAGTAACCTCCTTGGTTTCGCCATTTTTAAAAACGACATGGATCCGGCTGCTTAATGAACGTTGCATACCGGCTACCTTGCCGCTATCACGTTTAAAATAAATACTTTCGGCGTTAACGGCGATGTATAGCTGGTGAAGTTTGTCATTTTTAAAGAAACCCCGCATCTTTCGGCCCGAAGATTGGTTAAAGTGCACCGAATCGTCCTTCTCGATATTCACCACAAAGGCCGATGGGAACAGTTCTATATTATCCAGCTTTTTGTTTCGCATTTGGAGGTAAACAGTATCGCCCGAAAGCTGGGAACCCTGTGTCCAGAACATGGGTTTTACATAACAACGTATGGTGGAATCACTGTTGCTGTAAAAAATGGAGTCGGCCTTACCCTGCAGATCCGATTTGAATATTTTGGCATGATGATGAGCGATCAATATCCTGATGCGGGCAGTATCTTTCACATCAAACTCGCGGCTGGCAAACACTGGATCTTTCTTCATGTTTACAGCCCGCACGCTGTCTTGTCTCGCCTTTCTTTTGGCGTTTAACAGATCTTTTTTGATCTGGATAGAATCTACCTTTGGTTTTCCAAAAAAATCGCGGTGCAGGTAAGTGGTATCTTTTGGGGCACGCAGGTAAACCGTTGGCATGCCTTTCAGTTTCTGGTTTAAAACTGCCCTCTTTAAACCTGCCGCCGAAGTGTCCCTGAAATTAAGCAGCCTTTGTTTTTCCTGGTATATCTTCAGGTTTTTGAAGGTCATGATCTGGGTTTCCAGCGTATCGGCCGTCATGAATATCGAGTCGCGCTTTACTTTTTCGCCTTGTTTGTTCGTATCTGCTGGTGCTGCTGCTATCGGTTTAGCCCCATTTTTTGGTTTGATATCGGCAGCCAGCTTGGCCATATTTGTAAGCTTTTTATCAACCTCGCCCGGTTTTATATTTTTGGTTTGCACGCCGAGCTTTTTCGCGATGGAATCTATTTTAACAGAATCCGCCTTCCCGATGGTGCCTTTTTTCTTGATATTATCGGCCATGTTTGACAGCTCCGTTAGTTTCTCAACTGCCTCGCCCGGTTTCATGTTTTTGTTTTGTTTGATCAAGGCCTTCGTGGCAGAATCTATCCGGGTTGAATCGGTTTTACTCAACATGCTTCCCGGTTTCAGATCCTTCGCCATTTTAGCCATATTGGTGATACTGATAATTTCGGGCCCATCCTTGGTTTTAGAAGCTATCGCATCCTTGCCTTTTTTAGCTACCACAGGTGGTTTTTTTGCCGCCGCCGAATCTGTTTGAGTACTATCTTTTTGTTCGGTGATCATCACCATATAGGCGTTTTCTGTAACCACGGTACGTTCGTCGGCTTTAAAATAGGTTCCCAGATCGCCTTTGAGTGTTATTTTTTGCTCATTATCATTAAAAGTGATGTTTTTAACCGCGCGGCCATAGCCCTTAAGCCTGTCATAAAACAAACTATCCCCCTTTAATGATTTGGTACCTTGCTTGTAAAGATTCTTTTTACCAAAAAAGGCCTGCTCGGTTATGGTATTATATAAGCCGTTTTCGGTATACAGGGTGTCTTTATCTTTTTTACCGTAGATATTGGTGGGGCCGTAAAAATAAGATATGCGTGTACCTGTATTATAGCGCAGCGTATCCGTTTTAATAATGGCATCAATGGTGGTAAGCACTACATCGTACCGGAAGTAAGAATCACGCGATTTGGCAAAATAGTATCCGTTTTTGCTGGTCAATACATTATCCTTGTTCACCAGTTTACCGCCATTAGTATAAGTTCCTATGCGGGTGGCGGTATTGTATGTAAGATAATTAGTGGTTAGGGTAGCATCTCGGTCAACCATTTTTACATTATCGGTAAGTATGGCCAGCTTTGTATTACCGTTGTAGTTAAGCTTGTCAGAAAAAATATTCAACGTATCGCCTTGATTGATGTTTACATTACGGAAGGCATCGAAAGCGTTTTCATCGGGATAAAAATAGGCACTATCTGAACGCAGAGTGGAGAAATCCTGTTTAAAAACTCCTTTATAAACCTTAATCACCTGGCGCCCGTTAATTTTATTAACGGTGCTGCTTTCTGACTGTATCAGGTTTACAATTGATTTCTTTTTTTGGGCCATAACATTGCCCGCCAGTATCAATAATAAAAAGCTTAAAACATATTTACTCACGTTGGCAAAATTAGTTTTTTGTTGGGGTTAAAGAGAATCAAGAACTAAGAATCAAGAGTCATGACAAAAAAAGTCATTTGTAGCGTGTTTTTTCTCTCTTAATTCTTGATTCTTGACTCTTGGTTCTCATAATTTAATAATTTTGTATTTGGCCTCATCCTGCCCTCTCCAAAGGAGAGGGTTCAAAAAGGGCAAATCCTCATATTTTAACAAATACAAAGCGATATCACTAATTCAATAAATCACTAACTCAATAATTATCTTGTTACCTGTTAAACAGTTTGTTAATTTTATTGAACAAAATACTTTGTTTACGCCCAATAGCAAAATTTTAGCTGCTGTGAGCGGTGGCATGGATTCTGTTTTAATGGCCCACTTGCTAAAGCAGGCCGGTTATACTTTTGGCATCGCCCATTGTAACTTTCAGCTGCGCGGCGACGAGGCCCTGCGCGATCAGTCATTTTGTAATGACCTGGCCAATCAGTTTCGTGTACCTTTTCATACTGTTAATTTTGATACCCGGAATTATGCGGCCGAAAATAAAATATCTATCCAGATGGCCGCGCGCGAACTGCGTTATCAATGGTTCGGCACCATAAGCCAGCAATCAGATTACCAGGTTATTGCGCTTGCACACCACCAAAACGACACAATAGAAACAATATTGTTAAACCTAACCCGGGGTACAGGCATAGCAGGTTTGCACGGCATATTGCCACAAAACGGAGCCCTGGTACGCCCACTGCTGTTTTTGAACCGGGATGAAATAACCACCATTATCGCTCAAAATAAGCTGGGTTATGTAGAGGACAGCTCCAACGCTTCGGCCAAATACGCCCGGAATAAGATCCGGCTGGAGGTAATACCTCAACTGAAAGAATTAAATCCCGCACTGGAGAAAACCTTTGAAAATAACCTGAAACATTTCCGCGACCTGGAGACATTGCTCGAAAATCAAATAGCAGCATTGTCCGAAACAATAATTAAGCATGGCCCGGATGGTAATTATTTATTGCTGACCGAGGTACGGCAATTAAACCCTATGCGTTTATTGCTGTTTAAATTACTACAGCCATACGGTTTTAACGAAACTGCCGTTGATGACCTGATATCCACGCTGGATAAGCACCCCGGCAGGGTATTTGAATCGGCAGGATATTCGCTGATATTGGACCGCGACCGGCTGATATTGGAGAAACGGAAAAATAGGGGGCATGAAGCTGTGCTTATTGCCGAAAAAACACATGAGGTGCATTACGGCAATTATAAGCTGACGGTTTTGCATGATGATAGTCCGCTAATCATCAAAGATAATCCGCTGGCCGTATCTGTAGATGCGGACTTGCTGAAATTTCCGCTGACATTGCGGGCATGGCAGGAAGGCGACCATTTTTATCCCCTGGGTATGAAAGGGCGAAAAAAACTGAGCGATTTTTTTATCAATCAGAAAATATCTTTGAATCAAAAGGAGGAAGTGCCGGTGCTGGTAAATGGTAATGGCGAGGTGATGTGGGTTGGCGGTTACCGGCCCGATGAAAGGTATAAAGTGAGCAATAACACTAAAAAAGTTATTATCTTCGAACTGTATAAATTAAGATGAGCGATAAAGCAATTTTTGTAGAAAAACAGTACCTGGGCCGAGAGTTTATCCCGATAACTATACGCCTGGTTTTGGCTATGTTTTGTTTCGCGGCCTATTTTTTTACGGATGAACGTGAACGCAACGGCGACCTGCTGGTAGTAGTTGGTTTTGCCATCATCATCATATCCATCATCATGGGTTTTTTATTGCACTTTAGCACCCGGGTTGAAAATAAAAGTATTAGACTCAACGGCTTATGGACAACCCGGCTGGTAAAGATAGACCTGAATGGTATTGTGAAAGTTGAGAAAGGGGTGTACAGCCGCTATTTGTTCAATAATCCCGTATATAACCTGCATACCAAAGGAACCATCCGTTTTTATGCTGCCGGCAATGATGCCATACACCTTACCGATAGGGACGGCCTGCTTTACATCATCGGATCGCAACATGCCAATGAATTTTTGAGGGCGATCAAAGAAGAGATGGCCAGGTAATGGGCAGTTCTGCATTTTAAAAAAACGGTATGCGTAAAGTCCACAATTTTATCAGGCACGGGATCCTGAATTTTATCGACCTATTCTATAAACCATTTAAAAAATGGATGCCGCTTCATACTTTTCGTTACGCGGCCTGCGGCGGCAGTAATACTGTGTTTGACATCCTGCTTTTCAGTTTCAGTTATAATTTTATTTTTAAAAAGCATAATATCGATCTTGGTTTTTATACACTGAGTCCGCATATCGCCTCGCAAATGCTTTCGTTCAGCATATCATTCTGTACCGGTTTTTATTTAAACAGGTATGTGGTTTTCAAAGAATCGGGCCTGAGCAAAAGGGGGCAGCTATCACGGTTTATGATGGTTAACGCTATCTGTATACTGCTAAACCTGGTGTTTTTGAAATTACTGGTTGATGTGATGGGCCTTTATCCAACCCCGGCCAAGATCATCGCTACCATATTTATCGTGTTCTTTAGCTATTATAGTCAAACTCATTTCTTCTTCCGCAAAAAGAAACCAGCCCTATCTGCCGAAGAAGAACAGTAGTGGCTCAAAATAAAAAATAAGTAAAGGCAGTATCGTGATGGATAGATCCTGCATACCAGCCCGCCCCCGTTTTATACAGCAGGTAATGACACTGCTTATCTATTCTATATCACAACGAATTGTAAAATCTTAAAAGTGTTAAAAAGCGTTAAATCTGTCGCTTTTAATAACGAGAAAGGTTTTAAAAAGTTAGTTTAGAGAATATGTAAGTCTCCAATTTGTAACTATGAAACTTTCAATTTTGACACTATTTTGCTCTTTATTTGCAGCATCAACCATTGCGCAAACACAAACGGTAAAACAGGCTTATGAATTAGACTATAAAGCCGATTCGCTCGCCAAGGCTGGCAATATTAAAGACGCGATAAACAGCTATCTTAAATCTGCCAATCAAATGCCGGGTCCCGGATTTAATTTCAGAGATGTTGCTCATCTGTATTTAAAAAACCATGATCAAAAAAATGCAAAGACTTATATAGATAAAGCGGTACAATATGGCATTACTATAGATCAGTTAAATGCCGATACTTTAGTAAATGTATGCCTGGGCCAAATAAACTATGACAAGGATTATTCTAAACTAAGAATAATATATAACCACCAAATTCCATATCCGGATCAAAGGGCCGAGATATTGCAAATGCATGAACGCGACCAGGCAGTAAGGGGTTTACTTGGAAGGGTTGACCGTAAAATATTAGATAATATTATAAGTGAAACTGATTCCGCCAATATGGATGAACTCCGTGATATCATTAAGCAAATTGGCTTTCCCGGGTTCCGGCAGATAGGCCCTGATGCAGCAAGCTGTTTGTTTAACTTAATTACGCATGGTAGTTTAGATGGTCATCACGACGCGCTGGACATTGCCTTTCTGGAGCCATTGATGAAAGGGCAGGTTTTAGCCGGTAATTTCCCGCCCATGTATTTTGCCATTTTAATTGACCGGTATAACTATCTCCAATTTAAAACCCAGGTTTATGGTACCTACTGGGAGTTTGAGCCTACCCAAAATGCTATGGTTGTTAGGAAAATAGCCGACGTAGCGCAAGTGGATGAACGAAGAGCAGCCATCTTTTTACCACCACTATACAAGAGCAGAAGCAAAAAAATGATCCTGCCTGATGACTATACAAAATAGTACTGCTTATTTAGGATTAGTTTTGCCCTAACATTGTGCTGGTAAAAATTGTTATATCAGCTTTACAGAATTATATATCTTTAAGCCGATATGCTTTCTACTCATAATCACATTAAATACTTAAGCGCGGTGTTGCTGCTTATTACCGTTATTACTTACTCCGGATGCAGGAATCCAAGAGCCAAAGAAAAACACCTGATATCATTCAAGGCCTTTAATGGTATTGATTATAGCGAAGTAGCCCGGCGGCAAAAAAATGGCTTGTCGTTTAATGAATATGGTTACCAGCTGGAACCGCAGTGGAAAATGAAATTTGTGTCGGACGATTCGGTGAGCGTTTTTAGTCCTACAAAAAACACATTCATTAATTTTCCGCTTACCCGTGGGTACGATTCCATTTTTAACGCGGCAAGATCATGGCTCAAAATTAAAAAAATGAGCAAAGACAGCATCGTGATGGAGATACTACAGGCCAAAGGCGACTCGATCGATATCAATGGATCTAAAGTGTATATGCTGTTTTATGCCGATAATTATGTGAAAAACGTATTGCACACCGATACCTCTATACTAAGGCGCCCCAGCCGAAAGGATACTTTGTTTGTAAAGGGATTGGTAGCCAAAGCCAACAGCAATATTGCCAAAGCCTTTTCGGCCCGTCAACCTGTGCAACTCATCAGCAGAAGCTCGCAGATAACGGTAAAGCAGAAAATTACCCCGCCCGATATCACCAATAACTTTGATTCGTCCGACGATTACCTTGATCCCAACTTTGATATCACCATCAATAAGGCCTATAAAGATTTCTATTACTCCTTTGAGGTATGTGTTGATGACAAAGGTCAAATGCATTATGTAAAGCCGCTGATAGATTTTTCGATGAGCGATGATTTTAAAGCCACCTATATTCGTCTGTCGCAAGGCATCATGAACAGTTATCTGCAATACTATTTTAAAGTTGTACCGGGCAGCACCCTGGGTTTTGCCCATGCCAGCACCATATCGGTACACGTAGAAGGGCGTATGGCGGCTAAATAAAAACAGGCATCATCATTCGTTATTCATGATGGTCATGAGTTGCTCGGTAAATAATATCGCGGCTTTTTTGCGGTAAACTCCCTTTTGCCAAAGAATATAGGATTGTTTTTTTACCTCCTGCCCGGCTATAGGAATGGCAACTAACTTATCCCATCCAATTATGGTTTTTTCGTTCAGGATGGTTGCCCAGTCACCATCCTGTACTAACGATAGCAGCGTGTGCACATCATTCAGCTCGATCTTGATATTGGGGCTCATCTTGTGTTTATAAAACAATTCATTAATAAATGTGCGGGAGCTGAAACCCTTACCGGGCAATATCAGCTCAAGCTCGGCCAGTTGTTTCAGGTTCACACTTTTGAGTTGCGCCAATGGATTATTTTTGGCAACTACCATTACAATACTTGAGCTGAACAGGGGTTGCATTTCCAGATCCTCATCGTCTGATTCATTATGATAAGCCACGATCAGGTCCAGTTCTGCCAAACGAAGTTTTTTCTCCAGTTCTACATGATTATCAGAAATGATAGAAATTTTAATACCCGGGTATTTGGTAGAAAATGGAGCCAATACCGGGAATAGCGAGGAGGTGAAGGCATAGGATACCCCTATATTTAATTGGCCGGTAGCCGCATTGTTTAATTCGGTAATGGCTTGTTTGCCTTTTTGTGCGTCCAGTAATATTTTACGGGCATGGGTTAAAAATACATGGCCAGCCTCGGTAATGCGCACATGTTTGCCAATGCGGTCAAATAACAACATCCCCAGTTCTTCCTCCAGTTGTTTAATTTGTTGTGATAAAGTGCTTTGGGTAATAAAAACCGCGGCAGCTGCCTCGGTAAAATTCATGGTTTCGGCGGCTTTAACAAAGTATTGCAATTGTCTGAATTCCATAATTAATCTGTTTTACTAATCAATATCATTAAAACAATCTATTTTACAAATATATCATCATTCCCGATATTTGTACCATAAAGAATTTCAATAGTCTTGTATTAAGATCTCCCCTGAAAAGCTTTTGTTATGTATTACCCCAATGAATGTTTTCCGCTCACTTAAATACCGAAATTTCAAGCTGTTTTTTTACGGTCAGTCTATATCCCTCATTGGCACCTGGATGCAAAAAACTGCCGTTAGCTGGTTGGTTTACCGGCTTACTGGTTCTGCCCTTTTACTTGGAGTGGTTGGCTTTGTAAGTTTGATCCCTTCGCTAATATTGGCACCGTATGCAGGTAGTATTGTTGACAGGCATAACCGTTACCGTATACTGGTAATAACGCAGGTGATATCCATGGCACAAGCAGGCGCACTTGCCTTTATGATCTTGTTCAAGTTTTATAACATCCCGGCCATTATTGGCTTAAGTTTGGTACAGGGTATCATTAATGCTTTTGATGTTACCTGCCGCCAGGCTTTAATGGTAGAGATGGTTGATGATAAGGAAGATCTGCCTAACGCCATCGCGCTTAATTCCACTATGACCAATTTAGCGCGCATCGCAGGCCCCGCAGTGGCCGGTATTATCCTGGGTACCTTTGGTGAAGATTTTTGTTTCTTCGGCAACTTTTTAAGCTATATACCTGTGCTAGGTTGTTTATTTATGATGAAGCTGAATACCAAGGCTATCATACGGTCGGAAAAAAGCATCTGGACCGAGTTGCAGGAAGGGTTTAAATATGTGTCCGGTGATCGCGACCTGAGCAGCCTGATCGTGATGCTGAGCATTAGCAGTTTGTTTGTTATCCCTTTTAATACCCTGATGCCCATTTTTGCAAAAGATATATTTAATGGCGATGCCAAAACTTTCAGCTGGTTTGAGAGCGCTGCCGGTTTGGGATCGGTGATCAGCGCGGTTTACCTGGCCAATTTAAAAACCAACAAAAACCTCATCAAAATTATGATAACCGCCAGCCTGGTTTTCGGGCTTAGCGTGTTGATGGTGGCCTATGCTGGTAAATTATCCTTCGCCTTAATATTTATGGTGCTTACAGGTGTGGGTATGATGGCGCAAACATCGGCTATCAATACTTACATACAAACCCATGCCATCCCGGCTATGCGGGCCCGGGCCATCAGCTATTATGTAATGGCTTACCAGGGAATGATCCCTATCGGTAGTTTACTGGTGGGCTGGCTGGCCAGCGGAATGGGCCCAAGGCGTGCCGTTTGTATTGAAGGGATTATAGGCGTACTGGCTGCTGCCCTGTTTGTATTATATAAAAGGAGGCAGCAAGGATTTGAAGCTCTTGTGGATAACAAAGCTCAAGTTAAAACCAATATGGTTAATGCTTGATAGCGGTATTGAATAGGGCGTTTAAGTCGATCAGGAAATGGCAAATCATGAGCATTTTGATGTTCCTGTATTTATAGTAGTGATATCCGAAAACTATGCCGATAATGGTTGGAAACAGTATGTTGGCTAAGGTGCCGTACACGATATGCGCCACGCCGAATATAATCGCCGAAATGAATATAGGCAGATGCTTGTTTTTAAATAAAAGGGATAGCCTGGTCATCATATAGCCCCTAAAAATTAACTCCTCTGCAACGCCTGCGGTAAAAACACCAAAAAGTTTTATGGGGGCATTTACTTTTCTCATCCATATAATATCGTCGCTTACTTTAAGTAAACCAAAAGATTTAAGTACCAGGTAGCCTAAGCCACCGATCAGCGTTATCGCCAAAAAAATAAGTATAATATGTAGTATATAGTGGCCTACTGAATAGCTCTTATCAGGCCATAATAAAAAAGACTGCTTTTCTTCCCTTATTGCGTACAAGCAAATGATGCCGGTATACAACCAAAAAGTTATCCTGGACACCAGTACCTGGGTTGTTTTTGAAAAATCATGGAGCAACAGTCTTGAACTTAATGACCAACAGATAAGTAATACTACCGTTAGGATAAGCCCCTTTATAATAGTTGTATGTTCCTGGTTTTTTAACGGCTGTATCATTGATGATTTAAAGGCTTAGTTATTTCAATGATACTAAAAAGGAGAGCCGAAAGCAAAAAGCCCAAAGCAAAAAACTTTTTTTATTTAGCTTTCTGCTTTGGGCTTTCTGCCTTAAGCTTCCTCATCTACATTTTTAAGCCAATTTCTCTCAGGCGTTCATCCAGGTATTCGCCGGCGGTAATGTCGGGGTATAATTTCGGATGCTCGGCATTGATACAGGTTTCCAGGCTGGTCAAATCCATGTCTGATACCGGGTGCAGGAAAAACGGAACCGAGTACCTCGAGTTTTTCATCAGCTCGCGCGGCGGGTTTACTACCCGGTGCGTGGTTGATTTAAGTTTGTTATTGGTTAAGCGTTGCAGCATATCGCCTACGTTAACTACCAGGTCTTCGCCAAAGGCCTTAACCGGGAACCAGGTCCCTTCGCGGGTAAGCAGCTCCAGTCCGTCGGCGCTGGCGCCTATCAGCAGGGTAATCAAGTTAATATCCTCATGCGCCCCTGCCCGTACCGCATCGGCCGGAACAGAATCCGGATCAAGGATAGGGAAGTAATGCAAGGTGCGTAATATCGAATTGCCGTTATGCACTTTATTATCAAAATAAGTTTCCTCTAAATTTAAATAAAGCGCGATAGCTCTCAGCAAGTGTATACCAGCCGATTCGAGCTTTTTATAAACCTCGCGGGTGGTAGTGTTAAAAGCTGGTAGCTCGGTAACAGTCACATTATCCGGATATTGCTCTTTTATGGGTGATCCATCGGTAACAGTTTGGCCAATCTGCCAAAATTCTTTCAGATCGGGTGTTTTAAAGCCTTTGGCGGTTTCTTTGCCTTTGCCGGTATAACCGCGCTGGCCCGCAAGACCCGGGATCTCATATTTTTGTTTAACGGCATCGGGCTGGGTAAAAAGTGCTTTCACCTGCTCGTAAAGCTCATCTATCAGCTGTTTGCTCAGGCCGTGGTTGGTAATAGTTACAAAACCGGTTTCATTAAATGCTTTGCCTATATCGTCTGAAAATTGCTGACGGTCGGCCGCGCTACCGTTAATATAGTTGTTCAGATCAAGCCTTGGGATATTTACTGTACTCATAATGGTATCGATAATGGGATGTAAAATTATTTAATTTTTAAGATAGCATATGCAAGGTATAAATAAAAAATTTCTGACAAGGTTTGTTCTAATTATTCATATTGTTGCGGGTTAAAACAATTTTGATGTTAAACGTTTTATACTTTGATTGGTCATACCTATATTGATACCGGGTACACCGGTCACATTTTAATCCTGATGAACAAATGAAAACTATAAAAAAAATAGGCGGTTTATGTTTAGTAGCATTTTTAATAATGCTCGCCGCTCCAAATAAAGTCAGGGCACAGCAAGGTGAGTATGTATCTGACCAGCAGTTCTATGACGAACTTGATCCCTATGGTACCTGGGTTGATGACCCTACCTATGGTAATGTTTGGATCCCTGATGCCGAAGACGGATTCAGACCTTATGCCACACGCGGGCATTGGGTAATGACAGATTATGGTAACACCTGGGTGTCTGATTATCCATGGGGATGGGCTACCTTTCACTATGGTCGCTGGCGCTATGATGACTACTATGGATGGGAATGGATCCCTGGTCATGAATGGGCACCAGCCTGGGTAAGCTGGAGAAGAGGTGGTGGCTATTACGGCTGGGCTCCGCTAACACCGGGCATCAGCATCAATATTTCGTTTGGTAACAGTTATCGCGTGCCCGATTACTATTGGGTATGTGCACCGCAGGCCTATATTAACCGCCCTAACATTTATAATTATTATGTACCGCACACCCGGGTAGTTAACATTATTCATAACACCACGGTGATTAACAATACCTATGTTTATAATAACCGTACCTATGTAACCGGTCCGCGGGTTAATGAGGTTCGGAATGTAACCCGTCAAAATGTACAGGTATACCGGGTTAATAATAGTAACCAGCCGGGAGGCAGAACCAGCATTACCAATAACAGGCTTAATATTTACAGGCCCGAGATTAGAAAAGCACCTGATGCACGACCTGCACGGGTGGTAAATGCTGCTGAGTACCGCAAAGAAAACCCGAATAACGGCATAGCGCACCGTGTAGGCGGACAGGCAACTGTAAACCGTAACAACGCCGCGCGCTTGGCTGAAATAGCTAAAAGCAATAATAACAGACTGGTAAGGGTTAATAATAACCAACCCGCCGCAAGACCGGGACAGCCTGCAAATCAACGCTCTGAACAACCCAATGCAAGACCGAGTCGTACGCAGCAGCCTAATGCAAATCCTGCCGAGCAGCAACGTCAGCAACAACAATTGCAGCGTCAACAACAAACTCAGCAGGCGCAGCAAGCCCAGCGCCAGCAACAACAGGTGCAACGCCAGCAGCAGGAAGCTCAACGCCAGCAACAACAAGGCCAACGCCAACAGCAGACAGTTCAACAGCAACAGGCTCAGCGTCAGCAGCAGGAAGCTCAGCGTCAGCAACAAGAAGTTCAACAGCAACGTCAGCAAGCACAGCGTCAGCAACAAGAGGTTCAACAGCAACGTGATCAGGCTCAACGCCAGCAGCAGGAAGTTAAGCAACAACAGCAGCAAGCTCAGCGTCAGCAGCAAGAGGTGCAGCAGCAACGTGACCAGGCTCAACGCCAGCAGCAGGATGTTCAACGTCAACAGCAACAGGCACAGCGTCAACAGCAGCAAGTTCAGCAACAACAACAGGCTGCACAACGTCAACAGCAACAGGCTGCACAACGTCAACAGCAGCAACAACAACAGGCTGCCCAACGCCAGCAACAGCAGGTCCAACAACAACAGCAAGCCGCTCAGCGTCAGCAGCAACAGCAAGCTGCTCAGCGTCAACAGGCTCAGCAACAACAGCAAGCCGCTCAGCGTCAGCAACAGGCCGCGCAACGTCAACAACAAGCTGCACAGCAACGTCAGCAGCAAGAGGCCCAGAAGCAACAACAACAGCAAGAGGGCGAAGGTCACCGTACCAAACCATAAGCTGTTTGTTTAACTGATAACAGATATTCATAGCACATATAAGCCAATAGCGGTTTATATGTGCTATTTTTATGGCTCATATTTTAAGCATTTATTATGAAAATCGTTTTCCCTGCCTGTCTTATAATTGTTTTATTTTTCCTCTTATGCCCATTCAACGGGAATGCGCAAAAAGCCGGCGACAAAAAGGCGAATCAGATTAATTTTATTGAAAACTCCTGGGGCGAAGCTTTAAAACAAGCCGCCGCTAAAAAGAAATATATTTTTGTTGATGCCTACGCTACCTGGTGCGGTCCCTGTAAAATGCTAAAAGCTACCACCTTTAAAAACAAGGATGTAATAGCCTTTTACAACAGCAATTTTATCAACGTAGCCATGGATATGGAAAAGGGCCAGGGCCCGGAGCTTGCGGCTCAATGGGGTTTACGGGCATACCCTACACTCATTATTTTTAACGCTCAAGGTAAGCCAGTTTACGGAACAGTAGGCTTTATTAAACCAGAGGATCTGATTAAATTTGGCGTACAGGGATTGAATAAATAAGGTTTTCTGAAGCTTTTAAAATAGATGGGTCATCCTGAACTTGTTTCAAGATCTCTCAGGACAGCTAACCATCATGTTGTACGCCTCGCTTATGGGATACCGAAACAAGTTCGGCATGACTAATCATTGGTTTAACTGAATATCCGAGTAATGCTCAAAAGCAAAAAACACTTACGAAGTTTATAAAACCACGTAAGTGTTATCTATCAAAAGTCCTGATTCTAATTTCCTGACGCTATAATTTTAGTGTTTAACCAGGAAGCTGCCTTGCAATATACCTAAAACCTGTTCCATGCTTAAGGCCTCATCAAAGGCGGCGGTAGCTACGGCAACCGAGGTAGTGCTGCCTCCTGTCGCGTTTTTCAATGTGGTAACATTAACCCCACCCTGCGTTATATTTTGTTCGCCGTCGTAATTCGCATTTACAAGCCCTAAACCGGTATCATTACCCAAAGTCGCTGTACTGGTGATCCATGGTGTTGCCCCACGTATCTGGCGGATAGCCGATGCATGGCGCGCTTCCACCGCATGGATACCTAAAGCCGCGGTTAATACAGTTTGATATAAACCAGCTTTTACGCCTTCTGCCGCTGCTTTGTTGGCCAATATATTAGCTGCCTGACCTTTATAGGCACGTACGCCAGTATCTTCAAATACCTGGGCTACGGCCAAAAAGGTTTGGTAATTGGTTAATACATCAGCAAATGGTCCGGCGCCTGAGCCGTTACCAGCTGTTAAATCAATTTCTGGTGCCGATACCGGTGTAGCGCCCAGCGAAGTAATAACACCTTGCAGAAAGGTTACGTGGTTATTTTCGTCGGTAGTTACCTGGTTAAAATAATTAGCGGCCGCCGCCGCGGGTATCAGCGCGGTACCTTTG